>Ga0172369_10003612_pt1 | contig 20255 bp, 10 predicted proteins | sample LakKiv25m_FD_114539 | JGI IMG/M metagenome (GOLD analysis project Ga0172369, IMG submission 114539) | Freshwater microbial communities from Kabuno Bay, South-Kivu, Congo - kab_022012_11.25m | ecosystem: Environmental > Aquatic > Freshwater > Lake | place: Democratic Republic of the Congo...
AAGAGAAGTTAGAAGACTGAATCTTTCGTGAACCGAGAACCGAGAACTGTGAACCGAAAGAGAAGTCAGAAGTCTGAATCTTTCGTGAACCGAGAACCGAGAACTGTGAACCGAAAGAGAAGTCAGAAGTCTGAAGTCAGAATTTTTGTGAACAGAGAATTATAAAGTCGGTACAAATTGGACAATTTGTAACTCCCTATTTTAAATTCGGTTAGAAAGTATTTAAAAATAATTGTACCAATTGTACCAAGTTTTTACGATTTTTTTTCGTGAACCGAGAACCTATGAACAGTGAACCGAGAACTATTTGGCAAAGAACAAGCTGGACGAAATTACGAAGTTGTTGCGAAACGTAATTTATTTTATTTTAAAAGGATTTTTATTTAATTTTTTCTTGCTTCGTTGTTATCGAGGTATTTATCCCAAGACCAGTTTTTGCATTTTTCTTCGTCAAATTCGAGACGTACGGGTAAATCTTCCAAAGAAAAACCTACCCTTTTCATAAGGTCTAATCGCATAAAGTTTTCTTCGGCATCTTTCAGGTCTTTTCCCAAAACCATGAAGTGCCGATAACCTGCCGGAGTAAAGAAAATAAATTCCTTCAATCCGTTTTTTTCTTTATTTTGTTGATATGCGTCACTCATTGCTTTTCATCAATTAATTTATAATATTTATTTTTTTTGCACAATTCTTTTATTTGATTCCTGTTTTCAAATCCCAATTCGGGAATATCAATCTTGAAATACAAGGAAAAAACAAGGTCATCAATATAATCCTTAATTTCTGCTTGGTAGTCAACGTCGAAAGCTGAAAGTTGCTTTAATTCATTGACTGAACCAACAGTGGCGAATAATTCGGAATTCAAATAAACAGCGATACATTTTTCAACTAATTTTGGGTCGCCTGTTATTTTGCATTTCGCAGTTTTGCCTCTATATTCTAATACAAGGTTTTTTCCATCTATATACAGTTTATCAAATTTTTGAAATAGTAAATTAGAAAAGTTGACTATATCGGACAATAATTTTCTTTCTGAATCAATAATTTGACTAGTAAATTTTATGATTTCGTGCTTATATAATTCATTTTTATTATTAATAATGGGTACACGTATGAATTTCTTTATTGGGAGTATGGCAACTTGAAATTCTTTTTCTGATGGAATTTTTAAATAAATCTCTAATATTTTTTTTGATAATTTGCTATTTAAAATTGAAACCAAGTAATACATTTCATCCCTATTATTAGATGTTATTATTGAAGCAACCCCCATATTAAAGATTATCTTTCTGTTAGTTATAAAAAAACCATTATGGTTTTTAATTCTCCAAACAATACTGTACTCAGGAGAAAGCGTCTGATGACCCTGATTACTTCGCGTAAGAACAATTTTATCAAAATCATCTGGATAATATAATTTAGGAACATAGTTTGAAAAACCGATAAATTGTTTGAAATCTAATATTTCAAAATGTTCTTTATCGCTAATTTTATCGGTATACTCATTCTTATCAAGTATAAATCCGACATCAAAGAAGAATTTATCATTAAATCTTGGAACAGAATTTTCAAATAGTCTGTAAATATCAAAACTATCTGTATTTCTTATATACTTTTGACATAAATCTATTTCTTTATCAGATTTTGTAATAAAATTCCAATTATCAATATTTGATAAAAGTTGAGTTTGTAAAATATCATGTGTTTCTTTCCTTATATCAGTTTTCTTGTTAACGTTAAATATTTCCAATATATTTTCTGTTTTATGAAAAATATTTGTAATTTTTACCTTGTTCCATTTTTTAGGTGGATTTTTCTTAACAACAAATATTAAACTAGATGTTGCAATTGGTTTATTTTGTAATATACCACGACCAATAAACATTTTTCCACTAAAAGTTATAATTTTTTCAATCGTTAAAAAATTAGATAAATAATATCTTAGAACATCATTATCGTTAGAAGTTAACATTGTTTGTGGAATGATAAATGAGAGAATACCATCATCTTTCAATAATGCTATACCTAAGCATATGAAAAAAGCATATAAATTTGGATTAGGACGATATTTTTTTGGATTGTCCTCTGTGCTATGAAGATTAATTCCATAAATATCATTCAATTTTATCATATCTTCTTTCATCAATTCAAATATTAATACTTTCTGTGAAGCACATTCGTTGTAACTTACATAGGGTGGATTACCAACTACAAAATCGAATCTGAATCTTGGTATTTTGCTTCTCATCTCAAGACTTTTCTTTAGTTCATCGAGGTCGCCCTTGTCCCTCATAAAGCTGTCATATCCGAGTTCGAGGGCTTGTGCAAACATACTTAATTGTGCAAATCCCTTTTTCTTGTGTTCCTGATTTATATCTGTCAATGTGTTTCTTATTGATGTATCGAGAAACTCAGATATGCTGTCCCTTGTTTTGAATACTTTTATTTTTTGTTCTTGTGGATTATTGTAATTCTCATTGATTATTATTGGCAACATACGCATCAAGATATTCATTTCAGCAAGATATAAAGGAAATTCTGCAATATCGAGACCGAAGATATTATTATTAATTATTTTTTCGGTGAGTTTAGCGGATTTATTTGTGCTGTCAAAAAATGCTTCGACCAATCTTGCTGTGGCATTGTAAAGAAAAGTACCGCTACCGCAGGCAGGGTCAATAATCGAAATACTATCTTTATCATCTTTGTAACGCTTTTGCAATTCATCTTTATTATAACCCATTTCGGTTAGCATAAAGTCAACTACATGCGGGTCAGTGAAGTATTGACCTTTCTTTTCGTCGAGGTACAAATCCTTTAGGTAGTTTTCGTAAATATATCCGAATATTTCATTTTGAACGTTTGCAAAATCATAACGGCTAATGAAAAGCAAAATATCGAGCCAAACCGAAACATCATTTACATCTTGCTTAGGCTTTTGAAGAATTTCTTTCAACCTGTCATTGATAACAAGCTGCTCATCGCTGAATCTTTTGTAAATCTTGTCTGAGATTTTATCGCTGATTGCTGTGATTTTATGAAGTATTTCGCCGTATATTTCCGCTTTCAAAGCTTTATCAACGCTTTGTAATCTGTCAATCCAATCTTGCTCAAAATCGGCAAAAGCATTGTCAACAAGTGTTTTGTATAATATAAATTGTATTAAATAAGCATAAGTAATCTCAACGGCTTTTTTTTCTTTTTCTGTTTCACTTGTTATTTCTTGAAAATATCCTTTTAATTTAAGTTTGGATTGAAAACTCTTAATAAGAGTTGTAATATCAAAGAAAAAGTCTGTCCTTACATCATCAACATTTGGGGGTCCGAATTCAAATAATTCCAGCTGTCCCTTTTTCTCAAAAAATGAAAGATAATAGGTTTCAGGTTTTATATATTCCTGCCAAAAAGCTAAAAATGAATCAGTTTGATTTAATATTGCATCAACGTAAAATACTTGCTCTTGATATTGATTGTTGTAAAAAATCCATTGATAACCATCTGTGAGTAAACCTAACTTTTTCTGCCAATCGGTTTGATACTGAAATACTTGTTTTATTCCGGCTTCAATATTACCAAATCTTTCTATCTCAACAGGAATAATTATTTCACTATCTATGAAAATAACTACGTCTGCTCTGTGTTTGTTTTTCTTAGCTTCTTCTATAAATTCATAATTCCTTTTATCAATAGAAGTTGACAGCTTACCTTCTTTTAAATTGAAAATATCGGGACTCTTAAAAACCTCCTTAACAAATTTTTGCACACCAGAACCAACTTCAGTTGACTCATAGTGTTTCTTCTCAGATTCCCAAAGGTTCTTTAATTTTGTAATATCCATAGAATATTGAAATATAATTTTTCTAAAATGAAATAGTATTAAAAAAATAATTTAATTGTGAAATTTATTATCTTATTAAATAACTTACTTTATTATAAATCCTGAAAAAAGAAATTTACGAAAGATATATAATATAAAAAAACATTAATATCGGATTCTTCGCTTCGCTCAGAAGGACTTTATAACAATTTTATTTAATATTTATATCCATTGGATTCTCAATAATTTTTCATTTTTTAAAAAAATATTTTCCTAATCAATACTTCCATCTGTTATGCTGCCATGTCCATAGCTCCGGATGTTCACGAATAGCATCTTCAAGTGCTTTTACATGCCTTTGAGTCAGTATCTTAATACTCTCGCGGTCATTATTCAGGTCATCGTATTTAAGTTCTTTAAGTTTAATAGTATAAGAACCATCTGAATTTCTTACTGAGAAACCATATATAATTGGAACATTATATTTTAGTGCAAGAGCCGCAGGTGCTTCGTAAGTCGCCGCAGGCGTCCCGAAGAAATCTACATATACATCCTTATCCTTTGTAGCTCTTTGGTCGGCTAAAATTGCTAAACATTCTTTGTTAAGCAATGAATTAACTATTTTTCTTGCGGCTTTATCCATGTATATGACCTCATTGCCTGCCATTTCTCTGTATTTATTCAATATTCTGTCTGCAATTGTATTCTGCTGCTCTTTAACAATAATTTTTAATGGAATCCCGGTAAAAAAACCGGCTGTAAAAGCCGCAAATTCCCAATTCCCAAAATGTGCCGACAACAATATCAATCCATTTCCTCGATGATAAGTTTCAGTTATTAAATCAAGATTTTCAAATTTTACATATTTACGGATTTCTTTTTCATTCAAATATTTCATGGTTAACACTTCAATCAATACTATTCCTAAATTCCGGTATGACCTTATTAAAATGTCATATATCCAATCATTTGATTTTTCAGGGAAGGCATTAGCTAAGTTTTTTAAAGTTATATTCTTACGCTTTTTACTTAATAACCTGAGTAAATCTCCGATAACTTTTCCAAGGGATGTTCGTTGTTTAATTGTCAGTGCTGAAGAAACAAATCCCAGAAATAAAAGTAAATATGTAACTATAAAATCAGTCATAATATTGAAGAAATTTTTAGATATTATTTGTTATACTCATCTGCACCGTCAAATCCAGTTCTTTTTTTAAGAACATACATATCATACCAGTTTTCAAACTGAATCTCGTTTTGTGCAGTCGAATGTACTAATTCATATCTTCCATAACCTGTCATATCAACAAAATGAAAATAAATTCCACCCTGCAAATCAGTATAAAACCAGGATTCATATGCCCGTTCTTCCCCGTAAAAAGGATGTTGCTCTCTCTCACTCGGCATTCCATACTTCATAATAACTCTGCCTCTGTCAGTTTGCCAACCAGGTGTCTTGCTGTACGAAAAATATCTGTTGGCAAAATTTATCAACTCACGATACTTAAACAGAGCTTCATTGAAAACTGTGTTTGTATCTGTATCCCTTGTAATCCAAAACCTGAATAATAATCTCTTTTTTGCATCTGTTGTCGTTAATTTATCAAATTGTTCCATTTCCTGAAAACTTGATATCGGTTTTATTTTCAATATCTCAGTTTCGGTTTGTTCATCATTCAATCCCGCAAATTCACTTCGTTCATAGGTTACATTCTCATAAAATCTCTCTTTTGAACTACTTCCTAAAACAGTATTAACCACATAAAATTTCTTTTCAGATGCAATTGCTTCCTTGCTTCCATCTTTACTATCTTTGACAGTAGCTCTAAGAAAATAAGTACCTGTTTCAAGTTTTGATAAAACAAACCTGTTTGTATCCTTCAGCGTTTTTTCTGAACCATTCAATTCCTTTTTCGTCAACTCAACTATGTTCCTGTATGAATCCAACAACTGATATTCCAAATCGAATAGTTCAGATAAAAGATTTGTTTTATATATTTCCAAATAGCTGAATAAACTCTGTTCCTCTGCTATAAAAACCAAAGATGGATTGGGTACGACATAAAAATCATTCTTTCTGAAAGCAGGGTTTAACTTACCATTGCTGTCTGCAATTTCTTGTGCAAGTTGAAAAGAACTTATTTCCAATTTGTCTTTATTTGAATTTCTAACTAACAAATCAAAATTAGTTTCCATTGATGTTGTAGAATCATTAACATCCTGAATGAATACATTAACGCGATATTGTCCGGGAAATAAAATAAAATCCTTTTGACCTACCATGGATTTATCAATATTTCCTTTTGTTTTATCAATGACATGCGAAACAATCCACTTCTTTTCAATTTCAAGTTTAATATTCGAGTAAATTCTGACGTTGACAAACAACTCACCGATTAACCCTTTATCGAATAATTTGTACTTCAACCCATTCTCATCAAAAGAATAATAAAACTCCCACCTGAATTTACCTTCCGAATCAAGAAATAAACCGTCATCTATGCTGAAGTTCAGTTTATCAGCAGATAAATTTCCTGTTGACAAAATATAAAAGAAAATCAACAATTGAATTTTATTAATGTTTGCTTTTATTTTTGACATAATATTTTAACTCTCAAAACTCAACATTAAACACATAAACTCAAAATTCAAAACTTAACACTTAAAAAAATGCCGTCCCACTATTGTAAGACGGCAATATCAAATATCTGTTTTCTGCTTTCTTTTTGTTTAAAGCTATTTCAAACCAACAGCAATGCTCAACCTGTTTATCCAGCCAATATCGGCAGTAGGTGTAAGCGAATAATCGAGTTGACCTTTAACTCCGTCAGTCAGATAACTCAAACCCAAACCAAAGGATAATCCTAATTGGTCTTGTCCAAAACGGTATCCTGCTCTTACTGACACAAGGTCAATCCAAGTGTATTCAGCTCCAATTGCAAATTGTTCGGGAGTATCCGATAAAGTTATAAAATCTCCTGCTAAAATTACTTTATGGTCTTCCTGAGCTATAACCTCAGATGAAATCCCTGCCCTGAAAATCAAAGGCATGGTATATGGATTTGCCAGAAAAGTCACATCCCAGGGTGCCGACTTAAGTTCTTCGATATACTTTTTAGTAGTTTTCAAATCCTGACCTTCATATTCCATTTCCGAGCCAAGATTAAAAATTGCAAATCCAAGTTTTATACCCTGAATCTCAGTGTCGTATAATGTTCCAACGTCGAATGCTATTCCCTGACTGTTCAATGCACTGAAAGCATTGTGTACCATCTTGCCGGTAACACCAAATGAAAACTGGTCAGTCAAGTATCCGCTAATCGAAACTCCTGCTACGAGGTCGTTCACGGTATAATGCGAACCTGTTCCTTCCGGTTGTGCTAACGTCGTAACAGGAATTTTATCACTGCTGAACGACACCAAATGTGCTGAAGCGGTAAATCCCTCGCTAATCGGCATAGACAAAGCCGCAAAACTGTGTGAGTATCCCGCAAACCATTGCGTATAATGAAACTCTCCGTTCATTCCTTTGACATCGGCAACACCTGCAGGATTCCAGTAAAGTGCCGTCAAATCATTTGCAACTGAAGTATAAGCACCTGCCATTCCGTTTGCCCTTGCTCCAATTCCAATCTTCAAAAACTGGGAACCTGCGGCACCGACTTTTAAAAATTCTCCTGCTGACGAACCGGTCGGTTTGTCAACTGCAAGTACAGAATTGTTACTCAATACACTCAAGAGTGCGATTGTCATTATTACTATTATTTTTCTCATATTCTTTTTCTCCAATTCATTATCATTATACTAATCCTAATCATCTTCAGGTACTAATCTGAAACCGCCAACCACAACCGAAAACTTCTTAACAGTCTGAGCACCGTCAGGTGTTTTTATTATGGCAACAAAACTCTGCGACTGTACTCTCTGACGATTCTTGGTAAGTAAGTCCCATACATCTGCACCGATTTTATCACGTTCAGGGCTTTTATATTCATCATGTTCCAAAGTTCTTACCAAATCACCTGTTAAAGTATAAATATCAATCGTAGCTCTCTTTGGTAATCTGGTGAAGTATATCTTCGCATCATAAGGCGAAGCTTGCCCCTCATGAGTAATATAATACGGATTTGGCACAACACCTATCTGTTCCAGTAAGTCGTCTGTAAACTGCCCCTCGCGGACATAATTTGAATCAATATATATCTGAACCTTGGCTCCGGGCATCGGAAATCCTAAAGCACCACCGTTTGTTTTCAGTAATACCTGGTCTCCCGGCTTAGGCATAACCAATTCCATTTTTTTTGTATTTGTATCCAAAGTCCAATGTCTATTACCACCATTTATTCTTTCAAACCTTGCTAAATCAAATGCAAAACTGCATCCTGAACCCTGGAACACATTAACAACATATAAAGTATCCATTCCATCAGTCGAAATCGCGTTGAAATAAAATCTCCCTTGAGTTCCAATAGATACTCTTTTACCAGTTGTATAATCAATATCTTTCACTAATTGTACGGGAATAGCATTTTTTCTATTAAATTCGGTTGATTTCGGAGTATTAATCCAACCTGTAGTGTACATATTGTATTTACCGATAAAATCATTACTATTGGCTCCTAAAGTTATAACCTCTGGATATGGATAATTCGGTGTTATTGGAATATTCAAATGCTCAACCGGCAAAGGATAATTAACAATCACTGAATCACCTTTCAGCGAAGGTCTCTTGTATTTTATCTGATTTTTTACATCAACCAGCAAGTAATTACATACAAAATCCTTGCCTTCAGGAATAAAGTCTGTTTTCAATCTGATGGTTTCCTGACCACCTGCTTTAAACTCTACAAGATAATCAGCAGGTCCGTTATTGAAACTACCATAATGAGACCTACCAAAATAAGGTATTATTTTCTCCTTTTCATCTAAACTAAACCTACCATCTTCGTTAATGTCATCCCAGCCCCAACCTAATTCAGTTGGTATTGTATCAATTAACTCGGTTCTTCTGAGCAAATCTGTACTATAATAGTCATTTAAAGGTTTTGTTACTGTAGAAGTAAATTGTATTGGTATTTTCAAATCTCCTTTAATGATTGGTCCTGAACCTTTAACCGGAGGGTAAATGGATGCGGAATCAGGTCTGTAAATACCTCCCATTTGAAGTGCAGTGTAATTAAAGCTGAATCCAATTGTACCATAAGCCGGTGGTAAAAATCCATAAGTATAATAATACCCCGGAGATTTGAAATCACCTGTTGTAATCTCGGAAGAACGTACCAATACAGTATCATTGGTAATTTCTGCAGTTCTGATTAACCTTCCGCCAACACTGTCATGTATTGCTTCATAATCAACAACCCAGGATTGTGCATTTTCGGTATAACCGTTTCTGATATACGCAGAACCGCTTGTTTGTTCGAGAAATGTTTCCTGCTGGAATAATAATCTATCATTATCTGACTTATCCCTTATTGTCATTAAAGAACGGTACATGCTGTAAGGTATGGTTACAGGATCCGCAACATTTTCTTTCTTCAACTGGAAATTCGATGAAAACCATGACGGAGTAAACTCAAGTTCCAAAGTATGACCGCTGAAGAGTTGCCTAACCCTATCATTATCCAGACCATAGAATTTAAAATCATATAAACCTCCAATCCTTGCAGAGTCAACATAAACAATCTTGAACTCAGGTGTTTTCATAACACTTGCTTCTCTCGGATAGGTTTTCTTGACATTCGGCAATCCTTCAAAAGCCGCATTCAGCTTTCTCGGTGTCGGTTGTGAATAATCACCCTCATCGTAGGCAAGCAACTTATAATAATATGGAACATTATTAATAAGTTTCTCTGTTTTCGTCGGATTCAAATTAAATGATATTTCTCCCGACCTGTTATCATCTCCAATATCAATAAACCTGTTTCCCCCTGTTATTTCCTTCATATAATCAACAATAAGTTTTTCTCTTACTTCTATTCTTCCTTCAAAATCAGGAAATTCAACTTTTGCTTTTCCGTTTTGAATGTACAAATACAATGAATCAATTGCATTGTAAATTAAATCGGGAAATTTCATTGCCGAGTCCATAACAACAGGTCTTAACTGGTCCATAACAAGTTGTATTTGATTATTGTTTGTCAGAATCGTCCTGTAAGTATCCTTTAAGTATTTAATCTTTGTTGTTGTATCCATTCCGTTCGGAAAATCAACAGTATCGCTTGGGTCAACTTCGACGGTTACCCTAACCCAATATAATGGATTATAATCCAGATATGCCTGATTAAGTCTCACTGTACCGACTAAAACATGCTCCAAAAGGAATTGCTTGTTCTGAGGGTCATTCGGGTCATAAGGATTATACCAAATCGGAAAAATGGTATTCTGGCAATTTTCATAGAAATATTTACCCCATGGTGCTGTACCGGCAAGACTGTCAACACCCATAATTACCGGTAATAAATATCCGGGATGATTCCAGCTTTTTTGCTTTCCGTTATTTGCTAAATAACTGTCAAATGGTTGCACTGTTCCATAAACAATATAATCAGGATAATGCATAACACCTCTTGCCTTACGCATTACCTTCACTGCAAATGTATCAAGAATAAGATTCCCTCCTTGGTCCTTCAACAAATTGCCCTCGGCATCCCTTTTGTATTCAGGACCGGCAATTATCAAAGAATCAATAAACGGCATATTCAGGTCTTCCTGATTTCCACCGGCTCTTCTTACAGATTTGTAGAAAGGTGACTGTATTTCCCATTGTGCTACCTGCTTCCAACCCAAAGGTCCTTTACCGGATGTATATTGAATAGTAGGGCTTACTTCATTGACATCAAAAGTGTCAATATCATTTCTACGTGCCCTGTAAAGCCGGAAGCCCATAAAATCAAGTCCTCTTTCATACTTATCATTTGTTATCTCAGATGTACTGTCCCATTGTATCGCTACTGCATGGTTCAGAGGATCCCATCTGTAAATGATGGATTTATCAGGCGGTATAGGTGCCTGGAAATTATTGTCATAAACCTGCTGTGCAAATTTATCCTTGCGTACCAGTTCAACCAAATCCTCTGTTGAACCGTCAGCATCAGCCAATAAAGAGTTGGCGAGTATCATACCGACAACTGTCCTCACTGTATCACCGGGTAACATATTGAAAGAACCCGTGGACATTAAAAATCTGTAATCACCTGCTTCTCCTTCACCTTGGTCTATTACAGGTGATGATAAATAATTATACCTTGATTCATCTTCAGAAATATCATCATTAATAGGCCAACGTCTGAATGTTTTCAAACCTAATTGATATTCATTTTCATACCATTTCCTGTCTTTTCTCGGGAAATTTTCAAGTCCCGGATCGAAGGGAATTTCCATCAGACAAACTTCCTTACCGTCAACAGTATCTTTAGAAACACACATATATGCTATTTGTACTGATTTGCCGTCAATCACAGTATCAACTAACCTGTCACGATGGTATACCGAGGGACTTTCCAAAAAGTCAAAACCAAGATAACCAAATCCATTACCTTTTTCACCTCTGTCATCCCTTGTCCATTGAACTGCAAGATTCAACGAAGGGTCAACATCATAATATTTTGCAAAGTCATTACCTGCTCCAGCAGTTGTGTTGGGTGAACGTGCAATGTCAACATCCATAACAGGAGCCAAAAAACAGTTAAACAATGTATCCGTAGATTTATTTATCATTTCGAATCGGATGAATATAAAATCCTTATAATCACCAAAACCCCATGAATATATATATTGTTCAAATTGTAATCTCAATGGATAACCAAGGTTTTGCCTATACTCGACGCCACCTTCATAATAATTAAGGTCAGTATCCTTAAATGTAGCAAAAATATCTTCACCGGATATAAAAGCAGGACCTCTCTTGTTAGTTGCCAGGTTTCTCTTACCGACATCATTCAAATAATACCCGAAATACCTGTCTTGCTTCAGAACATCTTTTTCATTGGTGCTTGCATCCCAGATGGGCCAATTAGGTCCGTCTGCCGGATTAATCGGTGAACCGTCACTTGTCCTGAAATCAGTTGAAAAATAACATCTATATTTAAAAATATCAGTATTATCAACTTCGTCAATCTGGTCTTCTATTCTGCCGGGAACCATCCATGAAGAACCTGAACTGGGATTGTAAGTAAGCTCAACCAGTTTGGTTAACTTTCTGTACTTTTTTGGTTCTTCAACAGTACCGGTATCAGTCCATATCCACTTTTGTGCCGCGAACCAAACACCACCACCGAACAAATACTGATTCAAAGAACCGCGGGGCCAATATCCGCCACCTCTGTTCTGTGCAACATCCAAAAACAAAATTCCGTAATTCGTAACCGGAAATTGGAAGTTACTAACAGTATTTCTCTGTAAATCAAAGGTATTTGTTGGGGTCCTTTGGATTGTTTCCTTTTTGCCTTCTTTCTCCTTAATAGCCGCTTCCGACACGAAGCTATTAACAATAAGAAACGACATTAACAGGAACAGCATTAAAACAGCTTTATGATGTTTGCCGATTGCCATCTGTCGTTTGTTTAATTTCATTTTAAATTTCTCTCTCATAATCATTCACACTAATTTATTTATTAAAATTATTATCCCTTAAAACCTGAAGAACATTGTGAAAAATACACTCCTCGGTGTCTGATAAGTACCCTGGAATTGAACGCTCGTACTTAATTGATTCATATACGAATCAAACTTTTCCTGCTGGGTTACGATTCCGTTTTTGTCGAAGTCAGCATATTTGCTGTAAAGTCTGTTTCCATAGTTATCATACTGTGTTGACTGCAATGTAAACGGATTTCCAAAATCAGCATCCTTATAGTAAGGTTCCGAACTGAAATCTCCAACCTTTCTTCTGAATGCCAATCCCTGGTCATCTGCATCTCCGGTGGAAGTATAAATCGATACCGCTGAATTCAAATTAAATACATTATAAACAAACAACGAAAATTCTAAAGCTGTCTTACCCCAGCTGTCTCCGAACCAATCTTTTAAATTAAATTTTTTCGTGATTCTCATATCAGTTTGCCAGTAAGCAGGACCTCTCTCTGTTCTTATCTCACCTATAACTCTTCCGTTTAAGTCAGTTTTTGTAAAAGGAGCGCCTGACCTCCATGTTGTTGTAAAGTCCAAATCCAAGTTCTCTAATGGTTGAATCCCTCCAATTGATGGACCCTGATTATTAGCCCAAATAAAATCCAAAACAAAAGTTACCCTGTGACGAATATCCCCCGCTGTTGGAAACTCTGACAATGGAAATGCCGGTAACTCCGAATATGGGTCAATCGGTGTATTGTAATGGTCATCAGCACCGGAAGAAGTCGCTACTGCCTGTGATAAACTGTAATTTAGAGTCAATCTCAAATGGTCCTGATAAGTTGGTCTTTTATTCAAAGTAAATTCCAGTCCCTTTACATTACCATACTCTGCTACAGAATATTGATAGTATGGGATTGGAACTGCAGGAACATAAATTTGCCCCAATTGATTATATACATCTTTGTAATATGCAGCCACAGTTAATGCAAAATCATCTGTCAACTGATTATTGTAACTTGCTTCGTATGAGTTGGTTCTTTGAGCTTCCATATTCGGGTCACCCAATATCTGATTGCCTCTTAACCTGATTGTCGAAAATCCGTCATACATGTAGCTTAAAGTCGGCATCTGGAAAAACAATCCATAATTAATTGTAACATTTGACCTTTCTGTTATCGGATATGCAACATTGATTCTTGGGCTTATCTGCCATTTCATCGAAGAGTTAGCAAAACCGGAGTCTGCGGTAATAGAAACAAACTTATCCATCTGTGTCCTGTAATCTGCACCTGGCAGAAACATATCGAATCTAAGTCCGGGACTAATAATAATTCCTTTATATGTTATTTGGTCAAGGAAGTAAGCAGAACCTTTCATCGGATTATATGGTTTGCTTGTCTTTTCCCACCCAAGTGGGTCAAGTGTATAAAAGTTACCACCCCACTCTTTAGTATAAACATCAAAGAAAGGATTTCCATCCCATGGCAAACTATTTGAATGTCTGTTTAAAGTAAAATATGTGAAATCAAATCCAGTTTTGAACATGTGCCGGAATTCACCCTCAAAAACTTTTTCGAAATTACCTGTTATATTCCATACTTCACTATTTCTGAACTCTAAAGCACTTGTATTGCCATGCTGGTAATACGACTGTGTTCTTCCATAAGGATTATTTGTTCCCGTTGCATCACCAGCTCCTTCAATATATCCTGTTAAAGGATTTCTTTGGTTAAAATCATACGAATTATATCCATCCGCAGTTAGTGAAGTCCTTTTGATAACTTCATAATTATCAACAATTTTATTAAAACCATCAACTAAAATGCTACCATTCACCTGGTAATTATCCTGAGGATACCATAATTCAAACCCTGAGAAATAACCGGGGTCTTCCCAACCAACACGTTTTGAAAACTCTTCCTTAATTGATGACCTCGAAACTGTAAAATCATAATAACTGGTCGAGCTAAGTGTATGGTTTATACGGGCAAAAAACTTGTTATTAAATTCATTGAAAACAGGTTGTTTTGCTATTCTCTCAGGAATTCCGTTAGTTTTTGGATTTCCCGACTCATCACGTTTCCAGTCACTCTTTTTCCAATCCCATATCCATCCTTCATCATTTCCGTATAACCAAGCCGATGAAGAACTTTCAAAATTCTGACTGCCTATGCTGGCTCCGACTCTCAATTCAACATCTTTTGTAATTGGAAACTTCATTCTGAGCTCGATATTTTTATCCCATGATTGCTGGTCTGGTAAAAGACCTAAGTTATTTCCTATTGGGTCATATATTTCAAAACCTGCACCATTGAATTTCCTGTATGTATAATTAGATGCGATATAAAAAGTAGAATTGTTTAAAATCGGTAAAGGTCCGCCACTTCCGAATGAGAATCTATGCTGTCCCGGACCTTGTAGCTTTGCTCCATCACCAGAATTAACTGATTGATAAGCACCTTTTGCCTGGTCATAAATCAGCTTCTTGCCAGATGCCTGTGAACCAAACATAGGGTCAACATCCGTTCTCCATCTGACATAACCCTCGTACCTGTCAGTCCTGCCTGTTTTGACAACAGTGTTAACAATACCACCCATTGCATCGCCGTATTCAGCCGAGAAACCACCGGTCATAACCTGTATTTCTTCTGTATCAAACTCTGTTGGTCCGGCAGAACCTGCTCCTCCACCTGTAAATTGATTACTGACATCAATACCATCAACTTTCATTTTTGTTTCGTCTGCTCGGCTTCCACGAATTGAATAGCCATCACCTGAAGCAACTACACCAGGTGTTAAGCTGATTACTGAAGATATCCCCTCACGGGCTACCGTTGACATTTCTTCGCTGGATATTGTCCTCTTTTGTCCGATTTCAGTATTGTTTACCATCACACGGTTTGCGGTAACAACCACTGTTTTCGTAACAACTTCTTTTGACGATAATTGAACACTGATTTCTGCAGTTTGGTCAGCCGAAATTTTCACTCCTGTTACCTCGTAATCCTGAAATCCTACAGCCGTAACTTTAATTGTATATGTTCCCGCATCAATATTAACAATGGTAAAAGAACCATCGGGATTTTTTACGTATGTTCCACGTGCCGTACCTAAAATTCTTACAGAAGCACCAATTGCCGGCTTTCCTTCAGGGTCAGTTACCTTCCCCTTCAGGATTCCGTAAATACTTGCTTCAACCGTAAGCGGATACGAAATCAATACTAAAAAAAGTATAATCAATAATTTTCGCATATTTTTACTTCTCCGTTTAAAAATTAATATTTTTTTTTCTATTTCCATTCTTTTTCATCCTGAGCTTGTCGAAGGATGAAAAAAACAATTTCTATTTTAAAACATTCAACATCTTTGTAACTTTTCTGTCACCAAGCGATATTGTGCAATAATAAACACCCGAGTTCAAGCCGTTTGTTTTTATATCAAAATAATTCGTTCCATAACCTAATTCGCCACTGTAAACAACAGACAGTTTATTTCCCAAAACATCATAAACAGCAATTTCGGTTTCAATTGGTTTCCCGTCAAAATAAACTTTCACCCTTGCAAAGTCTGTAACAGGGTTAGGCATTACCTCCAATGTAAGATTAGAACTATAATTCGCATAATCATCAACTGATACCACTGCATCAAAAAAGCCGACTGCCAGATATTGAGGAATAGTTGATGAATCCTGCGATGCTCCCTTGCCAACGAGTTTAAGTATCGGTATCTGACTCATATCATTTGGAACATAGTCCGGAATTAATACAATCCTGTCCACATTCAAATCATTAGTAATATTTTGTGGGGTTCCCCATGAACCTGAATTCTTGTTCCTTGTAGCAACGTAAATGTCCGTTGTAGTTGTAGCGTCAATATCATTATAGCTCATCCATTTTGCAAGCAAATTCTGACCATCCTTAGTTGTTGCAAGCTGTAATTCCCAGTCAGAACCATGCAATCTCGTTGTCGGGTCGCCGGTTACATGAAGCATATCACCGTAAGTAAACAAATTGTTTCTTGTTGTACCAACTTTTCTGATACCCCATGCTCCACTTGTATAATAAATTTCAATTATTTGTATTTCAACAAGAGCATCGCTTGCATCGTATAAAAATGCAGTCGTTAAAAAGCTGTATTCATTGTTATCGAGAGCAACAAAAGCTTTGGATGAATAGAAAGTAACTGCCGGCTCAAATCGTACAAACCTGCCGATAATCAGGTTGCCTCCAGTATAACCCTGAAGGTCAACATACTCGGTAATCTTCTCATCAGGTAATAAATTGAATTCTTCCCATGTAATTCCATAATCCGTTGAACGAGACGCACCAACTTTGGTCGGATTTGTTGCACCCGGGTCCGGATTATAAAAACTACCATAAACACCTAAATACATAACACCGTCATTTGCCTGTCTTAAATCAATAATCTGATTGTATCTGCCACCGGCTGTAGTTGGTGCTGTATATTTTGTTCCACTCCATGCACCCGGAATTGTTGAAACTATTTCATCATCTACCTTTTCGCTGTATCTCAAGCCCAATGCGCTTGCATTTGTCAGGTTTGCATCATCATCTGGAGTCAGTTCGCTTGCCGCTACATAAAAATATTTGCTTGGGTCATCAAACTGCGTTCCTGCCAACACTCTCGAATCAGTGCTCCATTTGTATAAAAAACCGCCGTCTGTTAAATCGAGAACTGCATTCATAGGTATCTGTGCAGGGTCAGTTATGTCAGGAGTCCACATAGCACAGACAAAACCGTACCAGTCACCTGTTCCTGATGATACATTATAATCAATAACAGGAAAACTTAAAGCAACATTTTGCTCGCCATCCTTTGAAAAACCATACAATGATGGGAATCTCGCCTCATAGTAACCGATCGCATCTCTGTCATATACTAAAATCGGGTCTTGCCAGCTTTGACCCTTGTCCTCAGAAATTCTTAAAAACAAATTATATGTTTTGTTTGTTCCTGCGGCTGTCTGAGGAAATGCTCCTCTTTTGATTGTTATATAATTGTCAGTTGTCCTGTCATATATATATGACCTGTTTGTCATTGTATAAAGATATGAGTATAAATTTGCAAGTGAATCTATAATATAGAAATCAATTGCCTGTGTATGTGGTAATCTGTTTTTATTATCAATTCTGTTAAAATCAATCTTTGCATCATTGACTTTAGCATTGATTGAATTTTCCGGTACACAATACTTCTTCATCTGAACCTCTTGCGCTAATGTTATTGATGAAGTAAGAATTATTAGCATTGTTACAGTTAAAATTCTGTTGTAAAATTGTTTCATTGAGTCCTCCAAAAACTAGTATTTAACAATATAAAATATTTATTCCTTTTCTTATTTTCTTAAAAATTTACCTTTTTTCACTAAACTTTTTTCATTTCGCTTTCTGCTTTTTTACTTTTTCACTAAACTTCAAATATAATAATCTTTTTTTATATTGTTATTATGTAATTGATATAATTTTAATTAATTCTTAGTAATTTTTATCAGCTTTAAAACTTTCTTCTGAGCTTTGTTATCAATCCAAAAATCAGAATTTAAATTGAATTCCGTATATTAATGAAGCACTAAGTTTCAGCTTATCTTCATTCTTGTCAAACTGCGAAAAATCCGCTGAATACATCCTGCCCTCTGTTCCCAAAGTAAGATAAAACCCTTCAAACAAAGAATATTGAGCGAATACTCTGCCATAACCCAAAGGTCCGTCACTTGTTCCGCCTAATCCAACTCTTCCCACAAATGAAAAGCCATTTACACGAACTAATGTGTTCTCGTAAAAAGCAGAAGCCCAAAGCAATTGCTTCTCTGTCGGCAATGCTACATCCTGCGAATAACCGTAAGAAAACCCATAACCGCCTTCATAAGATTCCACACCTGTTGTGCCGCCAAACTTACGTTCAACGTTCACTTTGCCTTTATCTACATAAGAATATTGAGTGTAACCCACTTCCAAACCATATCTTTCCTTATCATTCACAGCATAAGCTATACTTTGTGAAAAATGGGAAATTGCCGCCTTGTTTACATCTATTCCACCCTGAACGAAATCAGTTCCTAAAAAAGATGCTACCTGCACATCGCTGTGAGAGTAATAATCACTTATCTCAATTGGCAATGGTGCATGAATATTTATTTTATTAGCTGAATTAAGTAAGTAATTGGAATGTAATTCAATTCTCTCTGCTAACACCGGCATCGCAGGTCTCATTGCCGCCATTTTTACATCTTCATTCACCGGGACAGGTTTTATATTAATATTCTCATTTGCAATGGCACCACCCGATGCATTACCTGTAGAATTTTCATTTACCACCACTTCTTCAATTGGTTCAGAAACCTTAGCGGCAACCATCATCAAATTGCTTCCATCCGCAACTCCACTCATACCGGCTTCATTACTTGAAACAGCTATCTCTGCGTTTACACTTTCAGCTTTTATCTTTATACCAACAGCTTTTGGGTTGGTACTTTCAGCTAATGGCTTAATGTTATCAGCATTTTGTACAGTTAATGGTTGATTATTAATTGATATTTGAGTTAAATCGCTGATTTCAAACACAAATGCAAACATAAAGAAAGCGAACATAGCCGCCATCAATGGTGCATAAGACCATATTGTCGCTCTCCTTCTCTGTGGCTCAGGTGCTTTAGCAAATATCTTCATCAAAATCATTTCTTCGGTCTGAGCAACCAAATCCTCAGGAGGGAAGACAGATTCGGCATCTTCCTTCATTGCCAGATGCAGATTAACCGCCGAGTCAAATTTCAATCTTGCCGTAACGTCCGCCGTCAGACTGTTACGCAAGATTTCATCCTCTTGTGCGGTCATCTCCCCATCGAGGTATTTCGATATTAATTCATCAAGATTCATCTATTTCCTGCTTTATTGGTGATAATAATTTTCTCAATATTTCACGGGCTCTGTGAACCCTTACCTTTGCCAGCGAAAGCTGAATTCCCAAAATCTCGGCAATGTCCTGATATGAGCAATCCTCATACTCCCTCAAAATTATCGCTTCCTTCAACGGCAATGGCAATGTCGCAAGTGCCTTGTCCACAAAGTCTTTCATCGCAACATCCCTTTGCTTGGTAGCACCCGGATTAAAGACAAACTCGTCAAAATCGTCGAATTCCTTCCTCGTCCGCATTATGTTATAGCATGTATGCCTTGCTATAGTGAAAAGCCATGCGGCAAAGTTCTTACCGCGGAACTCCCTGCGATGCTCGTAAACTTTAATGAACGTCTCTTGAAAAGCATCTTCGGCTAACATTTGGTCATCCAGCATCCTAAGGCAAAACCTGTACACTTTCCTATTATATTTTCCATATAATATCTTAAATGCTTCGGCACTGCCTCTTCTCAGCTCCTCCATCTCGTTTCGGAGCTCTTCGGATTCCATATTTAAGCCATCTTCCAACATAATGTTAAGCCAATTTAAGATTCGTTTCCAACACTTAAACTAAAGACACTATCACCAATAAAAAAGTTACAACATATTTAAAAAATATTTTCATAATTCTACAAACGAAATTAAAAAACAATAAGTATATTATTTGTAGTGTATTTTATGGTATTTAAGTCAAAGTTTTAGCTATCGGCAAAATGCTTTAAGGAAAAAGGAAAAGGGAGAAAGGATTGTAAATTATTTATTTGAATTTCTAATTATTTTTTATTATGTTTGTAATAGGAGATAAAATAGATGTGAGATGCGAGTCAACAGTCAACAGTCAACAGGTGAGCGGATTGAAAATTTGATAATTGGTATTTTAAATATAAATAAGGATTGTGTTTTTTTCCATTGCCTTTAGGTCTTAAAAAAAGTTTTTCAAAAAGTAAAAAAA
>Ga0172369_10003613_pt1 | contig 20251 bp, 18 predicted proteins | sample LakKiv25m_FD_114539 | JGI IMG/M metagenome (GOLD analysis project Ga0172369, IMG submission 114539) | Freshwater microbial communities from Kabuno Bay, South-Kivu, Congo - kab_022012_11.25m | ecosystem: Environmental > Aquatic > Freshwater > Lake | place: Democratic Republic of the Congo...
CAAGGAGAAGACCGGTGTGTCAAGATACCAGCATGTGACGCTCGAATGCAGCCAGAGGACGACCTGCGAAACAGTAGTGTTCTGCTAAGTCGAGATGTCGCGAGGGGGAGGCTTTTGGGCCAGCCGAGGAAAGCGTCGATGTCGTTTCTGTATCCCAGTACCCTTTGGACGGGGGTAAAGGGGAGTCCTGTCAACGGCAGGAGAAAATTCCTCATTTCGGCAATACATAATCTCCACCCCTTATGGTCGAGCCGAGTGCAGGTGACCCCAATCATGACGTTGAACTTCCTGGCGCCGGAGATTCAGGAGCAGATCGCCTGGTTGCCAAATAGCCGTGGAAGGATTGGGTATTATAGAAAGATGTCCGGCGCATTGCGTTACTGCCGGAATGGGGGCAGCAACAGGTCAATTGGCGGTGGCTTGCCAGGCAGTGGCGAATTTTTGGCTAATCCCCAACGCCAACAATGAAGACCCACGACGCAATCACGCCGGGCAGGGACAGCGGAAGAGTCGAGAGCAGCATCGAAGCATCGCATCGATACAAAAAAGACGACCTGAGCATACAGATACAAGGAGGACATGCAATAGCGACGCACACAGACAACGAGCAACCAGAGCACAAACGCTCAACACAGCGCAACACGCAGCCACACGGATAAACAACAGCACACCCAACGAACTACAGCAGGTTAATACTGAAAATACGCAGCAGCACTTGCACAGCGAGGTAGGTGATGTTATAAAGGCCTGGGGGTGTGCGCGCGGACGGCGGGGGTGGCGGCGGAAACGGTGAAAAGGCGATAAAGTGACAGTATAACACTGATTTGAGAAGGCTGAGAAGTTTAGCCCAGGATGTTATATTCTGGGCTAAACTTCCGATGCAAACACCTTCTCGGGATGTCCTCCCAGCGCATCCTCAAGGGCCTGTCGCAGGCGAGGCTCAATGCCGCTGTCGCGGGGTGACTGCACTGGCCGACGGCTATTTGCTAGGCTGGCCTGCAGTTCCGTGCGCATGTCCTGCCCGCGAAAGGCCAGACACACCGCGGCCCACCCTCTGACTCGTGGGTTGCGGTCGGTCAGCGCTGCCCGCAGCAGCTCATCGGCGCGCGGATGGTTCAGCTTCGTGAGGGCTTGAAGGGCTTCCGCTCTCGCTGGTGCCAGGTCGGACTGCGCAATCTCCAGCAGGTCGGCAGCGACGCGCTCGCCGCCGATTTCACCGAGCGCCCAGATGGCGATTCCCGAAGGGCCGTCATTTCCGGTGCGCACCAGGTGCAGCAACGCATCAATCGCCCGCGGGTCCTTCATCTGGCCGAGAGCGCGCGGAGCGTAATAGTTATCGCCTTTCCGCAGCCGGATCAACAGTGGCTGCAGCGCGCGGGGATCACGCAGGCGACCCAGCCCGCGCACCGCGGCGGTGCGCACGAAGTCGTGGGGATCATCGAGCGCCTGTATGAGGACATCCGCCACCCGCGGGTCGTTTCGGCGCGCCAGCTCATCGATAGCGCATTCGCGGACTGAACGGTCAGGGTCCCGCGCCGCTTTCAACAGCGCTTCGGTCGCGGCCGGATCAGGGAAGCCGCCCAGCGCGTGGGTTGCATTCTGCCGGAGCATCGCATCCTTTGCCTCAAGCATGGCGGCAACCGTCGGGATGGCCACCGGATCGCCGATCTTTCCCAGCGCGGAGGCGATTTCGGAGATCCAGACATTCTCCGGCTTGTGCTGCTCGGCGCTGATGGCCGGTATGGCGCTCCGGGCATGCAGCTCACCCAGCGCCCATACCATGCCGCAGCGCGGCGTGGAGTCCGGGTCCCGTTGCAACTGCGCCAGCAGCGGCTCGACCGCCGCCTGATCCTGCAAATGGCCCAGCGAGACCGCCGCTTGAAAACGGATCTCCTGGTCTTTGTTGCCGAGTAGCGCGACCAATTCCTGGACGGTGCGTGGATCGCGGAATTGTCGCAGTAGGACGATGGCGTTGAACCATACCGAGCGGTCGGCATCTCGCGCGGCGTTCAGCAGGCAGGGCAGCACGGCGGCATCCGCGGTTGCCGCTAGCGCCGTAAGGGCATGGAGGCGCGTTGCCGTCTGTCCTTTCTGCGCGAGGGGAAGCAGCAGGGGGATCGCGCGCGGGTCGTGCAAACGCTCGATACCGATGCGCGCACGCGTTCTTACCATGGGGTCGGGATCGGAGAGCAAGGCAACGAGTGGCGCCAGCGCGCGGGCATCCGGAATGTCCCACAACGCCTGGATCGCCGCGAGTCGCGCGGTACGGTCGGTTGGTTTTTCCTGCCAGCGCATGGAAAATTCTTCATGCCTGTCGGTGAAATAATCACCTTCCGCGACATCACCTTTCGACGACCCACGCGGTCCTGCCGGACCATAAGGGCCAGGCACACGCCGGGACGCGATGGCCAGCAGCGGCGGCACCGCCTTCGGATCGCCGATGTGCCCCAGGCCGAGTGCCGCATAGGTGCGCACGTAGGCGTCCTTTTCCTGAAGGGCGCCGATCAGCAGATCGACAGACCGCTGATCGGCGATATTCGCAAGCATGGAAATCACCAACCGGCGCAACAGCGGGTCTTGCTCTCGGTAGAGCAGGGACAGCTCGGGTACGATTACCGGTCCGAATGCCGCCAGCTCGAACGCTAGCTGTGGGCCCAGATCGCTTTTCCGTTCCCGCTTCAACCAGGCCAGCAGGGGAGGGATCGCGCGTGTATCACTTAATGCAGCCAGACTCTGCAAGGCGGTGAAACGTACCGAGATATCTTGATCATCAAGGTGTTTGATCAGCGGTGCCACAGCGGCATCCGCCCGCAGGTTCCCCAACAGCTCGGCTGCACGGATTCGATCATATTCATGAGGACTGGCGAGCAGGTGGCATAACGGCGCGACCGCGCGCACATCGCGCAAGGCGCCCAGGGCGAAGGCAGCCGCCTTCCGCACGCTGGCGTCGGGATCGTTTTCCAGCAGCCCAGCCAGGCGATCTCGGATGACCGCCTGGTGGAAATTCCCCAGGGTTTCGACGGCCGCCTCCCTGACACTCGGTTCATTCGCAGCGAGCTCGGTCAGGATGGGTTCGAGCAATCGAGGTGAGCGGATGCGCAACAATGCCTCGCGTGCCGCCGTCCGTGCCCGGGCATTCTCCGCGCTCCGCAGTGCCCTGAACAGGCGTGCCGGCGCGCGCGGATCATCACAATATCTCAGGGCATCGAAGGCGGCGTCGCGCAAGGTCGGTTCATCAGCCGCCGCGAGGATCACCTCCAGGCCGCGCGGGTCGCCGCTACGCCCCAACTCGATCAGGGCTTGCGTTCGGTCGGCGGCTTGCGGGTCCCGGATCAGGTCGATCAGGGCGTCGATGTCATCCTGCGCATGGGTGGGAAGCTGCCCGAGCAGGCAGCCCGCGAGAACGAACAGGAAAAGACACGCTAAAATCCTTTGGCGTATCATGGCAGGGCTCCTTGTGTCCAATGGTTAATTATGCCGCTATTATACCATGCCGTGGTATAATGAAGCGCTAATATTCCTGGAAGTTCTCCCGGCTCCGCCGGCGAGGCACCCAGCGTTTGACTTGCGCAGGCGTCGTCCACCAAACTCTACCCGTGAGCCGCTCAAAGTTCACGAAAGGAGAGAAAGGTGAACGATCTCGCAAGTCTATCACATACCCGGTGGAAGTGTAATACCGTGTCGTGTTCATTCCCAAGTACCGGCGAAAAGCCCTGTTTGGCCAGATCCGCAAGGAGCTGGGCGGGTGTTTGCCGAGTTAACTCGGCGGAAAGAGTGTGAGATCATCCGGGGCAGCCTCCAACCGGATCATGTGCATATGGAGATCAGTGTGCCGCCGAAATACGCGGTGGCGCAAGTGATCGGCTATATCAAGGGGAAAAGCGCCATTGGGATCGCGCGCACGTATGGCGGCCGGAAACGGAACTGTTAACGGCAAGATAGAATTCCCCATTTCGCCAACATCAAATCCCCCCCCGTGGCTGCTATGTCAGCGTCTCACCTCCCTCCCCCTGCCGCTCGGCGCGGAGACCATACGTGAGACGGTGAGCTGCGAATCGGATCGCCGAAGCTGCCATTGTTTGCGAAGACAAAATAGGTATGCCCTGCTTCGCGGCAGACTCGAACCGGCAACCGGTATGCCTCGCTCGCGACGGCCCCGAACTTTTACCCATTGTTTAACGGGCCTCCTGTTAACCAGTGGGTTGCCTCTCCCGGCGCGGCAGAGAAAACGGCGTGGGCAAGAGATACTTGTTTCCCAAACGGGGTGCCGAAACCTCTCTGGGAGACATGGGTGGCGATCTCTCTGGGAGAGGCGAAGGTGTGGTTTTGAGGCTACCAACACGCAAAAACACCATCGGACGAATCCGACGGCGCGTTAACTACTCGGTGGCTATTTCTTTGTGTGAAGGAAAAACTGGCTCCCCAAGCACGAGAGGTTGCGAATTCCTCCCTGCTGAGAGAGGGGCATATTGACAACAGTTCCGCTTTCCCGAAAGTAGTTCCCGATTTTAGACACTTCTGTCAGTTTGTTCCGCTTTTTATGGCTACTGGGAGCTCACTACTGCCGACTACCCAACAAGATGCCTTCTCGGCCAGGTTGTGAAATGGCTTTTTTTACAACCATCATTGCTGCTAGAGGAAGGTTATGCCCCATGCTTACAATCGCATGTATATTTCTGTTCGCAAGCAGGAAACCCAAAGGAAGTGCGATACTTGAGCATCGGCATATCTATGTGAGGCAAATGTCGATCTAACCAGCGTTAGCGCTTAATGGAAATATCTGCTATCATTAAATACTTGAAAGCCCTAAATGTAATGATCGGAGGTTTCCATGGCAGTACAGCGTCCTGGCGGCGAGCTTGCGTCTCGCCCACTTCACTTCATATTCCTTGCGGATTGTTCGGGTTCGATGGCCGGGGAAAAGATCCACTCTTTGAATACGGCCATTCGGGAGGCTATCCCTCATATGCGAGAAGTGGCAAAGGATAATGTCAACGCCCAGGTGCTGGTCCGTGCTATCAAGTTTTCCAGCGGTACCCAATGGCATGTTTCTCAGCCGACAGACGTTGAAAGTTTTACATGGACGGATCTGGAAGCTGGGGGGGTCACTGACATGGGAAAAGCGCTGTGCATGTTGGCCGAGCAGTTGAAGATCCCACCCATGCCTGATCGTGCACTTCCCCCTGTACTCGTGTTAATTTCTGATGGAGGTGCCACTGATGATTATAATAATGGTATCCAGGCACTGATGGCGGAGAATTGGGGAAGGAAGGCGGTCAGACTAGCCATTGCCATCGGGGGAGATGCCGATCTCGATGAACTGCAAAAGTTCATTGGTCATGCGGAGATCAAGCCTCTTCAAGCAAATAACGCTGAGGCACTTGTTCGCCATATCAAGTGGGCATCGACGACTGGCATCAGCTCTGCCTCGGCACCCCCCAGCCAAGTAGCAGGGAACACTGGCAGCAGCAATGTACCCATCCCGCAGCCGGTGAACGACGGTCAATCTACTGGCCCTGATGTTTGGTGATTATGCCATGGAACTAAATAATAAGGAATCGATAACGTGCGAAACCGGCAGCGGGGCAATGGTAGAACCTCAAGCAAGCACGCATGGCGGGATGATCGTCTGGTCTGCGATCGGCGCTACGGTGCAGGGCGCCAGCCATTTGCGGTCCGGTAAGCCCAATCAAGATGCCATGGGATGGTTGCCCGAGCAAGGGGGGGGAACCCAGTTAGTACTCGCTATCTCAGACGGTCATGGCAGCGAAAAAAGCTTTCGTAGCCAACATGGGTCATGCGAAGCTGTGCAAATTGCGCTAAAGCTGCTGCAGGACTCAGTGTCCTGCATGACGGAAGACACCACGCTCTCCATAATTAGGGATCAATTCGAGTCACGACTCCCCATACTCCTGGTGCAAGAGTGGAGCGCGTGTATCCACGATCATCTGGCAACGCACCCATTCACCGAGGACGAGTTTGCGTTGTTGCGTGAGAAAAGCGGTATTAGCGCGTGTGAAGCCGTGCTGCAGCAGCCTCTATTAGCCTATGGTGCCACCTTGCTGGCCGCAGTCGTCAATGATCGATACTGTTGCTGTTTACAGCTTGGTGATGGGGATATCGTACTTGTCTCCAGCAATGGCGATGCTTCACGCCCTCTACCAAAGGATGATCGTCTTATCGCCAACGAGACAACATCCCTGTGCCAACGAAAGGCATCGCACGACTTCCGTGTCAGTTTCCAGTCATTGGCCGGGATGCCACCGGCTTTGCTCGTGCTATCCACCGACGGATACATTAACTCCTTCCAGCACGAGGACGGCTTTCTCAAGGCAGGCGGTGATTTCCTGGCGATATTACGCGAAAGCGGGCCATTGGTCATCCAGGAGCAATTGCCAGCATGGCTAGATGAGACATCCCGCCTCGGCAGTGGTGATGATGTGACGGTTTTGCTGGCATATCGGCAAAACGCGCTGCAATAGAGCCTCGTACACGGCACACACAAGGGATTCGGTAAAAGGGTTACACGCTGTTTAGCTCACAGCTCACGCAGACTTCGATTTATCGTTCGAGGTCACGAAAGGTAGATATCTGATGCATCAGCTACTACACATCGGGCAAATCGTTCAAACGATTTCCTCAAATCATCCATGCCGAATCGAGAAGTTCCTGGGCGGTGGTGGACAGGGCGAAGTGTATCGCGCAACCCTCGATGGGCAGTCACTAGCAGTAAAATGGTATTTCCCCCAAACCGTGGCCAATGACCCACGGCTGCAGCAACGCATCGAGAATGCGGTGCGCAGCGGCCCCCCGACCGACCGATTCCTCTGGCCAAATGAACTTCTGGTATCTAATGAATCAAGCACCTTTGGGTATTTGATGCCGTTGCGAGAGGAGCGCTACAAAGGCATCGTCGACATGATGAAACGACGCATCAATCCTAGCTTCTACGCGTTGGCGACTACCGGATTTGAGTTGGCCAATAGCTATTATCAGCTGCATGCAAAGGGTTTATGCTACCGCGACATTTCCTTCGGCAACGTTTTCTTCGATCCTAGCACTGGCGAGGTGCGTATTTGTGATAACGATAATGTGGATGAGAACGGCGCGCCGGGAGGCATCTGCGGCACGCCACGCTTCATGGCGCCGGAAATTGTGCGTGGCGAAGAACAGCCCAGTACGCAGAGCGATCTATTCTCCCTGGCAGTGTTGCTATTCTACATCTTCATAGTGCATCACCCACTGGAGGGGAAGCGTGAGCAAGCTATTCACTGCATGGATCTGCCGGCGATGTTGAAGCTATACGGCTCGAACCCCCTCTTCATTTACGACCCCCTTGAGGATGGCAACCGTCCAGTGCCTGGCGTGCAGGACAATGCTATCACCTACTGGCGCATATACCCTCAGTTCTTGCGCGACCTCTTCACGCGCTCATTTACCGATGGCATCCGCGCCCCCCAGCATGGCCGCGTCCGAGAGAGCGAATGGCGACAGGCGATGATACGACTTCGCGACTCGCTCATGTATTGTGCCTGCGGGGCGGAAAACTGTTATGATGCTGATGCGTTGAAGGCGAGTGGCGGCAAGCCTGGCACCTGCTGGCATTGCGGGAAGGCGCTCGTGCTGCCACCTCGAATCCGCATTGGCAAGAGCATTATCATGCTCAATCATGACACGCGAATTTTCCCCCATCATGTGGACGACCAGCGGTCCTACGATTTCGCACAACCGGTGGCTGAAGTGACACGACATCCGCAGGACCCGAATGTGTGGGGCCTGAAGAACCTTAGTACAGACCGCTGGGTTATCGGCCTGCCTGATGGCACGGTACGCGATATCGAGCAAGGTCGTAGCGTCACCCTTGCCGTGGGTACAAAGATCAACTTTGGTGCGGCCGAAGGTGAAATAAGGATCTGATAAAGTGCGGGAGCTGACTTGTTCCCATGCGCGAAGAACGCCATGCAGGAAGACAGGGATGGATAACCGAGTCATTGACATATTGAAGATGGTGATTCTGCAGTATGGCGACAGAATACTCACGGATTCGAAGCGCTGCCGCGCGCTGCTGCAGGATCACTGCTGTGGCAACTACGCCCGCGAGGTGAAGCTACTCCTTCTGGCACTGGAGGAGGGTATCTCCACCGAGCTTCGCACTCCGCCGGCAGGTCTTCCCGCTACGCTCCACAGCGCACGTTTGGTAGACAGATTGATTACCGAGCGGTTTCTAGACCAAACGGCGGCGGCATGGACAGTGCGCGCATGGGGAGATGCCTTGGGTGTATTGCTGCCGACGGTTGCCGACAAGCCTCTACCATCGAAGGCACCGTCGTTGGTGCCTTGTGTCACCACTCGGTCCGCAGAGCAGCGTGACATTCCTCACACTCCAGCTAGTCTGCTGACCGCATCACTAAACATTGAACTCATTCCTATCCCCGCAGGCGGCTTCCTCTACGGCAAGAGTAAAGAGTGGAAGCGCTTACCTGCCTATAGAATCATGAAGTATCCCGTTACTGTAGTGCAATACCGTCAGTTCTGTAAAGCTACTGGGCGGTCGATGCCATCCACGCCGCCTTGGGGCTGGAAGGACACCCACCCTGTAGTTAATGTCACCTGGCATGACGCCGTAGCCTTTGCGGCATGGTCCAGCCTGACGCTGCCCACCGAAGTAGAATGGGAGAAAGCCGCTCGCGGGACGGATGGGCGTGAATTTCCCTGGGGTAATGATTGGAACGCATCGAAGTGCAGCAACGGCGCGAGCAAGACGTCCGCTGTTGGACATTATCCGGCAGGCGCCAGTCCTTATGGTGTGCAGGACATGGCGGGCAATGTCTGGGAATGGTGTGACGGTTGGTACGATAATAATTCGCGTGTGTTGCGCGGTGGGAGTTGGGACTCCTTTTACTCGACCCATTTCCACACTACCTTCAGAGGCGACTCCAAACCAACGTGGGAACGGCTTTACTACGGGTTCCGATGTGTGCTTCGTTCGCCAGGACCGTAATTTCCTTTTACAGTATCTTTCACCCAGTTTTCCTTTACGGCGTCGGAAGCGCTGTATTGGTTTGTGGCCTAATAGCCAGAGGAATAGGGATGGACAACCGAGTCATTGACATATTGAAGACGGTAATTCTGCAGTATGGCGACAGGATACTCACGGATTCGAAGCGCTGCCGCGCGCTGTTACAGGATCACTGTGCCGGCGCCTACGCCCGTGAAGTCAAGTTGCTCCTCCTCGCACTGGAGGAAGGCGTCGTGACCGACCTCCGCACTCCCCCGATTGGCCTTCCCGCCACGCTCCTCGGCGCGCGATTGGTGGACCGATTAATCACAGAGCGGTACCTAGACGAAATGGCGGCGGAATGGACGGTCCATGCGTGGGGGGAGGCACTGGGCATATCGCTGCCGACAGTAGCCAGCGCGCCTCTACCGTTCTCGGTACCTGGAGTTGTATTGCGGACCCTGGAGCAGCGTGCTATTCCTCACACTCCCACTAACACGCTAACCGGGCAGCAGGCATCGCTGGGCATCGAACTGATCACGATCCCTGCTGGCGATTTTTTATACGGCGAGGAGAAGGAACGCAAACATCTTCCTGCGTTTACGATGACGAAATACCCTATCACTGTCGCGCAATATCGCCAGTTTTGCGCGGCTACCAACCGAGCAATGCCGGAGGCGCCGAGTTGGGACTGGCAGGAGAATCATCCTATCGTCAACGTGAGTTGGGACGACGCCGCGGTCTTCGCGGCTTGGGCGGGGCTGGCGCTGCCCACCGAGGAAGAGTGGGAAAAAGCCGCGCGCGGCACGGACGGGCGCGAGTACCCCTGGGGCAACCAGTGGGACGCGGCGAAATGCTGTAACAGCGCAGGGCAATTGGCATACCAGTCCGCGCCCGTCGGGAAGTATACGGCAGGCGCCAGTCCCTACGAGGTGCAGGACATGGCGGGCAATGTCTGGGAGTGGTGTGATAGTTGGTACCAGGCCAACAGCACGCGGGTGCTGCGCGGCGGTTCCTGGCGCAGCCTTAGTCCGGAATACTTGCGCGCGCCCTATCGCTCCGGGCTCAATTCTGGTCGCGGGTACCACGACCACGGCTTCCGGTGTGTGTTTCGTTCGCCAGGACGGTAATTTCCCTTTGCTTTTTCTCCATTTTTCCCTTTTCCAGCCGCTGGGAGCGCCGTATCAGTTTGTGACTTAATAGTCAGAGGAATAGGAATGGATAACCAGGTCATTGGCATATTGAAGACGGTCATTCGGCAGTATGGCGACAACATACTCGTAGACACAAAGCTTTGCCGCGCGCTGTTGCAGGATCACTGTGCCGGCGCCTATGCCCACGAGGTCAAGCTACTTCTGTTCGCACAGGAGGAAGGCGTCGCGACCGACCTCCGCACTCCACCGGTTGGCCTTCCCGCTATGCTCCTCGGCGCGCGACTGGTGGATCGAATGGTCGAGGAGTGGTGCTTGGAACGGGCCGCGGCGGAATGGACGGTGCATGCGTGGGCGAATGCCCTGGGTGTGTCGCTGCCGGCATCCTCAACAATGGCTGGAGTCGCCACTCGGAACTTGGAACAGCATGCCATCCCTAACACACACGCTAACACGCTAACCGGGAAGCTGGCATCGCCGGGCATTGAGTTCATTCCTATCCCCGCAGGTGACTTCCTTTACGGGGAGAATAAAGAGCGAAAGCACTTACCCGCCTATGAGATCATGAAGTATCCCGTTACCGTGGAGCAATACCGTCAGTTCTGCGAGGCTACCGGGTGGTCGATGCCCTCTGCACCTACATGGGGTTGGCAGGATACGCACCCGGTGGTTAACGTCACCTGGCATGACGTGGCAGCCTTCGCGGAATGGGCGGGGCTGGCGCTGCCGACCGAAGAAGAGTGGGAGAAAGCCGCGCGCGGCACGGACGGACGCGAATATCCCTGGGGCAATGGCTTTAGCTACCTGAAGTGCTGTCACAGCGTGGGGCAATCGGCAGGACAGACTGCTCCTGTCGGGCGATATCCGGCAGGCGCCAGTCCCTACGGGGTGCAGGATATGGCGGGTAACGTGTGGGAATGGTGTGATAGCTGGTTTAGCGTGAATTCAACGCGGGTGCTGCGCGGCGGTGGCTGGAACTTCAGCGAACCAGACCTCTTCCGCACCACCGGCCGGAGCTACATCAATCCGGCGAGCGGGTACTACAACTGCGGCTTCCGGTGCGTCTCTCGTTCGCCAGGACGGTAATTTCCCTTTGCTCTTTCACCCTTTGCCCTTTTCCAGGCGCAGAAGGCGCTGTATCAGTTTGTGACCTAATAGTCAGAGGAATAGAAATGGACAACCGAGTCATTGACATATTAAAGACGGTCATTCGGCAGTATGGCGACGGCTTGCTCATAGACGCAAAGCGGTGCCGTTCGCTGTTGCAAGATCACTGTGGTGGCGCTTATGCACGCGAGATCAAGTTACTCCTCGTTGCGCTGGAAGAAGGCGTCGCAACCGATCTTCGCACCCCGCCAGCCGGCTTTCCTACAACGATCCTCGGTGCGCGGCTGGTGGACCGATTGGTCACGGAACGGTACCTTGATCAGGCGGCGGCGGCATGGATAGTGCGTGCGTGGGCAGACGCCCTGGGCGTTTCGCTGCCAACATCCTTAACTATGGCTGGAGACGTCACCCGAACCGCCAAGCAGCCTGCCATCAATAACACTCCCGTTAGCACGGAGACCGAGAAGCTGGCTTTGCTGGGCATTGAGCTCATTCCTATTCCAACCGGTGACTTCCTTTACGGAGAGAAAAAAGAGCGGAAGCACTTGTCCGCTTATGAGATCATGAAGTATCCCGTTACCGTGGCACAATACCGAGAATTCTGCATAGCGACCGGGCGGTCTATCCCCCCCCCACCGGATTGGAAATGGCAGGACGGGCAGGACAATCATCCTGCAGTCAGCATTACCTGGTATGACGCGGCAGCTTTCGGGGCATGGTTGGGAATGGCACTGCCTACCGAAGAAGAGTGGGAAAAAGCTGCACGTGGAACCGATGGACGCGAATATCCCTGGGGGAATGACTGGGACGCGTCGAAATGCCGAAATAGTTCCAAGGCTGCGTGTGCCATGTTCTACGTGACTTGGGGGTATGAGAAAGGTGCTAGTCCATATGGGGTGCACGGTATGGCAGGCAATGTCTGTGAATGGTGTGATAGCTGGTACAAGGTAAATAGTATGCGGGTGGCGCGCGGCGGTTGCTCATACAGCAGTAGCCCAGACTGTTTCAAAGCCTCATACCGGGAAGGCTACGATCCCACGCTCACGAAATCAACAGTCGGATTTAGGTGTGTGCTCCGTTCGCCAGCACCGTAATTTCACCTGTACTCTCTTCAGCTTTTTCCCTTATTAGCGCTAGAGCGCCACATTGGTTATGAATGGCCAGTATAATAGCACAAATAAGCAACTGTTACAGAGAGTAGCATCTGTGAGGCAGTGATCCAGCGAAAGGTAGGGTATGGACAACCGAGTCATTGACATATTGAAGACGGTGATTCTGCAATATGGCGACAGGATACTCACGGATTCGAAGCGCTGCCGCGCGTTGCTACAGGATCACTGCTGTGGTGCTTACACGCGCGAGGTCAAGGTTATCATGCTCGCGCTGGAGGAAGGCGTCGTGACCGACCTGCGCTATCCCCCGGCTGACCTGCCTATAACCCTGCTTGGACCGCGATTGGTGGACTGCCTCGTTTCAGAGCGGTTCCTAGACCGGACGGCGGCGGAATGGACGGTGCGTACATGGGCGAGTGCCTTGGGCGTTTCGTTGTCAACGATAATCAACGCGCCTCTACCACTGATGGCATCGCCGGTAGTGCCGCAAGTCGCCACGCGGACCCCGGAGCATCGGGACATTCCTCATTTGTCCGCACACTCGACGGTCGAGAATTTGGTATTGTTGGGCATCGAACTGATCCAAATCCCCGCCGGTGATTTCCTTTACGGTGTGCAGAGGAAGCGCAATAACCTTCCCGCATTCAATATCATGGTGTTTCCGGTGACCGTGGCGCAATATCGCCAGTTTTGTGACGCGACTGGTCGAGCAATGCCTTCCGCTCCCAATTGGGGCTGGCAGGATAATCACCCCATCGTCAATGTCTCCTGGCATGACGCGGCCGCGTTCGCCGAGTGGGTGGGATTAGTGCTGCCCACTGAGGAGGAATGGGAGAAAGCCGCGCGCAGCACGGATGGGCGCGAATATCCCTGGGGCAACCACTGGGATGCGTCGAAATGTTGCAACAACGTAGGACAATCCGCCGTACAGACGGCACCCGTGGGTCGTTATCCGGCTGGCGCCAGCCCTTACGGGGTGCAGGACATGGCGGGCAACATGTGGGAATGGTGTGATAGCTGGTTTGCGGTGAATAGTTCGCGCGTGCTGCGCGGCGGGGGTTGGTACTACGACATTCCGAACTTCTTCCGCACCACCTACCGGGACTACAACGATCCGACAGGCAGAAGCGTCCTCATCGGCTTCCGGTGTGTCTCTCGTTCGCCAGGACGGTAATTTCCCAATACATTATCTTTCACACAGTTTTCCTTTACCGACGTCGGAAGCGCTGTATTGGTTAGTGGCCTAACAGTCAGAGGAATAGGAATGGACAACCGAGTCATTGGCATCTTAAAGACGGTAATCCAGCAGTATGGCGACGAGATACTCACGGACTCGAAGCGCTGTCGCTCGCTGTTACAGGATTACTGTGGTGGCGCCTACACAAACGAGATCAAGTTAATCCTCGTTGCGCTGGAAGAAGGCGTCCCAACCAATCTTCGCACCCCGCCAGCTGGCTTTCCTACAACGATCCTCGGTGCGCGGCTGGTGGACCGATTGGTCACGGAACGGTACCTTGATCAGTCGGCGGCGGCATGGATAGTGCATGCGTGGGCTGATGCCCTGAGCGTATCGCTACCGACGGTGGCTAGCGTGGCTGTACCATTGGCGCAGCCACCTTCGGTGCCTGAAGTCGCCACTCGGCCTCCAGAGCAACATGCCATCCCTACCACTTCCGCTAGCATACTGACAGGGAAGCTGGCGTCGACAGGTAAGCTGGCATCGCTGGGCATCGAACTGCTCCCAATCCCGGCTGGCGATTTTTTGTATGGCAGTAAAGAGAAAAAAAAACATGTCTTTGCTTTTCTATTCCCGGAACCGCTTAACGGAGAGCAGAGATACTTACCCGCCTTTCACATCATGAAGTATCCCGTCACCGTAGCGCAATACCGTCAGTTTTGTAAGGCTACCAGGCGGGCGATGCCATATGCACCGAAATGGGGCTGGCAGGAGTATCACCCAATGGTCAATGTCTCCTGGCATGACGCGGCAGCCTTCGCGGCATGGGCGGGCCTGGTGCTGCCTACCGAGGAAGAGTGGGAAAAAGCCGCGCGTGGCACGGATGGGCGTAAATACCCCTGGGGAAATGGTTGGGACGCAGCAAAGTGTTGTAATAGCGTCAGGCAATCTGCTGAAGGAACGTCCGCCGTAGGACATTATCTGGCGGGTGCCAGTCCTTTTGGTGTGCAGGATATGTCTGGCAATATCTGGGAATGGTGTGAGAGTTGGTATCAGGTAAATAGTGCGCGAGTGCTGCGCGGCGGGGGCTGGGGTAGCAAATATCCTGACGACTTCCGTGTGCCACATCGGCGCCCCGACAATCCGGTGGAAAGGCGCTGCACCTCTGGGTTCCGGTGTGTGCTCCGTTCGCCAGAATAGTATTCGTTATTTTTTCACCTTTCCCTTTCATGGAAACAAGGAAGCGCTAGACTTGCCATGATAGTCAGGTGATTATGCGAAGCACTGGAACTCATTCTGCTCAGAGCGCAATTGATCACCACTCTTACCAGTTGATATTTCGCTTGTTTAGACTACACCGAAAGCCATCACTGAGAACGCAAAATACATCGGAACCCTCGACCGCTTCCCATATCAATGGGAGCTCCCTTCTCCCTATAGTGCACACGAAAATCATCAGCAATATGGCGTAACCACGAACCACCGCGCAGCACCCGCGTATTCCCATTTGTATCGTACCAACTATCACACCACTCCCAGACATTGCCCGCCATATCATATACCTCATATGGGCTGCTTCCATCTGGTATTTTATCTACAGGACCGGTTTTACCGTTGCTGTTCTCGTGGTTTATACACTTTAATGGATCCCACCCATTACCCCATGGGTACAGTCGTCCGTCCGTGCCCCGTGCGGCTTTCTCCCATTCCTCTTCTGTCGGTAGCACCATGCCAGCCCACGCTGCGAAAGCTGCTGAGTCGTACCAACTGACGTTTACTATCGGGTGATTATGTATCCAACCCCAGATAGGGGTATGGGGCATATCCCGTGTCGTGGCATCGCAGAACTGGCGGTATTGCGTTACGGTAACGGGATACTTCATAATCGTATATGCGGACAGCATCTTCCTCTGTTTCATTGCACCGTAAAGGAACTCACCATTGGGAATATGGATCATCTCAATATCTACCACATTCTGGACTTGACTCAAATTCGTAATGAGCTTGTTTGTAGGTATAATGATTTGAGAGTCACTGTTTACATGTTGTATATTATTTTGCTTTCCCATCGCTGCCCCCCACATATCTACTGCCCACTGGGCGAGCGATTCGTTAATACCTCGCCTATCAATCAATCGTTGTGCTAAACGAGAGGACAGGACTTGATACGGCAAATCCGGCGCATTCATCAGATCGACCACAATGCGTTCCTCAACGGCACTGACCAGGATGAAGACCTCGCGGACATACATTTCCAGGCAGTAATCCTTCAGTAATCCTTTACAAAGCGTTGCGTTTTCTGTGATGGCTTCCCCGTGCGTTTTCACGATCTGGCGGAGTATGCATTGCAGTTCATTATCTACCATGGGATGGAATGCCCCCTGATTATCTTCTGCATGACGAATGCGGTTTGTCAACGCCTCGATACTTGGCAATGGCGGTTAAGCTGACGGTTTCCCTTACTCCAAGCACTGGGTGCCAACCGTAATGGATACAAACGTTGTTTGGGTCTATGTTGGATGCCGATTCCCTTTACAACAAGTCATTGTTGCACTCTGGTTCACGAATATTTGCGCCTCCACCTCATAGGCGGCTAGCGCTTCACGATCATGGAGATTTCCGGCATCACTACCTGTCGGTATAATTATAGTGATTTTCACACCGTCCAACCAGCGCACATCGAGATGGTGATTCCAAGGAGTGCATATGGAGAGCCTCGACAGTGCAGAGGAGCAATGAACTATCGTCCGACCAGGTACCCAGCGGCTGATGGTGCGTGCCATAGCCACGCATACCTGTCCCCGGATTACGCCGGCACGATTCTCGTGAGGTAAACTCCACCGGGACGCCGAGCGCATCGCCGATGATGGCGCCCCAGAGTCCACCCAGTACTCGATCCTGCGAATGCATGCTATTCCCCTTCGCGCCAATTCCGCACCATGTGACATTGGATACGGTTCTCTGGGGAAGGCTCATTAGCCTTCGGATCATGCCGCCGCAAATATTGTACCATACCAAGCGCTTCATCGCCGGTGGCCTGGCCGTGCCGTGCCAGCCAGCAACCGACGACCGTGCCAGTGCGACCTTTCCCACCCCAGCAGTGGATATATGTCGGCGTGCCATTCTCCAGGAACGCATCGATGGCGTCGAGAATCTGGCGCATGGTTTCACGCGTCGGCACACACTGATCAGGAATTGGAATACGCAGGGTGGTCACCGCCATCTCGTGCTCAGACGCCAGGCGATAGAACATTTCTTCATAGGGCGTGAATGGCCGTCCCCGGTGATCAGTCTCTTCTGGCTCCATCAGATTGACCACCGCCCGAATACCAGCATCGAGTAAACCACGCAGCTTCCGCGTGGCTTCCCGCGGACCAGGGGCTCCTGGATAACAGCCGGCCAGCAATCGGCCAGGCTGCACCCAGTATGATCGCGGAAACGGCACTCGCTCCTCGTCACCTCCGCCGACAGGCGCTGTGGCCAGGAGAGACAGATGAATCAGCACATCATCGACGGTCAAGGCTGACCCCTGGGCGCCGGCGCTGGCGATGCGGTGTTCGCGTCCGTAGCCGAGGGCATCATACGACTGGACCGCTCCCGCGGCATGCGTTGTCACAAACTGCCGTGCCTGTTCGGGATCGAGCGGAGTCGTGTCGGCTTGCTTGAGGCGCAAGGCATCCAACGCATAACTCCGCAGGAGTTTCTCGAACACCTTGGTAAACGCTCGTGGTTGCGACAGATATTCAACGCCGGCGATCCGACCCCCGAGAGAGACGACGAACCCACGCTGCCCCGGCACCGGGGCAAAGGGACGCAGGAATGTGGACAAATCCTGCTCGACATGCGCATATACGTCGCGCATCGCACCGGTGTCGGATGCCACCTGGAAGCTGCAGGCCATCTGCGCCACGCCATCCCACACCTCGCCTTGATCGGAGGCGCGCCGGCCGCTGCTGGCCAGATTCGCAGAGACCGCCCGGCCTTTGCGCGCCCGCAAATCGGCTGACATCACATTCCCGGACTCGCGGAACTCGGGCGAGGCGTAATGCCACCGCCCTTGCTCTACGCAACTCACCGGAATGACGGTTTTGGAATGCTCGTGCAGGAGGATGGTGGTGTTCACCACGCGATTCTGCTTGGCGCCGGCCAACTCCTCGCCATCTAGCAGGATGACCGGGAGATCGCCGGCATTGATGACGGCAAGGTCCGGCACCGAACCGCCTTCCGTAATCTCGGTGATCGTCAGGGTGCCGGCAGCCAGCGCTTCACCCAGGGTCAGGTACTCCGGCCCGGTGGGTAAGTCTGCCATCAGCGGCAACACCGCCAGCGCGCCATGCGATTGCGCCTCACCAAAGGTCAGCCGTTGCCAGATCTCTTCAGACAGTATGGGCATGAGTCATCCTCCTTTGCATCGGGCATCAACCGCCCTCGCATCCCTACCCTACCATGCCATAGGTGACAACTTCCGTCCTTTAATTATTTCAAAAATATTATTGCATCCACTGTGTGGATAATCTCCCTTGCTCCTTCCAAATGTTCTGAGCGATATTATTACTTCAGCGACTATTCGACTGTACGTTTCGGCCATCAAGAAAACTAGTGAGTTTGTAACAGACATTGACTCACCGTCGTTTCAATAAGTCTAGGCTCAACCTCATCATCGGTCTCATCTTCAATATCGTCCCAATCTTCACCAAGAACAAAAGGCACTCTCTCGATGAGTTCCTCGTGTGATAGCTGAATGATGCCTTGGGTGTGGAGCAGAGCGAATCCCCTGGTGAAAAAGGGCAACCAGCACTCGTGATACAAATCTATTGTGATGTCGATATCCAGATATCCTGTCGCATCTCTCGGCTTCCAGATGTTGTAATAGTAGTTGTAGGTTGGCCATATTCGACTCACCCATAACCATAACACCGGGTAAAATCTTCCCGATTTTTCGATCCATTGCAACTTGCTAGCATTCGTAGAATCGAGCCACACTGGAAACGGGGGATCATCGGGTAGACTGAAGGTAAATCCCAACGCGCGGTCGCAATCGAATTCCCACATCTGCCAATACTTAAAGCCTATGGTCTGCTCGATATCAGCACAAATGCGAAATACGAACTCGTTATACTCATTGGGCAGGAAGGCCGCCCGGTCCATCACCGAAAAGCGACCGGAGGTATATACCTCTCTTATGCGCGCCTCGATCTCGGGTCTCATCGCCTATCCTCCCATCTCACCATCGTCCCTTGAGTAACTTTTGATCCATAATGATTCACCTACCGAGCATAGCATGCTATAGGTGTCAACTTCCGACACTTTAGTTTTGGTGTAACAGTTTCTCATCTGCTGCGCGACAGAAATCGTGCACGGTCAGTAACGGCTTAATAAACGCCACAGCGCCAACCTGATGGCTGACGCTGTGGTTGCCCCCCTGGTGTAATGATAATGGCTAGTACTCACAAGCATTGGGACGGCTCTGCTGTGGGCCTCTGTCCGTGAAAAGTATAACACATTTTCTGATAAAATCAGTCGAGAGAAAGGCCGGCAGGGCGTCCTAACGTCGATAGGTCCTTCGTACAAACTATGCGGTCGGTGACAATCTCCGTCTTTTTTATTTCGGAGGGCTTACCATTTGCCAAATGAGAGCGCCCAGCGGCGTCCAATATTGACCCACCTCGGCGATCAGTCACTGTATTGAGGACGACCGGCGATAAATCGTGTGTTCAGTTCAGGGGCAACGAGATTATCACACCCCTACCTCATGCGCCACAATGCTTGTGCCGGTTGGCTCGATGCAAGCCGGCGAGTCATGCCGGACATTATTCACCAGCGTTGTCACCGGGAATGCGACCAGGGTGTCAGCCGGGAACGCGGTCAAGATGGCGTGTAACCTGGCGGGAGACTGCTCCTGCGGGTCCAACCAAGCATCGAAGACGGTGGGGTCAAGGATGACTGGCATCCGCGTATGGAACCGTTCGATAAAGGCATTGGCCGCCGTGGTGATAATGGCGCACGTGCGGAGTTCCGACCCATCAGGCGCAGACCAAACTTCCCACAGGCCCGCAAACGCGAACGGCTGGCCTGATGGGCGTTGGAATGCCAGCGGTGTTTTCTTCGTCGCTCCTGGTTCCAGGAACCACTCGTAAAAACCATCGGCCAGGATCAGACAGCGGCGGCGGCGAAGCGCCGCCCGAAATGATGGCTTCTCGGCCAGCGTCTCGAGTCGGGCATTGATGAGTCGACTGCCGATGTGTTCATCCTTCGCCCAGGACGGCACCAGGCCCCACCGGAAGAAGTCGAGCTGCCGCTCGTCCGTATTCGGCACGACCGCCACATATTGCCCCGGTGCGATGTTGTACCGCGGGACCAGCGCATCCGGCAGGATAAGCTGTGGATATTGCTGCCCGACCGTCGCAGGGTCTGAATAAAAGAAGAAACGGCCACACATAGCTGTAGGATACCCATTCGCCGCTCATCACAGTCTCATGTGTATTGGCGATATATTGAATCGAGACTCTATTTGCTTTGCGCATAAATTGCGCCCCATGATGAGATGTGCGTTTGCATCACTTTCATTGCCAGTGATCGTTCTGTTTGTCATTTGCCGCCCTATACTAAGCCACTGAGTGTCGCCCAACCTAAGCCACCCTTAGCCGCCGATCTAAGCCAGTCATGTGCGGCCAATCTAAGCCACGCTTAGCCGGCCAACCTAAGC
>Ga0172369_10003616_pt1 | contig 20228 bp, 36 predicted proteins | sample LakKiv25m_FD_114539 | JGI IMG/M metagenome (GOLD analysis project Ga0172369, IMG submission 114539) | Freshwater microbial communities from Kabuno Bay, South-Kivu, Congo - kab_022012_11.25m | ecosystem: Environmental > Aquatic > Freshwater > Lake | place: Democratic Republic of the Congo...
AAACTCTGGAATATGTATTACAATGATTTAGAACACATTGCCCTGGGTGGCAAAACACCCAATGAAGTATTAAAAGAAAAAGTGCAAAATGTCCTTGCCTAGGACAAACTCAAGGTTATAACCTCTCAAACATCAGTAACGATCACTCATACCTTGCTAGTTTTCTCTTCACATCAGAATCCTCAGGGTCTATCTCAAGGATTTTAGTTAAGGTCTTTGTCAGTTTCCCCTTCTGCCCCAAGACTTCATACGCTTCTGCTAACATTTTGAGATGTTTTATGTCGGGAGTCTCTTCCAAACTTGTCAGCCTCTCCAGCGCTTTGAGGGCTAACTTGTTGTCTCCATTTTTCTTCGCCGCTAATGCCAGACTGGTAAATCTATGATGTATATCAGGATTTAGAACTGTGGCTTTTTCAAAGTAAGAAACTGCCGATTTATAATCTTTCATTTTATAATACACTAGGCCTAGATTATTCAAAGCCGTATCATTTGTCCGGTCATACTCAACCGCTTTCTCGAAAGCATTCACAGCATCGTCCATATTTTCTTCTTTAAAAAATATATTCCCTAGTGCGAAGTAAGCCTGAGCGTTATGCCTATCCTGCCTAATGGCTTCTATTAGAAGTCTCTCTGCCTCTCTGAGATTCCCTTGCTCAAACTCTGTATGCGCTTCAGACAAAAGCTTATCCAGATTTTTATCTTCTATATTTTCTTCCTCAGGTCCGCTTTCAGAGAGTAAGGCTTCCTCTCTCTCGAACTCTGACTTTATCTCTTCCTTTATATCCTCATGAATCACACTGATAGTCTCATCCGAGCTTCTGAGGTTTACCTTTCTGATAGACCAAAAGGCAAAAGCAACTATACCTATGAATATCAATATCTCCCACATACTAACCCTCTACTTTTTTCTTGTTCTTATTATCTTTCTCATATGCCATACAACACATCAGTTTACCACAAACCCCGGAAACTTTGCTTGCACTTTTATTACCGGAAAATTGCTCTCTCACCATATCCATAGATATATTCTCCATTTCTTTTAAAAATCTTTTACAACATATTTCTTCTCCACAAGGACCAAACCCATCTAGACCCCTAGCTTCATCTCTCTGCCCCATTTGACGCAAGAGAACTGTTTTCCTAATACGTCTTGATAACTCACGAACCAAATCTCTGAAATCTACTCTTTTTTCTGCCGTAAAGTAGAAAGTGACCTTCTCCCCATCAAGGGAGACTTCAAAGTCAACAAACTTCATACCGAGACCATAGTCACTGACCTTTTTCTTAAAAATAGTTTCATATTCAGGATTCTCAAGCTTTAGACGTTTGAGCCTTGCTATATCTTTGTCGGAAAGTACTCTCATCACATCTTTTACTGGGTTACCTGAGGCTGACTTTAACTCTTTATTTATATATTTAATCGTTCCTATCTCTTCTCCCTGCGTTGTTTCTACCAAAACCAATCCTCCAATCCTCATATCCTCACTGCTTTGTTTGAAGTCATATATTCTGACACCTGATCTAAACTGTACTCCTATCACTTTTATCATGCTATATCCCCTTTCAAATATTTATAATCAAGTTTTCCAGAGCAAAACGACCAGATATATTACTTTTCAGATATTCTCTAACTTTTTCTACTCTTTGAAGAATGTTTATCGTATCTTTCTCTGAATATCGCCCACAGACTTCTTGCAACTGACTATCTAAAGACTTATCTTCTGCATATCTAGAAAGCAGAGTTCGTCTCAGAATATTCTCGAAAGAGTCTATAAACTTGGCAGTATCCGTCTTTTCTTTCGAGTATTTCTGGACAAGAGAAAAAGTCTGATATTTGGGCTCCTTCTGGAGCAAAATACTAAAAATATCATTTTCTATATCTTCATCTGCACTGCTGTCTGCTTTACCGCCGACATTTGACCCAAAGTTCACTATTTGGCTCCTTGAGACAACCGTCTCAGGAAGCAGACTCTTATCCGGTGCAATGAGTATGATGACACTATTTTCAGGAGGTTCTTCTAGCACTTTCAAGAAAGCGTTTGCACTTTCTTCTGTCATAGTATGAGCATCTCTGACTATAGCAACTTTACTGTTTGCAATATACGGCTTCAGGAGCAGGGTTTTCTGAAGTCCTCTGACTTCAGAAATCTTTATAGCCCCATCTCCTCCAATGTGTATCAAATCAGGATGGTTGCCGGTCTTTATAAGCATACAACTCTGACACTCTCCACAGAAGGTATGACCATCGCTCTTCTCACACAATACAGAGGTAGCAAAGTCAACTGCAGTTTTTAGCTTATCTCCTCCGACTTGACCGGTAAAAAGCATGAAACCAACAAAATCACCGCCTTTGAGCTGCGCTTTTAGATACTCCAGATGATGTCTGCCTTTAAGTTTGGATTTGTTCATCAGTACGGATAATTATAGCACTTATCTCTGGTAAAATCCATGATTTACATATCTAAAGCACGGCGATGAAGTCACTCAAATCTTTTGGCAGTTCGGATGTAAAACTATACTTCTTGCCAAAAAGGTCAAAGCTAAGCTGATGCGCGTGGAGAAATTGACGATTCAATGTAACATGAGTTCCTTTTTTGCCATATGTCTTATCCCCTACCACCGGATATCCAATAGCTGAAAAATGTACCCTTATCTGATGAGTTCGTCCAGTTATTATCCTCGCCTTTAGTAGTGTCATCTTGTCGTAATACTTGATTACTTCATATTTTGTAAACGCTTCTCTCCCTGTATGTGCTGCTTCCATCTTTTTTCTGTCTTTTTCTGACCTTTTGATGGGGATATCAATCGTCCCGTCTCTCGGCGAAACTTTCCCCCATACTAGGACGAGATAGACTTTATTAAATTTTCTCTCCTTAATTTCTTTTTTCAAATACTCTTCGGTTTTTTTATTTTTGGCGAGGACTAACAAACCAGACGTATCCTTGTCTAGTCTATGTATCACTCCGGGCCTTTCACTATCTGTGATATCAATCTTGTCTATCAGCGCATCTACCAGTGTACCTGACTTGTGGCCGACAGCAGGATAGACGACTACTCCTTTTGATTTATCAACCACAATAATGTTCTCATCTTCATACATAATATTTACTATTGGATTTTTGCTCTTTTCCAGACGTTCTTTCCTTTCTGAGGGTGCAACTACATCCCCTTGGACAACCTTTTGATGCGTCTTTGAAACATCTCCATTGACTATGACCTCCCCTGCCTTAATCTGCTTCTGTGCTTGACTTCTAGAAATACCTAAAAGACCTGATACGTAGATATCAAGTCTCATCGGTTCTCCTTGGTATATTTTCTTTCTCATATTAAGCTAAAACTTTGTCCGTAACTCCTTGGAGATTTTTAGCTGACCCCATGAGTATGAGAGTATCATTCAAAGCAACTATTTCATTACCACTGGGGTTGAGCGCTGTTGTGTCATCGTTTCTGCTTATTGCCAGGACATTCACATTATTCCCACATTTTTCCGTAATAAAGAAAGATAGTGGCCTATTTATAAGTTCCGACCCATGTCCTACCCGTAGCTCCTCTATTTGTATCTCTTCATGTTTACCATCAACTATCACATTTAGGAAGTCTACTACTGCTGGCCTCAGGGCCATTGTTGCCATATGATATCCTGCTATTTGCTCCGGCATCATAACCTTATCAGCTCCGGCTTTTTTTATCTTTGACACACCCTCTGCCCTACCGGCTCTAGCTACAATATAAATATCCGGGTTGAGGGCTCTGGCGGATAAAACAACATAGAGACTATTTACTTCTGCTCCGATAGCGACGATAACTGCCTTCGCCTTCATGATACCCGCCTTCATCAACGTCTTTTCTTCTGTCGGGCATCCTTTAACTGTCATGAATCCGTTTTCAATCGCTTCATTGATTCTGACCGGGTCTCTATCAGCTATCACAAAGCTTACTTTTTCCTCACGAAGTTCATCAGCTATCTGTCTCCCAACTCTGCCATAACCGCAGACTATATAGTGATCATGATAGTTATCAACTGTTTTTTTCATATTTCTTTTCCTCCTCGTTTCTTTAAGTGTACCCTCAAAGACATACTCAGCAAAAAACTTTATGACATAAGCAACTATAACTAGGCTTCCTACGATAAGGATGAGTATCAAGATTTGTATCATACGTGGCTCTTCTATCTGATGATAGAAATGTGTAAAAAGAATTATAAGTGTCTGATAAAAAGCCTCCCATAGAGTAAGTCCTTTAAGAAGGATAAAACCAACCGTACCAAATGTCAAAAGGAAAACAAAAAGTATGACTAATATTTTTAGAACATTGCTTTTGGTATCTTTCTGAACCATTTACCCTCCCTCATGAACTTATTATACAACAAACTGAAGGACAAAAGCATCTTTATTTTTTATCACTTGTGCTTTTATAACGACTATTCGGAATTTGACATAGTAGACTACTATGTCTCTATTCTAGATTCTTGCTTTTATCGTTTTGAGAACTGCGGTGCTTTACGGGCTCTTTTTAGACCGTATTTCTTTCTCTCTTTTGCTCTAGGATCCCGAGTTGTAAACCCAGACTTTTTCAGAGTTGTCTTCAAGGATTCATCATATGACATGAGTGCCCTTGTGATGCCATGTATGATAGCTCCTACTTGACCATTTTGGCCACCGCCAGAGACTACTACAGATATGTCAAACTTTTCCTTTAATCCAACTAAACTCAGTGGTCCATATATTTTTTCTCGCAGAATGTTACTGGTAAAGTACTTCTCAGAGTCTTTTCCATTGATCATCGTTACCTTACCAGATCCTGCATATAGTCTCACTCTGGCAGTTGACTCTTTTCTCCTGCCGAGTCCATAGTTGTACTTTCCTTTGAATGTAGATTCCTTTTTTTCCATTATTGCCCTTTAACCTTTATTACGACTGGCTTTTGCGCCTCATGTGCATGCTTATCATCACTATAAACTTTCATTTTCCTTATGAAGTCCTTAGTAAGCCTATTTTTAGGAAGCATACCCATAACTGCATGGCGGATAACAAACTCAGGATCTTTTGCCATTGCTTCCTTAAATGTCTTTGTCTTCAAACCTCCGGGGTACCAGCTATGGGAGTAGTACTTTTTGTCTTCTTCTTTGTTACCCGTAACTTTTATCTTTGCTGCATTAATAATAACCAGAAAATCTCCTGTATCCATATGGGGAGAGAAGTCGGCTTTATTCTTGCCTCTCAAAATATCAGCTGCTAAAACCGATACCTTACCCAATATCTGATCTGTGGCATCTAGGATATACCATTTTCTCTCTATTTCTGTTTTTTTAGGAATATAAGTTTTCAACTGTCTTCTCCGTTAACTCTTTATTTTTTAACTTTCGTTTTGGCTTTGTCCTTAGCTTTTGTCTCAACCCTTGGTGATTTCTTTTTTACAGAAACATTCTCTCTCTCCTCTTTAGACTTCTGCGTTTTAGCCGGCTTCTCTTTCTTTACTAGTTTATCAATATCCAAAAGCTCAATATATGCCATCTCAGAAGCATCTCCTTCTCTCTTCCCTATCTTTACTATTCTCGTATATCCGCCTTTTCTGTCTTTATACAAAGGAGCTAGCTCTGTTATAGTCTTTTTCACGGCATTCTCATCCAACAGATATGAGTTTAATATTCTCTGAGCATTCAGGTCACCTTTTTTTGCCTTTGTTATTAGCTTTTCAACAACAGGCCTTATCTCTTTAGCTTTTGTCACAGTCGTTCTAACTTTTTCATGTAACAAGACTGAGGTCGCCAGGTTTCTAAGCATTAATCCTCTCGGCCCCTTGTCTCTCTTCAGTTTTCTGCCTGTGTTTGCGTGCCTATGCATTACTTTTCCTCTTCTTTTTCCTCTGCTTCAACTATATTTTTCAAAAGACCTAGCTCATTTAGCTTTTCCAAGACTTCATCATACGCCTTAGCTCCAAAACCTTTGAGGTTTCTCAGCTCGTCCTGATTCATCTTCAAAACATCATCTACCGTTTTCAGATCGTTGTTTAAGAGTGCGTTTGTAGTCCTTGGAGAAAGATTTACTTCTTCTATCATAATGTCAGCGGATTCGCTCTTTCCTTCTTCCTTCTTCTCCTCGGGCTGTCTTCTTACAGCACTTTCTTTGCCACTAATAGTCAAAAACTGATCAACTAATATCTCTGATGCTTTACTCATTGCTTCTTCCGGAGAAATAGTACCGTCAGTTTCTATTTCTAAAATTAGCTTATCAAGATTTGTCATTTGACCCACACGAGTATTTTCCACATTGTAACGAACCTTCACTATAGGCGAGTAGAGAGCATCCATAGTGATGAATCCCACTCCCATTTTTTCCTTGCCTCTTTTCTCTACTGTTACATATCCTCTACCTTTATCTACTCTCAGCTCCATCTCCATTTTTGCGTTTTTACCATCAAGAGTTGCTATATGCATATCCGGATTTAGAATCTCCACCTCGGATGTCTTGTTTATATCCCCTGCCTTTACCTCTTTCTCTCCGAAAACAGACAAAGTCAAATACTGGGGTTCATCTGAGGTTGACTTTACTCTCAGCCTCTTCAGATTCATAATTATCTCTACCATATCTTCCTTAACATTCGGGATTGTAGAAAACTCGTGAAGCACACCTTCCACTTTTACTGATGTTACGGCTGCCCCTTCTAGAGAAGATATCAGAACTCTTCTCAACGAATTACCCAGAGTCATTCCATAACCCGGATAAAGCGGTTCTACAGAGAAAACAACATTGTTCTTCTCCTTTGATTCTAGTTTCTTTACTTCTGGAATTTGAATTTCACCTATCACTTCTATCTCCCTTCTGGCACATACGCCAATTACTTTGAATACAACTCTACTATTAGCTGTTCATTTATATTTGGATCAAGCTCTTCTCTTGATGGAACACCTTTCACATCACCCTTCATTTTCCCCAAGTCAGAAAGTATCCAGGATACTTCTCCTTCTTTTTTCTTTTCCTTCGGCATAGAAGCAAAATAAACATTTTTCTGGGATGACTTTCTTACTTCTACTTTGTCTCCTACTTTTACTTGATATGAGGGGACATCCAGCTTTTTTCCATTTACAGTAAAGTGTCCATGACCTACGAGCTGTTTGGCGAGTCTCCTTGATGGAGCAAAACCCATTCTATAAACTATGCTATCCATCCTTAGTTCTAGAAGTTGTAATAGTACTTCTCCGGTCATACCTTCTTTCTTCTCTGCCTTCTTATAATAGTTTCTAAACTGAGATTCTAAGACTCCATAAATCCTTTTGACTTTCTGCTTTTCTCGAAGCTGAGTGCCATAATCACTCATTTTTCTCCTACCCGCAGAAAGACCATGAACACCCGGAGCATATGCACGTCTGAAAACAGAGCATTTTTGTGAAAAACATCTATCTCCTTTTAGAAAAAGTTTCTCCCCTTCTCTGCGGCATTGTCTACATTGTTCTTTGATTTGTGCCATAACTATACTCTCCTTGGTTTTCTGGCCCTACAGCCATTGTGTGGTATGGGTGTCACATCCTTGATTGATGTTACATATATCCCGAGTGATTGAAGTGCTCTGATAGCTGTCTCTCTGCCTGAACCTACACCTTTGACGTATACATCCACTTCGTTCAAACCAAAAGGTTTGACCCTCTCTACTGCCGCCTCCATTGCTGTTTGTGCCGCATATGGAGTGGACTTTCTAGACCCTTTGAAGCCACATGCTCCACTTGAACTCCACGCCAAAACATTACCAACTTCATCTGTTATAGAAATCATTGTATTATTAAAAGTCGCCTTTATATGGACCATACCTTTCGGTACGGACTTTTTAATCTTCTTCTTTTTGGCTTTTGTTACGATTTTCTTTACCACTTTTATCTCTCATCCTGTTGGTTGTCTTCCGTAGAAAAAATCCCCAACCTTTTTATCTTAATAAGTACCCTATACTTTAAGTCTTTGATGCAGCCTTTTTCTTCCCACTGCTAACTGTTATCTTCTTGCCTCTCTTTGTCCTTGAGTTTGTCTTTGTCCTCTGCCCGTGTACCGGGAGACCAAGCTTGTGTCTTGTCCCTCTGTAAGAATTGATGTCTTTCAATCTGCTTACATTCATCCTTACTTCTCTTCTCAAGTCACCCTCTACAGTATATCCTTTGGAAATAATCTCTCGGATTTTCTTCAGTTCATCTTCAGTCAAGTCCTTTACCCTCTTATCAACATCTATATTCGCCTGTGCTAGTATTTCCTTGCTTTTTTTAGGACCGACACCATATACATAACGAAGAGAAGCTTCAACTCTCTTACCTTCCGGAATATTTACTCCTGCTACTCTTGCCATATTGACTAACCTTGCCTTTGTTTATGTTTGGGGTTTTCACAGATAACTCTTACCACGCCTTTTCGCCTGATAACTTTGCATTTTGAACAAATTTTTTTTACGCCAGCTCTAACCTTCATTTTAAAATCCTGTTTTAATTGTTGGAAATGTTCTAACTGTTTGTCTCTTCAATTTAAACATCTCCTGCAACTTATATTATTTATGTCTATATGTTATGCGCCCTTTTGTCAGGTCATACGGTGTCATCTCGATAGTAACCTTATCACCGGGTAGTATCTTGATATAGTTTTTCCTCATTCTTCCGGAAATATGCGCCAAAATAACATGTCCGTTCTCTAGCTCTACCTTAAACATTGCATTTGGAAGAGTCTCAAGAACGGTACCTTCTACTTCAATCACTTCCTTTGTACTACTCATATCTGATCCTTAAATGTTCTATCGCGACATTTTAAAGTATACTCTAAAAACCGCCTTCTTGCAACACTTTTTTAAACTATTTCATCATAACTTCTGGTAATCATCTGCGCTTTTAGCTGATTTATTATTTCGATACATACACTAACAACAATCAAAACTCCCGTACCCCCTATCGCAAGATTTGGATTTTTTGTAAATATCTGCATCAGGAAAGGGAAAACTGCAATGAAACTCAGGAATATCGCTCCCCACAATGTGACTCTGAGTATCAAGTAGTTCAAGTAGTTCTCCGTCTGAGTCCCCGGTCGAATACCCGGGATAAATCCCCCTTGTTTTTGGATGTTCTCAGCAACATCCTTCGGCTTGAAGTAAAGAAAAGCTGAGAAAAAAGTGAAAACAAATACAAGTAGGAAATATAGAACGGCATAATATATGCTCGTATAATCGAACGTCTTCTGAACAAAGTCAGCTGCCTGCTTTATCCATGTAGTTTTCGCGTTTGCAAAATAACCCATAACCTTCGGGATATTCATAAAAGCTCCCGCAAAGATTATAGGGATAACACCGGTCATATTGAGTTTCAAGGGTAGATGTGTGTCAATCCCCCCATAAAGTTTCGCACCTCGAACTCTTTTCGCATAAGATATGGGTATTTTTCTCTTTGCCTCTGTGATAAATACTATGAGAACAACCATCGCAATTGCTAAAACCGCTACCCCTCCGGTAGATATGAGCGCCTGTGTATCTATTTGCTCCCCGCCAAATACTTTCCCTATTGACTGCCCTATATACTGTGGCAAACGTGCTACAATACCGGCGAAGATAATGATAGAAATACCATTCCCTAAACCCTTCTCAGTAATGAGTTCACCCAGCCACATCAGAAGCATAGTACCGGCGCTTATAGCTGTCAACATCAGGAACCAGCCGAAAACATCCACTCCGGCCAGAAGATTATCTACACCACTTTGTTTGGCAATATTATTAAGAAGAGTAATCATACCAAAACCTTCTATATAGCAAAGAGGCAAAGCCAAATATCTGGAATAATGGTTGAGCTTATGTCTATCTACAGAATCCTTACTCATTCTCTCAAACTTTGGGATTACTATCGTCAGGAGCTGTATCATAATGGAAGCAGTAATGTATGGCCCCAAACCCATAAGTACTATAGAAAATCTGGAAGCTGCCCCTCCAGAGAAAAGTTCAATCATGGAGACACCCGAAGAAGCATTGTTGCCAGAGAATGCCTGCTCGAAAAAACTCTTTAGTGCTTCGGGGGAAGGTCCGGGGATGGGTATGTGAGACAGAAATCTGAAGACAACTAAAACAAATAGAACAAAGAGGATTTTCTTTATAAGGTCCTTGTTCTTAAACACTTTGGTAAAATAGTTCATCTTACTTTATTATAGTTACCTTGCCGCCTTTTTTTATAACTTCTGCTTCAGCACTTTTTGAAACAGCATCTACTGAGATATCTATAGCTTTTTCCAGACCGCCTTGGCCTAGTAACTTAACGGGGCCCTTAGCACTTTTAATCAGTCCTTTTTCAAGTAGCTTCTCTTTCGTAACCTTTCCTGTAAATACATTTAGGTCTTTCAGATTGACTGGTTGGTTTTTAGGTTTTCTGGACTTAAAACCTTTGAGCTTAGGTAATCTCTGGGTTAGTGGTGTCTGCCCACCTTCAAAACCAACTCGAACTCCACCGCCAGTACGTGAGTTTTGACCCTTTGTACCTCTTCCTGAAGTTTTCCCTTTACCGCTTCCTGTTCCTCTGCCGACTCTTTTCTTCTCGTCTTTACTGATAGATGTCAAATTATTTAGTTTCATCTTTTGCTACCTTTTTCTTACTTTCTTTTTTATCCTCTGCTTTCGGCTTTTCTTTTGCAACTTTTACAGTCTGTCTCCTTTGTTCAAGCTCTTTCAATGCCTCAAATGTTGCATAAACATTGTTGACCTTATTTGTTGATCCCATCATTTTGGATAGGATATCATGCACACCTGCTGCTTCAACTACGGCCCTGACTGCGCCCCCTGCTATAACACCCGTTCCCGGACGTGCAGGCTTCAAGAATACTCTTGCTCCTGAATACACCTTTGTTATCTCATGAGGGATAGTCGTATCTTTCAGGTTTACTTCTACTATATTTTTATTTGCCTTGGCAACAGCCTTCGTAATAGCAGTAACAACCGTATTACCCTTCGCTACGCCTACTCCGACTTTACCTTTTTTATTGCCTACTACTATAGTGACCCTGAAACGCATCCTTCTACCACCCTTAACAACTCTTGTCACGCGATCAATCTGGACAACTTTCTCTTCAAATTCTTTTGGTTCTTTCTTGAATCTATTATCTCTAGCCATTTATCCTCTTTCTTAATTTAAAAATCTAATCCGCCTTCTCTCGCTCCTTCAGCGATGGCTTTCACTCTGCCATGATAGAGTTTTCCTCCTCTATCAAATACTACTTTCTTGACTTTCTTCTCTATGGCTTTCTTGGCAACGAGTTTCCCTATTTCTTTCGACATTTCTGTCTTAGTCCCTTTTAAACTCTTTGCATCTTTGCCAAAGTCACTTACAGACACTAGTGTTTTCCCCTGTGTGTCATCAATAATCTGAACAAACATGTGCTTGTTCGAGGTAAAAACAGAGACTCTGGGGCACTCTGATGTACCGAAAATCTTGGCCCGCACTCTTCTTTTTCTGTTTTGTAGTCTTTTTGTCTTTAAAATATCCACTTTCTTATCTCCGCTTATTTTGTTGCTGTTTTACCAGCTTTTCTTCTTATTACTTCATCTGAATACCGGATGCCTTTTCCCTTATATGGTTCCGGTTTCTTTACACTTCTTATCTCAGCGGCAAACTGCCCTACTTTCTGCTTATCATATCCTTCAACTTTGATTGTATTTTTAACTACTTTCACACTCAAACCATCCGGAACTTTCATATCTACAGGGTTGAAAAATCCCATATGCAGAACTAGGCTCTCTCCCTCAACTGAAGCTCTGTACCCCGTGCCTTTGAAGATGAGACTCTTCTCAAAACCCTTTGATACTCCGGTGACCATGTTAGCTATCAATGTCCTGGTGAGACCATACAAGGCATTTGTATTGGGCAAATCCACATTTTTAGATACCAGTATCTTTCCATCTTCAATCTTGACGTTCAGACTTTTATCTTTGGAAATCTGCAGTTCTCCTTTTGGACCAGTTACCTTTACGTCATTGCCATTTATGGTAACGTTCACACCTTCTGCTATTTCTATTGGTAGTTTTCCTATTCTTGACATTTTCTAATCCTTTTAATATATCTTACAAACTATTTCGCCACCCAAGCCTTTTTCTTTTGCCTCTATCCCTGTCATCATCCCTTTGGATGTTGAAACTATAACCATACCCATTCCTGATCTAACTGTCGGAATATTTTTGTTTTTTGTATAAATACGGCATCCGGGTTTAGATACTCGCTCTATCTTCTTAATACTTCTGTTTTGACCAAGCAGCTTCACATCTAAATATTTCTGTGCGTCGTTAAGTATAGTGAAATCGGCAATATACCCTTTTCTCTTCATCACTTCCAGAACACTACGTTTCATTCTAGAGTCGGGCACTAAAACACTATCCTTCCCTACCATGAAAGCATTCCTTATTCTTGTTAACATATCTGCTATTGGATCATTGACCATCATATTTTCTCCTTTACCAGCTTGATTTTACAACACCTGGGATCTCTCCTTTTGAAGCACGCTCACGAAAACATATACGGCACATATCAAACTGTCTAAGATATGCCTTCGGTCTGCCACATATTCTGCACCTCGTAACTTTACGGGTTGAATACTTCGGTTTCCTCTGTGATTTTACAACTAACGCTTTTCTCGCCATATGTTCTCCTTAGCTTGCCTTAAAGGGAAAGTTTAAATAACTTAACATCTTTTTTGCTTCCTCATCTGTCTTTGCAGTTGTTACTATGTTCACCTGCATACTGAAAGGATGAGAAAACTTTTCATAATCTATTTCAGGGAATATAGTATGATCCTTTATACCTATACTATAGTTTCCGTTACCATCGAAAGCTCCTGCTTTTAGCCCTCTGAAGTCTCTAACTCTAGGAATGGCCAAGTTTACTAGTCTATCGATGAAATCATACATCTTTTCTCCTCGAAGTGTAGCCTTTACTCCTATATCCATACCGTCTCTCAGTTTAAAACCAGCTATAGACTTCTTGCTTTTCGTTCGAACAGGAGTTTGCCCGAGAATTATCTTAAGCCCTTCTTCCACTTCTTTTATTTCCTTCGAATCCTTGACTCCACGTCCAACACCGGCGTTCACCACCACTGCCTGGAGTCTGGGAATTTCCATAACATTACTATAGCCAAAATCATCTTTTAGCTTTTTCATTACTTCCTTTTTGTATAAATCCAAACTTATAGCCACTACTTTTGCTCCTTTATAGCCTGCCCGCACTTTTTACAGATTCTTTCTTTCTTACCATTTTTCAATAATTTATATCCTAGTTTGGAAGACTTCCCGCAGGAAATACACACCACTTGAACATTTGATATATTAAGTGGCATCGGTTTTTCTACCATACCACCTCTCGGGTTGCTTTTGTCTCCCTTCACGGTTTTCTTCACTATGTTGACTCCATCAACTACTACTTTGCCACTTTTCATTATCACTCGGCTAACAGTACCTGTTTTCCTCTTATCTTTACCGCTCAGAATAAATACTTTATCACCTTTTTTCAGTTTCATACTCATAACTATAGTACCTCCGGGGCTAATGATACGATCTTCATATATCCACGTTCACGCAGTTCTCTAGCCACAGGGCCAAAGATTCTAGTCCCTCTTGGCTGTCCGTCTTTGCTTATCACTACTGCTGCATTATCATCAAACTTGATAGTTGAACCGTCTTTCCTTCTCTGAGATGAAACAGTCCGAACTACAACAGCTCTTATAACCTCTTTCTTCTTGACTGTCCCTTGAGGAATAGCTGCCTTCACACTAGCTGTTATAACATCGCCAACTCTTGCATACCTTCTCCTGGATCCACCAAGAACCTTGATACACATTATCTCTCTTGCACCAGTGTTATCTGCTACTTTTAATCTAGTTTGCTGTTGAATCATTTTCGTCCTTTTTACTAATCTTACTATCTTTTGCCTTTTTGCTATCAGGCTCTTTCACTACTTGCCACTTTTTTCTAAGACTCTGTGGCTTTGTCTCTTCTATCACTACTATGTCATCTACTTTTACAGTGTTACCTTCATCATGAGCCACAAACTTCTTACTAACCTTATACTTTTTATGATAAAGCGGGTGGGTCCTCAAGGCTTCGACCTTAACAACTACTGTTTTGTCCATCTTGTCTGAAACTACTTTTCCCTTTAGTATCCTTTTCATTTTGTCTCCTTGACTTCTTTGGTCTCTTTTACCGCTAACTTCCTTTGGTTTACTATCGTTAATGCTTTTGCAATATTTTTGCTCACTTCACTGACGCTACTGACTTTGCTTGACTCTTTTGTAGAAATCTCAAAGCGTAGTTTCAGGAGCTTCCCTTGCTGGTCAGCTATAAACTTTTCCAAATCCTTATCTTTTTTGGTTGCAATATCCTTAATCTTCATGCTTTTCCTCTTTTGGCTTAACAAGGATCTTTGTCTTCATGGGCAGTTTATACGCAGCCAGTTTTAATGCTTCACAGGCTACATCAGCCGGCACGCCATCCATTTCAAATATTATCCTTCCCGGTTTCACTACATATACAAAGTGATCCGGTGCTCCTTTTCCGCTTCCCATACGCATCTCATTTGGCTTCTTCGTCACTACTTTATCAGGGAAAACTCTAATCCATATTTTCCCGCCTCTTTTTATATGTCTTGTCATGGCACGCCTTGCTGCTTCTATTTGCCTGGAGTTTAGCCATGCTGAACCAACTGCCTTTATAGCATATCTGCCAAAAACAATCTCTGTCCCTCTCGTAGACTTCCCTTTCTGAGGGTTTCTCTGACATCTTCTAAACTTTGTCTTTTTAGGCATTAACATTACTTGTCTCCCACATTCTTTGCTACACGCGTTTCTCCCTTATATATCCAAACCTTTATACCAATAACTCCATATGTCGTATAAGCTCTGGCTATCCCATAGTCTACATTTGCCTTTATAGTTTGTAGAGGTATTTTGCCTTCTGATATAGGTTCTCTGCGAGCTATCTCAGCTCCATTCAGTCTACCCGAAACTAATATTTTGACGCCTTTTGCCCCGGCCTTCAGGCTTCGCTCCATAGCAGACTTCGTTACTCTCTTGTACGCCATTCTTCTCTCTATCTGAGAAGCGATGTTCTCAGCAACTAGCTTTGCATCCATTTCTGCTTCACGAATCTCTTGGATATTCACGTCTTTCAGTTGACCTGTAGTCATTTTCTGAATGCTATTTTTCAAATCCACTGCTCCGGCTCCGCCACGACCTATAAGTACTCCCGGTCTTGAAGTATAAATATTTACAGAAACCACTGCTGCATTTCTCTCAATCTCTACCTTTGATATCCCCGCTTTTCTCCCAAACTTATCAGTTACAAAGTCTCTGATTTTGATATCTTCATGAAGATACTTTTTATAGTCTTTCTTTGAATACCACTTTGAAAGCCACTCTTTGTTTACCTGTATTCTAAAACTTATCGGATTAACTTTACGACCCATTTTTGTTCTCCAGTTTTTTATTTTCTGTCTTACTCACAACGCTTTTACCAGATTTATCATCCATACCTTTTACTTCTTTTATAGCTTTCTTTGTTTTTGACTTATCTTTTTTAACTTCTTCTACAGCTACTGTCACATGAGATGTTCTTTTCTTAATAGCGGCCGTCCTACCCTTTGCAACCGGTCTGTGTCTTTTCAGTGTTGGCCCTTCATCTACAGTTATTTTTGAGATAACTAAGTCATTTTTATCCAGTTTCAAGTTATGTTCAGCATTTGCAACGGCTGACTTCAATGTTTTCATTACAAGCTTCGCTGCTTTCTTCGGAGTAAAACTAAGTATATGAAAAGCTTCAGTCACTTTCTGACCTCTGACCATATCAGCAGCCAATCTCGCTTTGCGCGCTGACATTCTATTGTATTTTGATACTGCTTTTACTTCCATAATATTTCCTGTTGATCATTGATATTTACAATTTGATTATTTGCCTTTCGCCTGTTCCTTAGCCATCTTTCCACCGTGACCTCTAAACTTCCTGGTTGGAGAGAACTCTCCAAGCTTGTGTCCTACCATATCTTCGGTCACAAAAACCGGAATATGATCTTTTCCGTTATGTACGGCTATAGTATGTCCTACCATATCCGGAGATATAGAAGATCTTCTCGCCCATGTTTTTATGATTTTCTGATCATTACCCAGAGCTTTCACTTTTTTCAAAAGCTTCTCATCTACATATGGACCTTTTTTAAGTGATCTTGACATATCTTACCTCTTTCTTCCTCTCACTATCATCTTGTTTGATATTGACTTCTTCTTCCTTGTTTTATACCCAAGCGCCGGCATACCCCACGGTGTTTTCGGATGAGTGAGACCGATGCTGTTGGCTGCTTCACCACCACCATGCGGATGATCCACAGGATTCATCGCTTTTCCTCGAACAGTCGGCCTTATCCCCATGTGCCTTTTTCTGCCCGCTTTTCCTACCTTGATATTCTTGTGCTCAGGATTTGATACTTCTCCTATGGACGCAAGACAGTTCTCATCAATCAGCCTCTGTTCACTTGAGGGAAGCTTTATCTGAACAAACTTTCCTTCCTTTGCCATAAGCTGCACCTTGGTCCCGGCACTTCTTGCTAGCTGACCTCCTCTTCCCGGAGTGAGCTCTACGTTATATATAACCGTACCGACAGGTATGTCTTTCAGCGCCATTCTATGACCACTTCGCACCTCTGCATCTGTTCCGGATACAACTTTACCCCCAACTTTCGCTCCTTTTGGAGCTATCATGTACATCTTCTTACCGTTTTCTTTTTCTACCAAAGCTATGCGAGCGTTCCTGTTCGGATCATACTCTATCGCCAATATCTTACCTTTGATGTCTTCATTCATCTTGAAGTCTATAATCCTATACTTCCTCTTCTCCCCACCGCCTCTATGACGAACTGTGATTTTCCCCTGGTTATTTCTACCTGATTTCTTTTTCAAAGTAACAGTTAGAGACTTTTCCGGTTTTTTCTTTGTAACATCAGAAAAGTCATCCACGCTCATTCCGCGTCTGGCATTGCTCACTGGTTTTAAAATCTTAACTGCCATTTATATTCCCTTAAACTCCTCTATCTTGTCGCCTTCTTTAACTTTTACATAAGCTTTCTTGAAGTCTGACCTCTGTCCAAAACTTTTGCCTACTCTTTTTACTTTTCCCTTCACCCTCACGGTCCTGACATCTACTACAGTTACTTTGAAAAGTTTTTCTATTGTTTGTCTAATCTCTATTTTATTTGTTTCTTTAGCAACTTGAAAAACATAAGTCCCGCCTTCAGCTTGGGCAAAGCTTTTCTCGCTAATAACAGGTTTTTTAAGTACTCTTAGAAGTTCCATCTTACTTTATCCCTTCTGACATCAGCTTCAGGCTATCACCTAAAAATACTATTTTTCTTGCCCATAAAACCATATACACATTCAAGCTTTTAAAATCACAAACCTTTACGCCGCAACTCAAGTTTCTGACGCTCTTCGTCAGATTCTCATCTGTCTTTTCTACCACAAACAGGATATTTCTATCAAAATTTAACTTTTCAAGCAGTTTTGCCATCGTCTTCGTGTTCGGCTTAGTAATATTCAAATCCTTAACAGTTATGATGTCCTCCTTCACCATAGTGGCTAGAGCAGCACTTAGTGCCTTTTTTCTCTTCTTCTGGGGCATAGTGAGCTTATAGTTTTCTTTCCCTGTAGGGCCAAAGGTTATACCACCACTTCTCCAGATAGGTGATCTGCTGGAACCAACTCTAGCTCTACCGGTACCTTTCTGTCTCCATGGTTTTATACCACCACCTGAGACTTCCGAGCGATCCTTTGTCTTTGCTCCACCCTGTCTCTTGTTTGAATTCAAAATATAAACAGCCTCACTCAAAAGTGCCTGATTTTCTTTCCCATCAAAAATCTTCGTCTCTACTGAGGCTTCCGTCTTCTTTCCATTTTTATCGTAAACCGCTATCTTCATATTATTCTACACTCTTGATTAAAAGTAATGACTTCTTCGGACCGGGGACTGCACCCTTTATGGCCAGAATATTACTCTCTTTGTCTATTTTTGCTACTTTCAGATTCTTCACTGTAACTTTGTGGTTGCCCATCTGTCCTGGGAGCTTACGTCCCTTTACTACATGCTGAGGAAACATAGCGCCTATAGAACCTGGTTTTCTGTGATGATGAGAACCATGGCTCATAGGCCCTCTGTGAAATCCGTGTCTTTTGATAACACCGGCAAAACCCTTGCCTTTACCTACGCCTGTGATATGCACTGCATCACCTTCGTTGAAAATGTCACATGTAAAAACATCTCCTACTTTCATATCTTCTGTACTCATCTTTACTTCTTGGAGATGCTTCGACTTTGCTTTTGCAACCTTTAGATGTCCTGCTAGTGCCTTGGATATTTTCCTTGCTTCGCCAAAACCAATCTGGGCTGCGTCATATCCGTCTTTCTTCTCCGTTTTTACCTGAGCGACTACACATGGGCCAGCTTCAACCAAAGTAACAGGGACCATCTCACCCTTATCGGTGAAATAGCTAGTCATTCCTATTTTTTTGGCTAATATTGCTTTCATTTTAGGCGCAAAAAAACTTTCCAGCACATAGACAGTTTCTTCAAAAGACTTTTCCATGCCCTGCTTTTTTAAATGTTATTCGTTATAAATAACTCTTTGGAAATTATAAGGTTTTTGAGAGCAAAAGTCAACGCTTTTTGTTGGGCAAAAGAAAACCAGAATCTTTATAGTTTAGGATAAACATTTATTAACTGCTTCCATGCGTTGTAAACTGGCTTCAATTCTTCTTTCACCTCAGGGAATAGATCAAAATCAGCATAATCTCTTTCTAACTTAGAGAGGGCATCTAAGCCTTCATTTAATCTTCTTATATAAACACTCATTGTCATGTGGCTCGCAGAATCTGATACTACTATTATCTTATCTTCTGTCGTTTCCGGCGCTACATCAGTATTTCTATGAGCTCTTATACATTGAGCGACTCTTCTTAGTTTACCCTTTTCATAATTATTCTCTTCAAGAAATCTCCTGGCTTCTTTCTCTGAGCTTATCGCGTGGTCAACCCTATCCCCTTCTAAAATATCTCCTATATCATGTAACCAAGCTGATACTAATAACACTTCTTTGTCTGCCTCAGGATATTGTTTCAATAGTTTTTCTATCCATTTAATCATCTCATGTATGTGCTCAGGATAATTCCTTTTGCATCCAGACTCTTCGTAAACTTCCATGAAATGCTTCTTCGCTTTTTCTATCATAATAAACCATTATAGCATAAGTGAAAAGCTCAATGCTATTGTTTTACAGCCCATTCTAGCAACCACTACACTAATATGTATTAGTGTAGTGGTTAAAACGCTAGATTAAATTACCTTCACTCCCTTATACTTAAGCATCGCTCTGCCCTTCTGACTTCTTCTACGCTGTTCGTTTTTCCTTAATCCTGAGTTTTTACTGAAACCAAAGCCACACTTTGCACTAAGCCTATTGATTGTAGTTGGACTCATGCCCGTTTTCATCCTAATATCGGCATAAGACCTGCCTTCATCTATCATAATCAATGCTTTATATCTCCTGCCAATATCATTAATCTCTCTGGGTGTCAAAATCCTATCAAAAATATTTCTTATATCTTCTCTTTTTTCACACTCCAACATTAAATCAAACACTCCCAAAACTTCTTGGTCATGCCAAACTAGTCTCTGGTTCATACTCCTCCCCTTTTTGTATATTATTAATAACTAGCACTACACTAGTCCATATTAGTGTCGTGGAACAAGTATACAAAGCTTCTTTTAGGAGGTAGTGCAGAATCAAAGAGACCCACACTTTCGTGTGAGCCTCTTGATTAGAGTTTTCAATCAAGTTTACATTTTGATTTCGATGTTTACAGTTGATGGCAGAGAAAGGTCCATGAGAGTATCTATAGTCTTCGCTGTCGGATTCGTGATATCTATCAGCCTCTTATGCGTTCTCATCTCAAACTGTTCTCTCGAGTTCTTGTCATTGTTTGACGCACGAACTACCGTAGTAGACTTCCTTTCTGTAGGAAGCGGTACGGGACCCAAGACATTTGCTCCACTTCTGATAGCAGTCTCTATAATCTGCTTCGCAGACTGATCAATGAGCTTATGATCATAGGCTTTCAGCTTGATACGAATCCTTTGTGTAGTTTTTTCTTCTGACATACTGTTAACGTGCTTTACGCTTTCTCTCTTATTTTGTAATCTTCGTTACT
>Ga0172369_10003618_pt1 | contig 20220 bp, 22 predicted proteins | sample LakKiv25m_FD_114539 | JGI IMG/M metagenome (GOLD analysis project Ga0172369, IMG submission 114539) | Freshwater microbial communities from Kabuno Bay, South-Kivu, Congo - kab_022012_11.25m | ecosystem: Environmental > Aquatic > Freshwater > Lake | place: Democratic Republic of the Congo...
AGTCTGCCGTTGGCTTTAGGGGATTGTCCCGCAAGCCAAATCCCTTCCACCAAATCATCCACATGAACCATGCTGACCTTTTGCGCACCGGAACCGGGCAGAGGCAGCACACCTTTGCTCACCTGTTTGAAGAAAACGTAAATGTCTTTATCCCTGGGCCCGTAAACAGAGGGCGGTCGGATGACTGTGGTTGGCCGATACTGATTAAAGTCTATGACTGCCTCTTCCGCCATAAGCTTTGACTGGCCATAAACCGAGACCGGTCTCGCTTCGCAATCCTCAGTGATCGGTTTGCCGTCAAAGCTCGGTCCGCCGGCAGCTTGGCTGGAAACGAAGACAATTTTCTGTTGCTCTGAACCATGCTTCAAGCTGGCATCCAACAGATTGAGAGTAGCTTGGTAGTTGCCGAGAAAATATCCTTCACTGTCTTTAGCCTTGGTCACGCCCGCTAAATGGTAGATTATATCTGCGTCCTCGACCGCTGGGATGATGGAATCCGAGTCCGACAATTCGCCGTAGACGAAGCGAACGGGCAAATCTTTCAGCCAATGCAATTGACTGGTCTTGCGAACGAGGCAAGTGACTTTCACCCCTTCGCGCAGCAGGCGTTCTACCAACGCGCTGCCTATGAACCCGTTGCTGCCGGTCACCATGACTTGCATTATATTTCAGCCTCCCATTTGGACGAACATTGATCAAGTCGAGATCCTTCACCAAAAGTGAATCGACAAAATGATATTACAAAATTCTATTGGAAAGAAAAACTCTTTCTTTTCCTGCTGATAAGCCACAGGCCATTTCGATGAACAGACAATTGCTGACGAACGTTCCACTCTGAACCGTTTTCACTTTTTTCGCCCATACCAAGTTTGCCCTTGACAAACTTGCCATTAATATTTATATTGCCCCGCAGTCTGGGGTAAGTCCCCCGCCAAAGCAATGCGGCTGAGAACCTTGGTTGGCCGCATTTTCTTTATCGGGAAAGTACGGTTACTTTTACAAACTTAGCGGAAAATCTAGGGAGGCAACAAATTGGCAGACCTGTTTAGTAAATGCTCCACCGGCATAGCAGCGCGCGCGCGTGAAGCCAAAAAGAACGGTTGGTATCCGTACTTTAAGGCGATTCAGTCAGGGGCGAATTCCCGGGTGATTGTAGACGGTCGGGAAATGATCATGATCGGCTCCAACAACTATCTGGGACTCACCCAAGATGAGCGCGTCAAGCAAGCTGCTATGGCGGCCATTGAAAAATTCGGGGCCGGCTGTACGGGGTCGCGGTATTTGAATGGCACTTTGACCTTGCATGAAGAACTCGAAGCCCGGCTGGCTGAGTTCATGCGAACCGAGGCTGCTCTCGTTTTTTCCACCGGCTTTCAAACCAATCAGGGGACCATCTCTGCTATTGTTGGGCGCAAGGACTTGGTAGTTGGCGACAATGAGAATCACGCCAGTATTGTCGACGGCACCCGCTTAGCCTTTGGACGCTCGCTAAAGTACCGTCACAACGACATGGAAGACCTGGATCGGGTGCTGACCCGCAACCGGAAAAACGATGCTGGGGTCTTGATCGTGACCGACGGCGTCTTTAGCATGGGCGGAGATATCGTCAACCTGCCGGGGCTGGTGACCGTAGCCAAAAAGTACGGCGCTCGCATCATGGTGGACGATGCTCACTCCATCGGCGTTTTGGGTGCCTGTGGTCGCGGCACAGCAGAACACTTTGGCTTGGAGGATAAAGTCGATATCGTCATGGGGACTTTTAGCAAATCCTTCGCTTCCATCGGAGGTTTCATTGCGGGAACCGAGGAGGTCGTGCATTACATCAAGCACGTGTCTCGTGCGCTGATTTTTTCGGCGAGCCCGCCGCCGGCAGCAGTTGCAACTGTCCTTGCGGCTCTCGACATCCTCATCCACGAACCGGAAAGAAAAGAAAAGCTGTGGCACAACGTGCGTAAGATGCAGAATGGTTTTGCGCAGTTGGGCTTCAACACTGGCAAAAGCGAAACCCCGATTATTCCCATCATCATTGGCAGCGACGAACAGACTTTCGGCTTCTGGAAATTGCTTTTTGAGAACGGCATCTTTGCCAATCCAGTGGTCAGCCCGGCGGTTCCCCCCGGCAAGTCGCTTATCCGCACCAGCTACATGGCCACCCATACCGACGAGGAGTTGGATAAGGTTTTGGATATTTTCGGAAAGTTAGGGAAAAAGCTCGGCATTATTTGACGAAAGGGAAGTGGATCGAAAACTCGTCCATCAAATCGGTTGTTTTTCGTGCTTGCACTTGGTTGGGTGTAGCTTCATCCGAACAAGGCAGATGATATGAGGATTACGAATTTGATCTAATAGAACACATTTCTAACTTGAGCTATGACAACAGAAGAAGTAACGCTCCCCTTATTCGACCCGCCTGAGATCGTGAAGGATTTCGATTCCGCACATGACATAGTATTAAGGTGCGGCGAAACATTAGAATTCTTGCGCTCTCTACCCTCGGACCTCGTACAATTGGTTATGACCTCCCCGCCTTATAATCTCGGAAAGGAGTACGAAACACGAACTGGGATTGATGCTTACCTGATCTTCCAAGATCAAGTTATTGAACAATTGATTCGGGTACTCCGCCCCGAGGGCAGCATTTGCTGGCAAGTTGGAAATTTTGTAGAAGATTCTGAAGTATTCCCGATTGATACTCTGTACTACGAACATTTCAAAAAGTACGGACTTAAATTGCGCAACCGAATTATTTGGCGGTTCAATCATGGTTTGCACGCCAGCAAGCGATTCTCGGGGCGATATGAAACGATTCGATGGTTTACAAAATCGGACAGCTACACTTTCAACTTGGACTCTGTTCGAATCCCTACCAAGTATCCTGGGAAACGCCATTTTAAGGGGCCCAATCGCGGATTACCGTCAGGTAATCCTCTTGGAAAAAATCCCTCTGACGTTTGGGAGTTCGTTGCCAAAGAATGGGATTCAGAAATTTGGGATGTCCCAAATGTCAAAGCCAACCACCCGGAGAAAACGGATCCCCCTTGCCAATACCCAATCGAGCTCGTGGAGCGTTGTGTCTTAGCTCTTAGCAATGAAGGTGACTGGGTGTTAGATCCGTACGTTGGCGTAGGCTCGACGATTATTGCAGCGATCAGACACAACCGAAAGGCAATCGGGGTGGACAAGGAAGAGAATTACGTGAAGCTGGCGACAGAACGTATTCGTGATTTCTATGAAGGCAAGCTACGTATTCGTCCGCTGGGTAAGCCGGTTTTCCAACCATCGGGTCGGGAGAAAATAGTTCAAATCCCGCCCGAATGGCAAAATAAGGGTGATAACAAATGAGGATCGTAGAACCCTATTCCCACTTGAATGGTGAAGAATACCTTTTGGTCAAACGTCCTGCAGTATATGAGGAAATTAAAAAAGTAATCGCCGCTGTCAATGCTTTGGAGTGCTTTATAAAGCGAAGCAAAGAGAAGACGATGAAGGGCAAAAAACTGTACAGTCCGAGGGCCCTCAACAAACAATTTGACAGGCATTTCGCCAGCCATGGGTGGGAAGAAACTCGTTACAAGTACTACGTCACAACCAATCGAAGCTTCATGGAAAGCATGCTGAATCTCCCGCTAAAGGAACAGAAATAGTTCCTCATTGATCATGGTGTGCCGGATCCAATTCCGTCCTACAAACAGACCGATTTTCTAAAGGACAGGGTAGCCATAGAAGTGCAATTCGGTAAGTATGCGTTCGTTGCATTCGATCTAGTCGTCAAGCATTTGCTGTTCTACAGCGGCGATGTGATCAATGCTGGCGTGAAAATTCTGCCCATGAAAGCGATGGCAAGCGATCCAAAGGGTGGGCGCCTTTTATCTACCGGCATTGCGTATTTTGAAGGCGAGGTTTATAATATCCTCCGCCACGGCCGTGGCAGTCCGCCTGTCCCTTTGCTCATTTTGGGCATTGCGCCATAGATTGAAAACATCATAAGACAAATCTGCAAAAACTCCAATGTCTTCAGGCTATGACTCAAGGCACAAAGATCCCGCAAAATACACGGCGATTCTGTGATTTGGGTGGGCTAAGATACCAATGAATAGCTTTATGAAGATATGTGCGAAGGAGAATTCAACTCGGGGTGACTGGTTTCATTCTAACAGGGGAATTGGGTAATACCCTTTCTGACTGCTGGTGCGCCTCAGCGCAACCAGCAATTTGAGGTACAAGATTCTATGGGGCGGCGTCCCCCCTGAGGAAATCAATCAAGCCAATAGAGCATGCGACCACAATTTTCGCAGGTGAAAATCTGATCGTCCTCACGACCTTTGGCACCCAAAGACGTCGGCTGGCGCAGGAAACATCCCAAGCAGACATCGTTCTTGACCGGGACGATCGCACGCTTTAGTTTTGCGCGTAGGCGTTCATAGCGAAAAAGCAAAGGTTTGGTAATCACGTGGGCAAGCTCTTCCCGCGCTGTTTTCAGTTCATTATAGCCGGTGACGGAGAATCCCAGTTTTTCAACCTCAACGGCCTCCTCGATCATGAGATCGAGATCCTGCAGCGATACCAATTGTTCCAAATCCTTCTTGAACATCTATCACTCTCCAGTAATGATCGGGACGAAATCTGCAAAGGAACTCACTTCGAGTAACCGATCGCGATTATTCTTGTCATTTAACACGGTCACCAACGTGCCCAATATCGGCAAGTAAATATTGCCCTCATCATGCGGCGGAGCGATGACCATAAAAAAAAGATGCACGGGCTTTTTATCAATGGCGTCAAAGTCTATGCCTTTTGAGGATTTGCCGAAAGCAATGAATACGTTGGAAGCCGCAGTCGTTCGTCCGTGCGGAATCGCCACGCCCTTGCCGATCCCAGTGCTGCCCAACGTCTCGCGCTGATGCAACATCTCCCAAACCAGATCACGATTCCGAATCAGCTTTTCGCGCACAAACAAATCGAGAAGCTCACCAAGGGCCCCCTCTTTTGTAGTCGCGTGCATCTCCGGAATAAAAAGCTTTTCTTGAAAATGATTGACTAATTCAGTCCTCTGCATTTATTACTCCTCATCAATAATGATTGCGCCAGTCTTATCGGTCGTACGCACACTGTCAATTAATTCACGTAAAGCGGGCACCAGATATATTCGATCGAGATCAAACTCTCTCAACTCTCGAGCCAAGACATTTATCTTCTTATTGGCCGGATCATCCCGATGCAAAACGATCATGTTCTTTGCCCCAACCTTGCATAGACCGCCGGCAAAATCACCTTTCTCATACCGCACCTCAACATCGAGAGATCGGGCGACTGTCTCCAATGCCTCCACGATTTCGGTCTCTTTCATGCCGCTTCTTACAGGTACTTTTGCAGACCATTGTGCTTCAGCTTTTCGACGACCCATTTGACATCCTGTGAATCTTTTCGCTTACACACCAGCAAGGCATCGGAGGTGTCGACAATGATCAAATCCTCGACACCTATCACCGCGACTGGTCGATCAGAGACCTCGATATAAGAGTTCACCACGTCCTTAAGAATCGGTTGACCTTTGATGATATTGCCTTCCGGATCTTTTTCAGAAATATTGTAAACTTCTTCCCAACTGCCAACGTCGCTCCAGCCGAATTCCCCCTCCAAAACCAGAACGTTGCTGGCATGCTCCATGATGCCATAATCGATGGAATCACTGCGAATTTGCTTGTAAGCCTTTTCGACCACCTTCTCATAGTCGGCGGTGCCAATAGCGCTTTTGATTTTCATCAACTCTTCGAACAGCTCCGGCATCAGCTCTTCCATGTAGTTAAGAATGGTCGCCGCACGCCAGATAAACACGCCGCTGTTCCATAAAAACTCACCACTCACATAGAATTGCTGGGCGATTTCGGCATTTGGCTTTTCTGCGAATGCCCGCACTTTGAAGGCCTTGCCGTTTTTAATCTGGACGGGCTCGCCGCGCTGGATATAGCCGTAACCGGTAGCTGCATAAGTCGGTTGAATGCCAATGGTCACCAGACTGTCGCGATGCTCCCGTACGATCTCTATGCCGTTTCTCAAGACTTGGCAAAATTTTTCCGTGTCCGTAATGAGGTGATCGGCCGGAAGAATCATCATGACGGCCTCTGGATCCTGAGCATGAATATGCAAAGCGGATAAGCCGATGCAAGGAGCTGTGCTTTTACCAAATGGTTCGTACAGAAAATTAGCGGTGGGAAGCCACCCGAGCTGGGAGGTAAGTAGATGCTTTTGATCGAGAGTGGAGACGACGAAAATTCTTTCGCTGGGTACCAGAGAGAGCAGTCTGTTTGCTGCTGTTTGAATCAATGTTTCTTTCCCTATTAAGCTAAGGTACTGCTTAGGGAGAGCTTTTCTACTCCGGGGCCAGAAGCGACTGCCCACGCCTCCGGCCATTATCAATCCATATCCTTTTTCCATGTCTCCCAATGGTAAGTGTTAGCGCGGTGAAGCGCATGGTATTTTAGGCACAACTGTTCGGCAAAAGCTTTCTATGGTGCGATATCCTTTAGCAGGAAATGATGGTGACAAACTTGACTTTGGGCAAAACCTACGCGAGGTTTCTAAGTGGATAAATGAATGAGTGTCAAGAGTCATCCCCGTCTGAATTGGCAGCCTCCTGCAGGTTTTGATTATTCCAGTGGTAAACTCCGATGACAATAAACCTCTCTCAAAGGTGGAGATCAAGCTTTTTGAGTAGGTGGTCTTTGGACACGGCGCCGACAATTTGTTCAACGACCTTGCCTTTCTTGAAAATGAGCAAAGTAGGAATGCTGCGAATGCCATACTTTATTGGGACTTGCCGGCTCTTATCAACGTCCAATTTGCCAACTTTCAACTGGCCGTTGTACTTTTCCGCAATGTCTTCTACAATCGGAGCGATCAATTTGCACGGGCCACACCATATAGCCCAAAAATCCACCAATACCGGCACGCTCGACGAAATCACTTCTTTGTCGAAATTAGCGTCGGTAATCTCTATTGCCTTGCCCATGTGGCTCTCCTCAATCTCCAAGATAGTAAGCTTGATATTTTATAAGCGCACAAAAATAGAAATCTTTTGAGATATTTGCAACATAAAAGTCACAAAGTCACAACTAATCTGGCGCAGTCGCAACAGTTCCTTATTGAATTTCTCGGAAACAAGTTGTATACTTTCTTGATTTGTGGCCAATTAAATCCCCCAGCACATTAGATATTTTTGGCCATGATACATGACATTAATACGCGGGCGCAATTACTTAATGGAAGCGCCCTGCACGCATCATAAAGAGCTTTCGATTTAACTGGAATTCAGCATGACCTTGGTGAAGAATTGCAATACCGTCATCTTCCTCAGTTTATTCACGACCCTTCTGGCATGTTTGGTTGTGCTGAGCTGCGGCCCGACGAAACAAGCAACTGAAGCACGAAAGATCACCATCGGCATCGATGGAAAGCAATTCATAACCGCTGATCTTTATGTTTCCCAATCCAGCGCTCCGCGTTCTGCGCTCATTATCGCATTGGCACAAAACGATCAGCCCCCAAAATGGTCGGCGTTTGGGCACAAATTGGCCGGAATGAATTACGCGGTTATGATTCTCCGAGAGGCCAGACCAGCAAAGGACAACTCTTCTGTGGAGGTCGATTCTGAGCAGATTATTCACTCCGCCATTGCTTCTCTGCGCTCGCAAACTACTGCCAAAATCCACAAGATTGCAGTAATGGGCGTCGGCCCGGCAGGGTTCTCCGCCCTGTATGCAGCAGCCAGCGATACCTCTGTGGCGGCGGTGATTACATTGTGCCCTCCTGGTCAGAGCGGTTTCGCAGAAATCGACAGTGCCTTAGTAAAGCTTCCTCCTCGTCCACTGTTGGTCATCGCCTCTAACAAAGATCCCTTAGCGCCGGCAGAGGAAAGCCAAAAATTTTACGATTCGGCCAAGGAGCCTAAAAAACTGGTCTGGCTGGCGACTGAAAAGCACGGCACAGAGACGCTGATGGCGGAAACGGAACCGATCGTACGCCGGGTGATTTTAATGTTGTTGGATCGGCATTTGAAATAGTGAAACATGAGTAATGAGATGCCAAATCCTACCTTGTATAGGTTCTTTCTAAAATGGGTGCAGGGTTCCTTGACGGACCTCGGCATTTACGATGCAAAATTGGCCGCCTATTTAGCCAATGTGTTGACGCGCTTTGCCCGCATGGAGAAGCTATATGTTCTATGAAATTTGTCCGGCGAGCGCCTTACCACGGTTGTTGAAATGCTCTTGCAAGCGGAAGAGCACGCGCATCCGCACGGCGATACATTCAATCCTTATGCAGAACGTGAGATACGCCGGCACATTGGCGATTATGCCCTCTTCATGACCGGCATTTTCCGCGAGTACGTGCAGCATCTGGGTGTGATGGATTTTTATTTCACTCAAGGCAAAGACAGCTATCGTTTGGTGCGCGAATTCGAGGAGATAGCGAAAGGAAACGATTTCGACCTTTTCGCGTATTTAGCCCGGAAATTCGAGCACGTTTCCGGGGGCTTGCATTATTTGAAGCAAGTCTACCTTACGGCAGAGAGAAATCTAAAGCCATTGGATAGTCTCTTCGGCTAGATTATCCTCTCTTGACCCATTACCCGCGATTGCAGCGAAAGGACCAAGCCATGAGTCTATTGGGAAATGTTCTATGGATACTTCTCGGTGGTTTTTTGATCTCCTTGGGATATTTGATCGGCGGAATTCTGTTGTGCTTAACGATTATCGGCATCCCGTTCGGTGTGCAGATTTTCAAGTTAGCTGTCTTGGCGCTCTTTCCCTTCGGGAGGGAAATCCTCACCAGGCCCACCTCATCCGGCGCACTGCGGACGATCTTTAACGTCATCTGGATTTTCATCGGCGGCATCTGGATCACCGTCGCCCATCTCGTTTTGGCGATTCTGTTGGCGATCACCATCATCGGCATCCCCTTTGCCAAGCAGCATGCCAAACTTGCCACTCTCGCTTTGGTGCCGTTTGGAAAAGATATTCGTTAATATGTTAGCGCTTGACAGATTAGAACGAGGGAAGTCAAATTTTAAGCCCCAGGCGATCCTGAATCAGGCAAAACGATTACAGGCAAGACCATTAGAAAAATTCAGATAGAATTGGTTTGCGCCACGTGATATGACCAAGAGGTCATTCCTCTGCAGCCTTCTTATGAATAGATTGTTTTGCCCTAAATGGTCTTGCCTTCCATTGCGACGCTGAATAGACAGCGGATTTTTTTGAATTCGAAGAAGCGGAATTTGGTGCTTATCAGCTACATCACTTTGCTGAACGATTATCCTACTCCTCATGAAGCTATACGTTTTTGCCGATAGCAGATGCTCGGCTCATTGCGATGCAGATCCCGTAAAAATAAAGCGCATTTTGTCGCTGGTGGCCGAAACCACTGACACCCGCGATTTGGTGGTGGCGCTCTATTTGGCACCCAAGGCAAACTGGTATGGTGGCACCGCCTACGTACGCCACTGGGTACTGCCGCAACAGTTTCGCCCGCGCAGAGGCAAATGGGAAAAGTTCGGCCATCATACGCAGCCCGCCGATCTGCCAGCCCAATTCAAGCTGATCAGACTTTTGCTCCCCCTCAACTCCTCCTATCCACTCACTGAAGAAGATCGCTACCGGTGGATTCATCGCTTCGCCTCGTTCGCAGATCACTTGGCGCATCTTTTTGCCCACGAGCTGCACCACTTTCGGCGGCATCACCTCGGCTTGCATCATCGAGAAGGAGAACACGGTGCGAATCAATGGGCGTCGGACCATGTTGTGGCGCAAGGATTCCAGGTGACCAGCGAGCGCCTACCACCCAGGCAGCGACGAAAGCGCAAGCCAGACAAAATTGCCTTGACTTCTGTCCTCAATCCGCTTGATTTCATTAGCCCTAAAAATCTTCTGCTTGGACAAATAAACTGGCAAAATGCGGCTCAGCAGATTCTGTTGCGTCTCAGTAAAAAGGCGCGGGATGAATATATAGCCACCAAGATGTCACGATTCGACACCCTTCGTTCGTTGCCCACAGGGACGACTCTGCTCATCAGCTTTGATCCGAAGCAAAGGTACAGCGGAAGTCAGGCAACGCTCGTCCGTGCCATGCGCAAAAACTCTCTGCGCATGGTCATTAGGACTTTTGACGGCAAGGTGTGGCGCTGGCCGTTGGCCTGGCTGGAGGTTTTAGGAGAGTGACCGATCTTGCGGTAGCCAAACGTAACAGTGTGATCTGGATAATGCGGATCGAAAGGATTAGAGAAGTATTGTTTCTCATCATGTCGATCAGACAATGACCATAGATGCCAATAGAGGTCAACGCATTCACCCCAGCCCCTGGAAAAAATCATGACCGTATCTGCCGCTCGTGCCTACTGAAGATCGATCCTGTTACTCCGTGCGAACCTGCCTTCGACATGATCATCCCGGCCATAAGACGCATTAGAGCAAACATACCCTGTGACCCAGCGCGAAGGAAAGATTTTGGAAAATTTTCACATCCAAAAAATCGCTTGACAAATACCAAAAAAATGTTTATATAGCATCAGCATGGGATCGAAAGGGTGGACTCAAATGAATCTTAACTAAGCGAAGACGATAATCAGGGTGAATGGGTAACGTTGGCACAGGAGAGTTGTCATGTTTGATTGTATCTTTGGCCCGCATGCAAAGATGATTAGAGAGCGCTTACGATTTTTGCTTTGAGATTTATGTGGAACAATCTTTGGTCTTTTCGTGTTTGAAATACTGGCAGGTAGTCAATCCCCTCCTTTGAGCGCTGACCCCCCTAAGGCGTTCAAATTTTGGCTACCTGCCTTTTTGTTTCTATTTCTCACCTGAAATATGTATCTTCCCGCCAAGCGCAAACAACTTTATACAGCAATGCAATGCGAGCACAAGAAAGTCTCGATAGGCTGAGTCGAATTTGCTCTCGATCCCACTTGACTTAAGACCGCAAGCCCTATCTTACAAGGCTATAATCATGTGAGTGGAGGAATGATGGCCAATCTTAACCGAAGAGAATTTATCCGAATTGCAAGTGCGGGTGCACTGGGCGCACAAGTAATCGGGTCTGCGTTTGCTCAGACTCCCGTCGATGATCCCCTATCGACGAGCGACATGCCCAACATTATTTTCATCCTTGCTGACGACCTTGGATATGGTGATTTGGGGTGCTATGGACAGAAGCAGATTCTCACGCCCAACGTCGACAAAATCGCTTCCGAAGGAGTCCGATTTACAGATTGCTATTCCGGAAGCACCGTTTGTGCACCATCGCGGTGCTGCCTCATGACCGGGCTTCACACCGGCCATGCGCGGGTGCGCGGCAACGAACGTGTGCCGCTCCGTCCAGAAGATGTGACGGTCGCCGAGATCCTGCAGAAAGCCGGCTATCGAACGGGAATCATCGGCAAATGGGGATTGGGCGAGCCGGATACAACGGGCATTCCCAACAAGAAGGGGTTTGATTCGTGGTTTGGATATCTGAACCAGCGTCACGCCCACGATTATTATCCCAAAGAGTTGTGGCGAAACCAGGAGCTTGTCTCGATCGAAGGAAACATTGCGCCGTCTAAAAGCACCTATTCGCATGATTTGTTCACAAACGAAGCGCTGAAATTCATTGAACAAAACAAGCGTGCTTCATTCTTCTTGTATCTTGCCTATACTATTCCGCATGCAAACAACGAGCTGGGAAAAGAGACCGGGGATGGCATGGAAGTGCCCGACGCGGCTCCGTATGCGAACAAGCCTTGGCCGCAATTGGAAAAAAAGTTTGCAGCCATGATTACGCGCATGGATCAGGACGTTGGTCGGGTAATGACGCTTCTGCGTACCCTGGGCTTGGATGAACAAACCATTGTTTTCTTTTCCAGCGACAATGGCCCGCATCATGAAGGCGGTCATGACGCAAAGTATTTTCACAGCAGCGGTCCGTTAAGAGGAACAAAGCGCGACCTCTATGAAGGCGGAATTCGTGTGCCCATGCTGGCACGTTGGCCGGGCAAAATCAAAGCGGGAACAGTCAACAATCATCCTTGGGCATTTGGGGATTTTTTGCCTACCGCGGCTGAATTGGCCAACGCGCCAAGCCCGTCCGGCATCGACGGCGAATCTATCCTCCCTACATTATTAGGCCAGAAGCAAAAAGGCCACGAATACTTTTATTGGGAATTCCACGAAGGGGAATTCAAACAAGCCATCAGAATGGGAAAATGGAAGGCTGTACGTTTGAGCTTGCAGACTCCGTTAGAGTTGTTTGATTTAGAGAGTGATATTGGTGAGCAAAGCGACGTTGCTGCTGAGAATCCCAAAGTGGTAGCAAAAATAGAGGAAGCTTTTGCTGATGCACGAACGGAGTCGGAGTATTGGCCGATAAGAAAACTGTAGACTCCAAGCGTACTTTTTATCAGCCTCCTATTCAACCATCGCTTCCGCTTTACTAAGGATTATTGCCTGGCTGTGAATGAATAAAAGATATTCGCCTTTTGTTAATGAGCCTGACTCGTTATCATATATCCAACGGACAGCAACTACAGTGCACTTTGGTAAATTGTCATAACAAGCAATGAAAAGCTCTTGAATGGTGATACAATGCAACGATTAGCATATCTTTTGATAATTTTGCTCTTGGTGATCTCCTCCGGTTCAGGCTGCAAATCACGAGAGAAGGCTAAGCCGGTCGCCAGTTTTCGCGCTGGCAACGAAATGGTTATGTCGAGCGGAGAGGTCCTTTATGATATTCCGAAAGGCTGGGTTCAAGAACAGCCAAGCAGCGAAATGCGCCAGGCTCAATATCGGTGGCCCGGCAGCGATAAAGCAGCGGACGCGGAATTGGCCGTGTTTTTCTTCCCAGGTACCGGTGGCAGCGTAGAGGCGAATATCGATCGGTGGTTTGGGCAGTTTTTGCAGCCCGATGGCGGTTCCACCAAAGAGAAGGCGGAATTCAAGCAAATCGACGTGAACGGACTTGCTGTGACGATTGTTCACGCAACGGGAACCTATATGAAACCCAAATCACCCATGATGATGGGAGGGCCGTTCGACGAGCTGAAGGATTACGCTTTGTTAGCTGCCATCGTGGAAACCAGCAACGGGCCATGGTTTTTCAAAGCGACCGGACCGGAGAAAACCATTGCCCGATGGCGCTCCAGCTTTGATACTTTTACGAAATCGCTGCGGATATCCGGAGAATCGAGATAGGATGGCTTCCAAGTCGCCCTTGGTTGGTCTTCGCAATGCGCGCACCCCTGAACGGGAAAATTTTCATTGGAATTCAAGAGCGATTAGCTTATATTTTTCCGCCTTGATGCGGTAACATGCCCATCTCGCGCGCCCGTAGCTCAATTGGATAGAGCTTCTGACTTCGGATCAGAAGGTTAGGGGTTCGAGTCCCTTCGGGCGCACCCTCAAATTGCTCACCTATTTTGTTTGGTGGGCATTTTTTATATGCGCTGGAATCGAGCAACATTGAACGGAGCGAACGCTTTTAGGTTTGCAGTGATCGGTAGCTGTGAGAGGAAGGATGAATGCCTGAATACAAATATCACATCTTCGTCTGCGAGAACGTACGCGATGAGAACGATCCCAAAGGCTCATGCGGCAGAAAGGGAAGTCAAAAAATTCGCACGCTATTGAAAAAGCGAATCGAGGAGTTGGGGCTAAAGAAACAGGTTCGAGCAAATTCGGCGGGATGTTTAGATGCCTGCGGACAAGGACCCAGTGTGGTTATCTACCCCCAAGGAGTCTGGTACGGTCGTGTGAAGGAGGAAGACGTGGAGGAGATCATCCAACGCCATGTCTTGCGGGGAGAAATTGTCGATCGTCTGTTGATGCCGGGCCAGAAGCCGTCGGCAAAAACGGATGGCGGCTACGGGTCGGATGCTTGATTTGCCCTCAAGGGTTCTTTACCTCTTTACTCCCTCTGCCTACACACGGTGATTGGCGATCAGTAATGTTCGCGGATCCAGCTTCAGACACAGCTTTTCCATATCGCCGGAACCGAGGTCCTTAAGCAGTTTGAAGTCGATGTAATCCTTCATGGGGATGAGCATGATGATCACAGAGAACAAGTCATAGAATTTGTTTACCGGAGCGGGAATGCCTCTCTCATCCAATTGCAGCTTTTCTTGGTGCAGGGTAGCGGAAAACCACATTTCCACCTGTAGCTCCTTTGCAAACTGCTTCCACTGATTCAACTGCTCCGGCGTTTCTCGATCAAAAGGATAGCCGTCCACAATAATCAATTCCGGGGAAAACTGGCCGTCAGTGATAATCGGCTGGACGTTCTTTTGCACCTGGGCGAAGGTCACGTCGGCATGGCGAAAGTGCATGATCAGCCGGTATTGCAGCACCTGCTCGTAGATGTCGTTCGCATGTTCCAGCTTGGAGGATTTGGCGACCTCATTGAAAACCTGTTTGTACCAATTGCGAATATGATCCGGGTCGTCGGCAAAAGAGATATGCAGAACGCGTTGACCGCGCAAAAGCTTATCGATGGCCACGTGCACCAAACAGGCGGTCTTGCCGACTCCCTTCCTTGCGGTAAACACTCCTAAATTGCCCTTGCCCAATCCGCCATGAATGGACTTTTCCAAAACCCTAATGGGGCTTTTACTGATGAGTTCCTCTTTTAGCATGCTCAGGGCCCTTTATTTATTTTTTTGTTTCTCTGCAAATTCCTTTTTCAATTTTTCGGCAATGGATTCGGGCACTTTACCATAGCGAGCAAATTCCATGGTGAATTCTGCCTTGCCCTGCGTGGCCGAACGCAAAATCGTAGAGTAGCCAAACATCTCGCCCAGGGGTACTTCCGCTTCGATGGCGGTAAAATTTCTATCCTCAGTGGCGCTCAGTATAATACCCCGGCGTTGATTCAAGGTTCCCAGCACCGAGCCTTGAAATTCCGGCGGGGTTTCAACGGCAACCCGCATGATAGGCTCTAAAATGGCGGGCTTGCATTTGTTGTAGGTCTCGCGGAAGGCTCCCATGGCCGCTTGCTGAAACGCCAAGTCGGAGGAATCTACTGGATGGTAGTTGCCGTCATTGATGGTCACTTTTACGCCGACAATCGGGAAGCCGATGAGCGCGCCCTTTTGCAGACACATCTCAAATCCCTTTTTGCAGGACGGAATATACTCGGTAGGAATCACTCCGCCTTTGATTTGATCATCAAACTCGAATTCGGCCTCTTTATACGGCTCGATGATTCCGGCAACCCGCGCGTATTGGCCGGCGCCACCGGTTTGCTTTTTGTGAGTGTGATTAAAAGTCGCAGAATGGGTGATGCTTTCCCGGTAAGCCACCTGAGGCGCTCCGGTTTCCAATTGCACATTGTACTCGCGGCGCATGCGCTCGAGGTAGATGTCCAGATGCAATTCACCCATGCCTTTGATAAGGGTGTCGTTGGTCTCCGGGTCCACCAAAGTCCGAAAGGTCGGATCTTCCTTGGTAAATCGATTGAGCGCCTTGGCCATATTTTCCCCGGATTTGTTGTCCTTGGCCTTCACCGACAATGAAATAACCGGTGAAGGGACAAACATCGATGACATGGAGTAGTTCAAATCGCCGGAGGTAAATGTGTCGCCCGAAACACAATCGATACCGAAAAGGGCCACGATGTCACCGGCGCCGGCGCTGGAAATGTCCTCCATTTCGTCGGCGTGCATGCGAATGAGCCGGCCGATTCGGACCTTCTTTCGGCTGCGGGTGTTGACGATCTCGTCGCCTTTTTGAATGCTGCCCTGGTAGATGCGCACGTAGGTTAGCTGGCCGAATCGGGTGTCGTCCAATTTAAAGGCAATCAACACCGGCTTGGCTTCCGGGTTTGCTTGCAAAATAACTTCCTTCTCATCCTGATCCAAATCTAACGCGATGTTTTCTACATCCGAGGGCGACGGCAGAAATTGCACCACTGCATCGAGGAGGGGCTGTACGCCTTTATTCTTGTATGCCGAGCCGAGGAAGACGGGAGTCAATTCCAAGGCCAGAGTCCCTTTGCAGACTGCGTCGTAAATCAAATCCTCAGTGACCCGATCTTCCAGATAGGCCTCCGCCAACTCATCGCTAAACATGGAAACAGCATCCATTAACACGTCGCGTTTTTCGAGAGCCTTCTCTCGCATATCGTTAGGTATTTCTTCTACACGAATCTGGTCTCCGTGCGCGCCGTCGAAATACAACGCTTTCATCTTGATAAGATCGATGATCCCGACAAAGTTTGCCTCCAATCCGATCGGCAACTGCATCAACACGGCGTTATGATTCAACTTGTCCCGCAACTGCTCTGTCACCTTTTCCGGATTCGCCCCCAGGCGGTCACACTTATTCACGAAGGCAATGCGCGGCACCTTGTAACGCGTCATCTGCCGGTCGACAGTGATGGACTGCGATTGCACTCCGCCCACGGCGCAAAGCACTAAAATCGCCCCGTCCAGCACCCGCAAAGAGCGCTCGACCTCAATGGTAAAGTCCACGTGCCCAGGAGTATCGATGATATTGATGCTGTGACTATTCCACTGAACATTGGTCGACGCCGAGGAAATAGTGATACCCCGCTCTCGTTCCAATTCCATAGAGTCCATCTTTGCCCCCACTCCATCTTTGCCTCGCACTTCGTGGATGGCGTGAATTCTTTTGGTATAAAACAGAATTCGTTCCGTTAGCGTCGTCTTGCCGGAATCAATATGTGCGCTGATGCCGATATTGCGCATTTTCTCGATATTATTGATCATCTCTTCTGTTTACTAACCTCATTGTGATAATACATCTGCTAACTGGTCTGGGTCCTATTTTAAGGCGGCAAATATACGAAAAAAAATCTAAACCTCAAATCATTAAAACGCTGTGGCATTGTTCGCCAATAATTGACGGCATATGTCCCCAAAGAGCCACAGAAAACGCGGAACAGGCAAGTAGTGAATCCCTCTTGTTGGGGTGTTTATTGACGAGCGATGACCCCCATACCCTATCGAGATCATATCCAATTGAAGGAACTTGGCCAAAGCTCGGCGAGCGGCGGAGCTTACTATATATTGTATGCCACATTGTTGTTGAGCGCCATTAGTAGAATGTCACTCCACGCTTTTGATTTGAATGTGATCGAATTGATTCTGCCCAAATGCGTGTAGCCAAAGCGGAAATAATGGCCGTGTCAAATGAGGGACACTTGTTCCAACTCAATCTCGCTTTTTGCGGAATACTATTTGCTTCTTCAATCGTGTCGTTAATAGTGCATGCGGCGAAACTCACGTGGAAAAGGAAGATGTGGAGGAGGAAATGACCTACCAGGTTTTTGATCAAGATACAGCATTATCAAGAGTCGATAATGACATGGAGTTATTCAAAGAAATAGCTGCCCTGTTCTTTGACGATTCGGCAAAATTGCTTGGCGAGATTCGAGAAGCCATCAAGCTTGGCGATGTGCGAATGTTAGAAAAGGCTGCTCATACGCTTAAAGGGGCGATAAGCAATTTCTTTGCAAAAGAAGCTTTTGATGCTGCCTTAAAGATGGAGGCAATGGCGCGGGAGAAAAAGCTCACCGATGTCGATGCCGCTTATTCCGAGCTTGAGCGCCAGGTGGAGCGCTTAGTCACCGCGTTGTGGACTTTCTCAGAAGAGGTCTACGCCTAATCCGGCTATCGAAGTAAAGCAACCGCTTCTCCATAGAGCGTGCCCATCCTCGCTTCTAACTCGCTAATCACCAAAGGCTATTAGCTTTCCCAACTCGCTCCGGTTAACACAGAGCAATGGAGCAGTCGTGTGCCTTGTTAGGCGGCGACAGGCATACGTTTGGTTCTGTTCCGCAATGAAAAGAAAGACGCATGTCTTAAAAACTTTGAACAGGTGGGAGGCATTTTGAAAGAATCGAAATATTACCCTCCGCAACGAGATATTGTGATGAAGCATTTTTGGCTTCTCTGTAGAGCGTTCTTCGTTGCCATAGCTCTAAATATCGCCTGTTTGCGCGCCGAGGAACCAAAACAGGACATACAAGAAGTCTCCCTGGATTCACTTCTCAGAACGCAGGTCAGCACTGCGGCAAAATATAAAAGGCTGATAGGTTTATTGGCTACATTCGGCAAGCGCTGCAACAAAATGCGACCGTCGCGGCTGAATATGCCATGGAAATTGGCGACCAAGAACTATGGTTTGCAGCAGCCGTTTCTCCCATGTTGGACGATTCTGTGCTGGTGGTAGCCCGCGACGTTTCCATGCATAAACACGCCGAAAGATCGTTGCTGGAATCCGAGCAGAAGTACCGGCAGGTAATAGACAACGCCACGGAAGGAATCGTCGTTGTACAGGATAAGAGGATCAAGCTGTTCAATCCTAAAGCTCTCGAGATTTCCGCCTGTACCGCAGAGGAGCTATCCACAAAATCCATTTTGGATTTTGTGCATCCGGAAGATCGAGAAATAGTCCTCCGAAATCATGAGAGGAGATTAAATGCCAGCCCTCCGCCTCCGCCTTACGTTTTTAGATTGGTTGACAAACAAGGCAATCTAAGGTGGTTAGAAACCAGCGGAGTGGCCATTCAATGGGAAGGGGCGCCGGCGACTCTAAACTTTCTTACAGACGTAACCCAGCGCCTACGGGCGGAAAAAGTTCAGTCTTCCATATATAGGATTTCAGAGGCGGTATTTTCGACCCAAAGCCTGCAAGAGTATTTTCAATCGGTGCACGCGATCATCAGTGAGCTTTTGCCGGCAAACAACTTTTCCATCGCTCTCTATGATGCCGAAGAAGACAAGATCAGTTTTCCCTACTTTGTCGATCAATTCGATTCAACGCCGACACCAAGAAAAGCCGGCAGGGGCCTGACGGAATACGTCTTGCGTACCGGTGACTCGCTGTTGGCTCGGCCGGAAACGTTTACGCGCCTCGCTAAAGAAGGTGAGATCGAGCTCACCGGCATGCCGTCGGTCGATTGGCTGGGTGTGCCTCTCAAAGCAAAAGACAAGAACATTGGCGTGCTGGCCGTGCAGAGTTACCGTGGCGACATTCGATTTGATGAAGCGGACAAGAATCTGCTCCAATTCGTTTCTACTCAGATCGGCATTGCCATCGAGCGAAAACAAAACGAAGAGCAGATTAAAGCTTCGCTCAAGGAAAAGGAAGTGCTGCTGAAAGAAATCCATCACCGGGTAAAGAACAACTTGCAAATCATCAGCAGTTTGCTCAATTTGCAGACTAACCAAATCAGCGATGAGCGAGCTTTAGAAATGTTCAGGGACAGCCAGAATCGCGTGCGAACAATGGCTCTTATCCATGAAAAGCTTTACCGATCTATGGATTTGGCGCGGATCAATTTTGCAGAATACGTGCAGAACTTGGCCAAAGCCCTATACCGCTCCTACAGCAAAAATTTGGCGCTCATCGAAATGGAGGTCAACGTGGAGGAAGTTCTTCTTGATATTGACACGGCTATTCCCTGTGGCCTTATCATAACCGAACTTGTGTCAAACTCTCTGAAACATGCTTTTCCCGATGGCAGCAAAGGAAGGGTCGGCATCAGGCTAAACTCGGTTGCCGATAATCGAATGAATCTGACAGTATATGATAATGGCGTGGGATTACCGCCGTCCTTGCAATTTGAACACACAGATTCTTTGGGATTGCAGTTGGTTAGTACCTTGACAGCTCAGCTGGAAGGGGAATTGAAAGTAAGCAGTACAGGCGGAACGGCAGTTTCAATTGTCTTTCCAGTAGCGGAGAAGCCTCAGCAGGCTGTTAGGGTGTAGGCTATTAGGCTGTAGTCCATCAGGCTTTAGATTTTGATTGTTTTTATGATTACCGATCTCTTTCACCTCGTTCAAACGAGGTGTTAATGAGGACCGTCTCTCCTTAACACCCGACTTTAGTTGGGTGGCTACTCTCGCGCAATGCTCGCCATGTACGCAAAGAAAGTAACTCTGCGAGCATGGCGTGCTCTACGGGAGCAATTTGATCTTGTGATTGGCGACCCTGTGATCGATAATTTGTAAAAACCATTTAGACTCCAAAAATAACATGCATAGCTAAAGGAACATCATTGATGACAGCAGTGCGCATTTTGGTTGTTGAGGACGAAAACATCGTCGCATTGGATCTGCGAAATCGATTAAGAGCGCTCGAGTATGAGGTGCTGGGGATTTGCGTGAGCGGCGAGGACGCAGTACGAAAGACAATGGAATTACGTCCCGATTTAGTGTTGATGGAC
>Ga0172369_10003621_pt1 | contig 20211 bp, 19 predicted proteins | sample LakKiv25m_FD_114539 | JGI IMG/M metagenome (GOLD analysis project Ga0172369, IMG submission 114539) | Freshwater microbial communities from Kabuno Bay, South-Kivu, Congo - kab_022012_11.25m | ecosystem: Environmental > Aquatic > Freshwater > Lake | place: Democratic Republic of the Congo...
GCGATGGTTCCTGCAAGAATAGGCAGCACCCGCCTTAAGATGAAGAATCTTGCTCTGATAAACGGCAAACCGCTCATCTCTTATGCGATAGAGGCAGCAAAGCTGTCAGGAGTGTTCAGCAGGGTAGTTGTGAATTCGGACAATGAAATCTTTTCTGCGGTTGCAAAGCGTTATGGCGCTGATTTCTATTTGAGGCCGGAAGAGCTCGGTTCTTCAACAACAAAATCAGATAATGTCGTATATGATTTCATGGAGAAGCATCCATCAGACATTGTTGCATGGGTGAACCCGACCTCTCCTTTGCAGACAGGAGATGAGATAAGGAATGTAATAAATTATTTTATTAAGGAAAATCTTGACACGCTTATCACAGTGAAAAATGAACAGGTACATTGTATTTTTGAAGGCAGGCCGGTCAATTTTAATATTGCCGAGATATTTGCTCAGACGCAGGACCTGAAGCCTGTTCAGCCTTTTGTATATTCAATTATGATGTGGCGGAACAAAACTTTTATGGATACATTTAACAAACAGGGATATGCCCTATTCTGTGGAAAAGTAGGATATTATCCTGTGAGCAAAGAAACCTCAATTATTATAAAAACCAAAGAGGATATTATGCTTGCGGACTTTGTAATGAGGGCGAAAGCGTCCGCAGGAGAATACGAAGTTAAATATGACGGCATTATCAAAAAATCAGGAGATTCATAGATAAACATGATTTCAATCATCATAAGAACTAAAAATGAGGAGAGGTGGATTGTCTCCTGTCTCAGGGCTGTTTTTAAGCAGAATTACAGGGATTTTGAGGTTATCCTTGTTGATAATGAGAGCACGGACAATACAGTAGAAAGGGCGCGGCAGTTCAATATCTCACGGGTGATAACGTGTAAGGATTATAAGCCCGGGCTAGCTATTAATATGGGGATACGAGAAGCTAAGGGCGAATATATAGTCTGCCTTTCAGGCCACTGTATCCCTGTTGATGATAAATGGCTTGGCAGTTTGTTGAAGAATTTTGATGCTGGAGATGTTGCCGGCGTCTATGGAAGGCAGGAACCCATGTCTTTTACTTCTGATTTTGATAAAAGGGATCTTTCAATCGTATTCGGACTTGACAGAAAAGTGCAAAAGATGGACAGTTTTTTCCATAACGCTAACAGCATGATACGTAGGGATTTATGGGGGAAAGTCCCCTTTAATGAGAGTATTACTAATATTGAAGACAGGTTGTGGGCGCAAAAGATGCTTAATGAAGGATATAAGATCATATATGAGCCGGAAGCCAGCGTTTACCATTATCACGGTATCCATCAAAATGGCGATATGGAACGGTGCCGGAATGTTGTGAGGATATTAGAAAGCCTTGAGGAAAAGCCGTTTGCAAAGCATCTTGATATACAGAATCTTAATATTGTGGCAATCATTCCGGTGCGTGGGCCTGTCAAATATCTCAAGCATGAACCTCTTCTAAAATATACGATTGAGAGCGCGCTTCAGGCAAAGTATATTAAGAAAACCATTATCTCTACTGATAACCCTGAACTGGCAAGGCTGGCAGAGAGCCTGGGAGCGGAGGTGCCTTTTCTCCGCGATTCATCTCTCTCAGAGGATTATGTTGATATCGAACGTGTTCTGGAATATTCTCTAAATAAAATTGAGTCATTAAAAATATTTCCAGACATCATGGTTTCTTTAGAAATAACATTTCCTTTCCGTCCCTTGAACCTTATTGATAGCATGATAGAACAGTTAGTTAAAAACGGGCTGGACAGCATAATAGCGGTAAGGCGTGAAAATAAATCCATCTGGAAAGAAAAAGAAGGAAAGATTGAACAGATAGAAGAGGGATTGACGCCAAGGCAGTTCAAAGACGCTACCTATGTAGGTTTGAGGGGGCTATGCTGCGTTACACATCCTGAATTTTTGCGTGAGGCCTCTTTATTCGGGGAGAGGATAGGCATGTACGAAATAAGTGATCCTTATTCTTCCATCGAAGTCAGGGATGATAAGGATTTTGAGATGGCGGAAAAATTGATTGATTCCCCTGATTAAGAACTCAAAACTGGAGAGAGGAATACAGGTGCAGCAGAAAAATATTCTTATTGAGGCCAATGCGAACTTTCATCATATCGCAGGAGAAGATCTGTTTGGAAAAAATGACGGCCGTTTTAGAGAATACAGGAGAAAATGGAAGGAATGGCCTGAGACATTCCATATTGGAGAGTTTCCACTTTTCATCGATATTGAGGCAACAAGCGTATGCAACCTTAAATGCACCTTCTGCGCTACTACATTTAGGGGGAAAGCCGTAAAGAAAGGATTTATTTCGGCTGATGCAGTAAAGCGGATTGTTGATGAGGGGATAGACAACGGTCTGTACGGCATTAAATTTAACATAAGAGGAGAACCCTTACTGCACCCAAAGATACATGAATTCGTCAAATATGCAAAGCAAAAAGGGCTTATAGACGTCTATTTTAACAGCAATGCCATGCTGCTTACCGAAGAGGTTTCAAAGAAACTGATTGATGCCGGTCTTGATAGGTTGTCAATATCGTTTGAAGGGACTACAAAAGACATTTATGAGAAATATCGTGTGGGCGCAAAATATGAAACAGTTTTATCTAATATCGAGAAGATGCAGTCATTGAAAAAAAAACTTGGCGTTGAACACCCTAAAATCAGGATTCAGACTGTAATGCTTCCTGAGATAATATCTGCATTTGAACAGTATAAAGAATTCTGGGCTAAGCGTGCGGATGAAGTCGGATTCCTTGACTATAAAGAAATGAAGGTAAAGAAGAGGGGCATTAATTACCATTGGGCATGCCCGCAGATATGGCAGAGGATGGCAGTATGGTGGGACGGCACAATCCTCTCCTGTAACCACGATGACGATGGCCTGCTTGCATTGGGGAATATCAAAGAAATATCCATAAAGAACTCATGGCAGTCTGCAAGCCTGAATAAGATACGGGATACGCATAAAAATGGCATGGCGCATACTATCCCTGCCTGTGATGGGTGTTATCTAAGGGACAGCGAAATTGTCAAGTTAATGGAGAGAGACAGAGGAGTATGATAGCTGCTGTCTTGATGGGTAGAAAGGGAAGCAAAGGATTTCCCGGCAAAAATATACATATTATATCCGGCAGGCCGCTTGCATATTATCCGATTAATGCCGCAAAGAAATGCCCTGAAATAGATAAGGTTTACATGTCAACCGATGATGAACGGCTTATGGAGCTTGCATATGCGAATGGCGTAGAGGTTATTAGAAGGCCGGCTGAATTATGTACTGATGGGGCTCTCGGTGAGCATGTATATGTCCACGCCTACAATACTATCAGGGATACTAATAAGGATATTAATCTGGAACTTGTAGTGTTGCTGATGTGCAATGCGCCGACTGTTATATCCGACACAATATCCGAAGGAATAAAAATCCTGAGGGATAACGCAGAATACGACTCGGCTGTAACCGTCTCAAAATATAATATGTGGAGCCCTCTAAGAGCGAGGAAAATAGGAGAGGATGGGCTTCTACATCCATTTGTGCCTTTTGAAACGATTTGTGATCCGAAAACTCTAAATTGCGACAGGGATTCTCAAGGCGATGTCTGGTTTGCGGATATGGGCGTGTCAATAGTCAGGCCTAAGTGTCTTGAGCGTCTTGAGGAGGGCCTGCTGCCTCAGAAATGGATGGGGCAGAAAATATATCCCCTGAAACAGTGGGGAGGTCTTGACGTTGATTATGAATGGCAGATCCCGCTGGTAGAATTCTGGCTCAAAAGCCACGGATTGACAGAATAGTGAAGCTGTCTGTATCAAACATCGCATGGGATAGTAATGCGATGGAAGAACATCTCGCATTACTGAAGGAATTAGAATGCGACGGCGTAGAAATTGCTCCGAGCTGCATATGGAAGGAACCTGTTGAAGCCGGGAAAGGCGAAATAGAAAGCCTGAGGAGGCTTGTCTCAAAATACGGCCTTGTTATTCCGGCTTTTCATGCATTGCTTTTCACGAGACCTGACCTTTATCTTTTTGGAGAAGAGTCCTTGAGAGAAAAAACCGTATCCTATCTTAGGGATCTGATAAGATTGGCCGGCAAGTTGTCGGTTGATGTGTTGGTTTATGGATCGCCTGCAAGCAGGAGGGTAGGCGACAAACAATATAAAACATGTTACGAGATTGCCGTAGAGGCATTTCGTAGCCTTGGAAGAGAGGCTGCTCTTCATGATGTTGTATTTTGCATAGAACCTCTTGGTCCAAGCGAAAGCGATTTTATACAGACAGCAGAAGAAGGGCATAGGATTGTGCGGGATGTAGGCCATTCGCATTTCGGACTTCATCTTGACGCAAAGGCAATGATGGATGCCGGAGAGAACTTTGAAGACATTTTTCGGAAATATGCCCCCATACTTAAACATTTTCATGTGGGCGACCCGGGGCTGGCTCCGCCCGGTCATACAGGTATGGACCACTCCGGTATAGGCAGGGCGCTCAATAAGGCAGGCTATGACGGTTTTATTTCTATAGAGATGAAAAGGGGATTTGGAAATACGAAAGAAGTCATAAGAAATTCGGTCAAATATGTACGTGAAAAATACTTTATAAAAAAGGCTTGATGTGATGAGAGACTTTAAGGTGCTTTTCATTTATCCTAACCTTCGCGGCATGAATATGCTGCCGCCTGCTATTGCTCTTTTCTCGAGGATATTAAAGGATAATGGTTTTAAAGTAGCTTTATTTGATACAACATATTACGATACAGGCGGTGATTTTGATTCCGACAAGGAAAAAGAGAAAAACCTTGCGGTCAGGCCGTTTGACCTTTCTCAAAAAATTACTCTAAAAACCACAAGCCCGTTTGATGACCTTGATAAAATGGTTAATTCCTTTCAGCCGGATTTGGTTGCGATGTCTGCTACTGAGGATATATTCCCGCTGGGACTAAAACTTCTAAAGCGGGTTGACAAATACAATATTCTGACGATTGCCGGCGGGGTCTTCCCGACCTTTGCTCCGGAAAAGGTTATCAGGAACAAGGAAATAGACATCGTATGTGTTGGCGAGGGAGAGGACGCAATTCTGGATTTGTGCCTGAACCTTAGAGACGGCAGTGACTACTCGCGCATACCTAATCTATGGATAAAAACCAATACGGGAGAAATAATAAAAAATCCCATAAGACATGCGGCGGATTTTGATAGAAATCCATTGCCTGATTTTACTTTATTTGATGATGCAAGGCTCTACAGGCCGATGGCAGGAAAAATATACAGAATGCTGCCGGTAGAGACTCATAGGGGATGCCCTTATCAATGCGCATATTGCAATTCCCCTGCCCAGCAAAGGCTATACAGAGAGGCCCATGCCGGTTATTTTTTTCGTAAGAAATCACTGGAGGCAGTTAGAAGGGAGCTGGAATTTTATAAGAATGAATGGAAGGCCGAGTATTTTTATTTCTGGGCAGACACTTTCTTTGCCTATACAGACGGAGAATTTGACGCATTTGTTGAGATGTATAAAGATATAATGGTTCCCTTCTGGTGTCAGACACGTGCTGAGACAATTACGGAAGAAAGAATAAAAAAACTTAGAGACGTTGGCCTGCATAGGATGGCATTGGGCATTGAGCACGGAAATGAAGATTTCAGAAAGAAGATTATCAATAGGCATGTTAGCAATAAGACCATCATCAGGGCGTTTAGTATTATTCACGACTATTCATTGCCTGCAGGCGTCAGTGTGAATAATATTGTGGGGTTTCCCACCGAAACTTATGAGCTTGCGATGGATACTATAGAATTGAATAGAAAGATCGCCGATAAGATAGATACCATGAACTGCTATGCATTTACACCGTTTCATGGCACTCCTCTTCGCGAACTTTCGGTTAAAATGGGCTATATAGAGGAGGATGCGTTTACGGGTTGCCTGACGGGTGAACCGGTGCTGGACATGCCTCAATTCCCGAAAGAAAAGATTAAGGGAATCATGAGGACATTTTCGCTATATTCCAGGTTTGAGAAAAATCGGTGGAGAGAAATAGAAACAGCCGAGAAATTTTCGCCTGATGGAGAAGAAATGTTTCGGAAATTAAGAGAGGAGTATATCCGTAGATATTTTTCAATAGAATCTGAAAATTGAATATGGATATGAAAAATAAAAAAATATTGATATCAGGCGCAAGCAGCGATATAGCTGCTTCTCTTGTTGAAAAATTGTGCAATTCGGAGGCAACCATCGGGCTCCATTATAACAATAATGAAAAACCGCTTTTGAAATATACGGAGGACGATAGGATTAAAAAATTTCAGAAGAAACTCGTCTCAGAAAAGTCCTGCTATGAGCTTATAGATAATTTTGTGGGTTGGGCAGGAGGCATTGATTGTCTGGTTCAATTAACAGGAGACATAAAAAGGCCTGTTCACTGGGAAGCCCTGACTTATGACGACTGGATTTATGATCTGACGGTTAACCTTGTCACCCCCTTTTTTTTAGCTCAGAGAGCCGCCGGACATATGAAAGGCAGGGGAGGACGGATTATACTTACAAGCACCGCATCCGCTGCTCATGGCGGCGGCGCAACTTCTCTTGCTTACGGCGCTGCAAAGGCAGGAATAGAATGCATAACAAAAGGGCTGGCCAGAGACTGCGCAAAATACGATATTCTGGTGAATGCGATTGCGCCGGGATTTATCCCGACAAAATTTCATACGGAGAAGATGAATAGAACCGCAGAACAGCTTGAAGAAAGGATAAAGCTAATACCATTAAAAAGAGCCGGGACAACTCAGGAAATTGCGGATGCGATACTGTTTCTGTTGTCTGAACACTCCACATATATAACAGGGCAGGTAATTGCCGTAAGCGGAGGAGACTGGCTCTAAATCTCAGGAGGAAAACAACATGTATGATTTTTATTTCGGCACGAAAAAAGATATAGATAAAGACCCACAAAAATATCTGCTGACAATTAAAAGAATGCTTCCGAGATGGTGCAACGGCATACCTGATTCCGAATATCTTGCGCTTTACGATGTTATTTCAAGTTTAAATTTTCCCGAAAGGCCTATTTTTGTGGAAACAGGAAGCGGGGCAAGCACTATCGTGCTGTCTTACTTTGCTTTGAAAACAGGAGGAGAACTCTATACGTGGGACACGAGCGGGAGCAAACTTTTTTATCTCAGGAGTGTGCTGAACGATACTCTGATGAGGCACTTTGACGATAAAAACCTGAATAACCATTGGAAGTATATTGCGTTTGACAGCAATTCGGAATTCGCCGGCATTAATATATTAAAAGAGTTAAAAAAAGATGTGAGTGCTTGCTTTTTTGATAGTGAACATACCCTGAACGTTCTAATGGGAGAGATAGAAGCGATCTGTAATGTTCTTGCTGATACGGCAGTGATTGCCATTGACGATGCCAACTACTCTTATTTGAAATACAATACGGCATACATAAACATGATTAGAAAGAAGCTCGGCCTGAATACGGTTGCAGAGCCCAAAGGGAATATCGGGAGGCCTTTCTGGACCGAGGTGGAAGAGTATCTGAGGGCGAAGTTCCCTGCAGTTGAATATATAAAAGACACTTACAAAAAAAACTACCGCTCTGATTTATTCTGGGCTTACTACAAAAGTGACAGGGATACAATGGCGTCCCTCTCCATGGAAAAAACTGAAGATCTTGAACACAGGTTTGATGCATGGAAGGTGCGGAGACGATAATTGTTTTTAGGTATGCCTGTCCGCGGCGGGGCTTCTATCAATAAGACGGGAATAATTTGATGGAAAATAAATATTCAGAAAAATTTAAAGACTTTAGAATCCTTCTTGTGTATACGAATACCCCGATGGAGCCTTTAATGCCGCTGGGGATTGCTTCAATTGCAACTACTTTACAATTAAGCGGGTTTTCTCCAAAGCTTTTTGATACGACATTTTATGTGGGGGACAACATTGGCAACAGCCAATTAGCGAGAGCCTCCAGCCTGCAGGTAAAACCGGCTGATTATTCTGCAGTAGGCGTTACCGGCATAAACAGAGACCTAATAGAGGACTTTGTGAAGTTAGTAAATGATTTTAAACCGCATCTGATAGGACTTTCATGCGTGGAGTTAACATATCTGCAAGGTTTAAGGCTGTTAGAATCAATAAAGAATCTTAGAATACCGAATGTTATTGGCGGATGCCATGCGACATTCTCGCCGGAAGAGGTAATTTCAAACAGCCTTATTGATATGGCCTGTGTTGGTGAGGGCGAAAAAACGATTGTTGAGTTAGCGCAAAAAATGGCTTTGTCGGAACCGGTTGTGAATGTCCCCAATTTATGGGTTAAAACGGGGGGGGGAACTGTTCTTAAACCTGAGAAAGGCGATTTGATTAATATAGAAGAGCTGCCTGTCCCTAAATTTGATATTTTTGCTCCAGAGAGGATATTCAGGGCCATGGCAGGGAAGATTTATAGAATGCTCCCGATTGAATTTTCAAGGGGATGCCCTTATAGATGCACTTATTGTTCGGCTCCTGTATACGCAAAAAAATTCCGCGGCGCCGGCAAGTGGCTTAGATTTAAAAGCGTCGGCCAAATTATAAACGAGATAGATTTTTATGTTAAAAATTATAATGCGGAATATTTTTACTTTATATCTGAGACCTTTTTAGCAATGCCAAAGGCGCATAAGCAAGAATTTTATAAGCTCTATGATAAATACAAAATACCATTCTGGTTTAACACACGTCCCGAGACGGTTAATGCGGAAGATGTAAGCTGCTTGGAGAATATAGGATGCCATCGTATCAGCGTGGGGATTGAAAGCGGCAACGAGGAGTTCAGGAGGAGGGCGTTAAAAAGAAATTACTCTAATGAGGTTGTGTTAAAAGCGGTAGATATTATTTTAAATTCAAAGATACAATTGTCCGTAAATAATATGATTGGTTTTCCTGACGAAACCCGCGAGATGATTTTTGACACGATAGAGCTGAATAGAAAATTTAAGGCAGCAAGTCACAGTATATCTATTTTTCAGCCCTTCAGGGGAACAGAGCTTTATGATTATTGTGTATCAATGGGTTATTGGAATCCAGCCAAGCTATGCACGGACTCGTTTGCTACCCCGGTGCTTGATATGCCGAGCCTGACAAAAGAGGATATAAAGGGACTTTACCGGACGTTTAATTTTTATATCAGCATGGATAAAACTTTTTGGCCGGATATTAGAAAAGCTGAAACAGATGATGCAGCATTTAATAAGTTAACACAAAAGCTTTCTCCATGATGCTGCGCTATTATGAGCAGATGGTAATAATCGTTGAGTGGTAGGATATTTCTAATGAAAAAAATTGCTATTACAACAACCTCTTTCGGTAAGGATGATAAAAGGTCGTTGGAAATCATCCGGACGAAGATCTATGAGACCGTGCTAAATCCTCATGGCAGAAAACTTAAAAAGGATGAGATAGTTGAACTATGTAAAGATGTTATCGGCATTATTGCCGGCACCGAAGCGCTTGACGCTGAGATATTAGGAAGACTGCCAAACCTGAAAGTAATCTCACGTTGCGGGACAGGATTGGATAATGTTGATAAGGATGCCGCCAAAAAACTCGGCATAAAGGTATTCAATACGCCTGATGCCCCGACCCTTGCAGTAGCAGAGTTAACAATAGGGCTGATTTTAAATCTTTTAAGAAGAGTAAATGAGATGGATGCGGTTATTAGGGATGGTAAATGGGAAAAGTTGACGGGGAATCTTTTGTCCGGCAAGACAGTCGGGATAATAGGTTTTGGCAGAATCGGCAGGAAAGTCGGGGAGCTGCTGAAATGCATGGGCTGTGAAATAAAATATTATGACATAGAAGATTATGAGGTGGAGATGGGCGTTGACAGGGTTGAGATAAAAGAACTTTTAAGGACAAGCGATATCATATCAATTCATGTTTCTTCTTCAGCGCGGATAATCGGCAGAAAAGAACTTGGTATGATGAAAAAAGGAAGCTGGCTGATAAATGTCTCAAGGGGCGGAGTTGTTGATGAAGAGGCATTGTATCATGCGCTTAAGGAGGGGCTTTTAGCAGGCGCAGCTCTGGATGTTTTTGAGCGGGAGCCGTATAAAGGGAATCTAAAAGAACTTGATAATGTAATACTGACTCCGCACGTAGGGTCTTATGCTAAAGAGGCAAGAATAAAAATGGAGATTGAAGCCGCTAAAAATCTTCTTAAAGGATTGGAGGTAGCATAAAGTGAAAATTATTGTGTTTGGAGGCTCGGGATTTCTCGGCAGTCATGTCGCAGACGCTCTGACCGATGCGGGACATGAGGTTACTGTTTATGATATTGTTCCGTCTCCGTATTTGCGAAAATCCCAGAAGGGGATAACAGGAGATATTCTGGACAGCGCTAAAGTAGAAGACGCAGTAAAGAATGCGGATGTAGTTTACAATTTTGCTGGGATAGCTGATATTAATGATGCGAGCCAGAAACCGCTGGAAAGTGTGAAATATAATATTCTGGGCAATTCGATCATTTTAGAGGCGTGCTGCAAGGCGCAGGTCCAACGGTTTGTTTTTGCAAGTTCTCTTTATGTTTACAGCAAGGCAGGCTCAATCTACAGGAGCACAAAACAGGCATGCGAACTCCTTATTGAGAATTACCACGAAATTTTCGGTTTGTCTTATACGATACTGCGCTATGGTTCTCTCTATGGCCCAAGGACGGATGAGAGGAATTTCATCTATAGAGCGATAAAACAGGCCCTTAAGGAAGGTGTGATTTTGCGCGAAGGCGACGGAGAAGAAATAAGAGAGTATATACATGTGCTGGATGCCGCAAAAGGGAGTGTGGATATACTTTCTAATGAATTTGCTAACCAGCACGTTATTCTCACAGGGCAGCAACAGATGAAGATTAAAGACGTTCTCGTGATGATAAAAGAAATGCTTGATAATAAAATAAAGGTAGAATTTTTGCCTGCTGATAAAAACCATCATTATGAAATTACGCCTTATTCATTTGCGCCGAAGATGGGGAAGAGATTAACGAGTAAGACTTATTTAGACCTTGGGCAGGGTATTCTTGACAGCATATCCACCATATACAAAGATGTCAATCCATTGCCTGTTTATGACAATGTGTTAGTTAAAGAGCAAAATCTAAAAAAATCTAAGAAAAAGAAATAATCAACAATTCTTGATTGACATACCTCTTGCGGCCGAGTTTTATAAATTGAAGTATATATACCTTTCATATTTATTAACGAATGAAGTCCCTGTATACGGAGGAAGTGATTCTCTAAATATAAAAAATATTAAATCTCTACATTCCGGGGACTCGGCAAATGGTTTCAGCTTCGCTATGGAGAACCACTGGGGAACACATATTGATTGTCCTGCGCATTTTTTTGCAAAAGGGCCGAAGCCTGAGGATTATCCTCCTGAAACATGGTTCTTTAAGAAACCGTTGGTATTGTCCCTGGAGCTTGAAGAAAATAATATTGCAAGGCCTGAAGATATGAATGAAATCCCTGAGGGGACAGACCTGCTCTTAATCAAAACCGGATTCTCACGTTTCAGAGGAACAGAAAAGTACTCTTGCGGCAACCCGGGATTAATGCCTGAAGTGGGCACATGGCTGAGGGAGAAACATCCATCTATAAGGGCTGTCGGGTTTGATTTTATCTCGCTTTCTCCATATCAAAATAGAGGAATCGGCAGGCAGGCTCATGCGGCATTTCTCAACCCGGATGGGACTAATGCTCCGCTTCTGATTATTGAAGATATGGATCTCTCCCATGACCTTACGGGACTGCTGTCGGTCATAATTTTACCCTTAAGGGTAGCCGGCATGGACAGCGCTCCATGCACTGTGATAGGCGTGTTGAAGGATGTTGAGGATTTGACAGAACAAGAGCAGAATGATTAAAGTCATTTTTTTTGATTTTGACGGAGTTATAGTAGAGTCGGTAGATATAAAGACGAAAGCGTTTTATCGGCTGTTTGACATTGAAGGGAAGGATGTTGCCCATAAGGTTGTTGACTACCATCTTAAGAATGCCGGCGTTTCAAGGTTCGATAAATTTAGATATATATACAGAGAAATACTGAAGCGCTCTCTCGGCGATGAAGAATTCCATGGGCTATGTAATAGATTTGCCGGCCTTGTCGTAGAGAATGTCGTAAAAGCGCCATATGTTAAGGGGGCTAAAGAGTTTCTTGAAAATTATGCGGCAGGCTACAAATGCTTTATTGTATCGGCAACTCCCCATGAAGAAATAGAAGAGATAATCCGGAGACGACGCATCGGGACTTTCTTTAAGGCGGTATACGGCGCACCGGCAAAAAAAAATGATATCGTAAGAGGCGCTCTTATAAGAGAGAATACGGATTCGTGTAATGCTGTATATGTCGGAGATGCAATGAGCGACTATCTCGCTGCAAAGGAGAACGGGGTTGTTTTTATTGCGCGCGTAACTGATGAAAACAGCCGGATATTCAAAGATGCGGATTGCATAAAAATGAAGGACCTGACTAATCTGAAGGAAGTTGTGACTTCAGTTTGCCGCCGGGAGAAGAAAAATCTTGGCTGACTACGGCCTCAATGGAAAATTTAAAAAGGCATTTGATTTTCTGGCGTCAATGAATCAAACTGCTTATAAGGATACATATTTATTGGCAAACGAAGTCCTCAGTAAAAATCCTTTTTCAAACAATTTTCTTGAAAAATTCTTAAGAGGCGAGACCCCCGAGCCGCCGGGCCTGTTTACTATTTTTTTAATATTGGCTGCATATTATTTAAAAAGTTTTATTTATTTCGGGATATACCTGTTATTCTTTGCAGCGTTTCGTATGTCAGGATTGAGGCATGAGGCCAACCCATTTTTAAAAGAGCTGACGCTTATTGACACATTCTTTCTTATGGATAAAATAGAGAAAGATAAGGCTTATGAAGACCCTTATTTTGTCGGGTTAAAAGAAGTCCTGGAAAAAGCAGGCAGGAACTATGCCTATCTCCCGGTATTTTATACAACCAAAAACCCCTTAAGGCTTCTCAAAATTTTAAGGCTTCTGATGAAAAATAAGATTCCGGTTTTAACGGAATATCAATTATTGTCAGGGAGTGCTTTGTTTAAAATCCTATATTTTATTCTAAGGTATCCCATCAGGGTATTGCTTTTTGCAGGGAATATATACGGCGATGGCTATGAAATAAAATTGTTGAAACGTGAACTTATAGATAGTTTGAGAACTACAACTTTTTTAAAATATTCCAGATACCTGCAGGGGCAAAAAATATCTTCATTATCTTATGAGAAGATAAAATTAATAAGCTGGTTTGAGAATCAGACGATAGATAAAAACCTGTATAAAGGCCTGCGTGAAAATGCCGGAAAAATTAAAATCTACGGCGCGCAGCCTTTTATATTCTCAAAATCCATACTTAATATTTTAGCAGATGAAAATGAGGCAAAGTTCGGGATAGTGCCCGATAAAATTATAGTAAACGGCCCTTATTTTATCCCTGAACATTCGGCTCTTGATTTTGTTGTCGGCCCCTCGTTCCGGTACAGAAAAATATTTACAACCGTCCTCGAGGTAAAAAATCAGAATAATATTTTGGTTTTATTGCCTTATCTTATAGGAGATGCAGAGAATATTTTGCATTTGTTGAGCAAAACAAGCATTCCTGATAGGGATATTATAGTAAAGGTTCATCCGGCAACTCCTGTAGAGAAGTTCAGCGGCATTCTTCCTCCAAATGCGAAAATAGCGGCCGACGATGTATATAAATTATTTAGAACTGCGAACATGGTTATCGGGGCGGCGTCTGGAACACTGGTTGAAGCGGCAAGTTTAGGGGTGCCTGTGATTTATGTGAAAAGTATTTTGAGATATGACTACAATCCACTGCCGGTTCACGGCAAGGGGATAATATGGGATGAAGCCGCTGGCAGCAGGGAAATAGAAAGGTTGATAATAAAGTTTAGCGGTTCTTTAAACGATGTAAATGAATCATATAAGATTAAGAAAATTGCGGCCGAATATAAAAATATGTTTTTTTGCGAACCTACGGATGAAAATATTATAAAGGCCTATGAGTTAGGCTGCTGATTAGCGCGCCTAAAGAGGAAAGGATAAAATGGGCAGTTTTAGAGATGACGATAAAATTTTAATTATTGGCGGGACAGGTTTTATCGGAGGACGCCTTGCAGAGAGATGTTTGAGGAGTTCTTCTTATGTTACATGTTTAGGCCTGGGAGATAAGAAGGAGGGGGCCTTGGTTGCGGGGAAGGCAAAATTTCTCCATGCGGATATCGCTGATAAATCACAATTGGAAGCGGTATTGAGGAATAGGCCTTTTGATTATGTCTTTAATCTCGGCGGCTATATTGACCATACGGCTTATTTTAACGGAGGGCGAAGGCTGATAGAATCTCATTTTACTGGCGTTATGAATTTAATTGATTGTCTTGATATGAAAAGGTTGAAGGGGTTTGTTCAGATGGGCAGCAGTGATGAATACGGCAATGCTCCCGCTCCGCAAAAGGAGACAATGAGCACGAAGCCTATATCCCCTTACTCTCTGGCTAAGACCGCGGCTTCTCATTTTATAGAAATGCTTTCCAACACAGAAAAGTTTCCCGGCGTTATTCTAAGACTTTTCCTTGTTTATGGCCCGGGACAGGATACTGGCAGGTTCTTGCCGCAGGTGATAAACGCGTGCTTGAAAAACGAAGAGTTTAAAATATCCGAAGGTAAACAGGTGCGTGATTTCTGTTTTGTGGAGGATGTCGTTGAGGCCCTGGTAAAAGCCGCATTGTCCCAAAAGGCAAAAGGGCATATTATTAATATTGCGTCAGGCATCCCGGTGACAATAAAAGAGGTTGCGGAAAAAGTCGTGCAGCTGACCGGAGGAGGAATACCTTTGTGGGGGACGCGTCCGTATAGGAAAGATGAGAATATGCAGTTATTTGGAGACATAAGCCTTGCAAGGAGTCTGCTTGGATGGTCTCCGCATGTAAATTTTGACGAGGGCCTAAAAATGACAATAAACTATTATAAAAATTTGGGTGGAGGAAACATATGAAGGTTGTAATATTGGCTGGCGGATTAGGGACAAGACTCAGTGAAGAGACCATAGCTAAGCCTAAGCCTATGGTTGAGACCGGCGGAAAGCCTATTCTATGGCACATAATGAATACCTATGGGTTTTACGGATACAGAGAGTTTATAATTGCTCTTGGATATAAGGGTGAATTGATTAAGGAATATTTTCTTAACTACTACAATCATCAGAGCGACCTCACCTTAGACCTTAAAACAGGCGATGTTAAGGCGATGAATAACGGCTTTAAGGATTGGATTGTTCACCTTGTAGATACAGGGCTTAACTCCATGACCGGCGGCAGGCTTTATAGATTGAGAGATAGGCTAAGTAAGGAAACATTTATGCTTACCTACGGCGATGGTGTTAGCAATGTTGACATAAAAAAATTGCTCGCATTTCATAAGACTCACGGCAAAGCGGCAACGGTTACTGCCGTTAAACCGCCTGCCCGTTTTGGGGGGATGCGGTTTGACGGGAATACGGTGGTTGAGTTTAAAGAGAAGCCCCAGACGGACGAAGGATGGATCAACGGCGGTTATTTTGTGTTTGAACCTGAAGTTTTTAAGTATATAAACGGTGACGATACTGTTCTCGAAAAAGAGCCGTTGGAGAATCTTGCAAGAGATGGTCAGCTGATGGCATATAAACATGAAGGATTCTGGCAGTGCATGGATACCCTTAGAGATAAGCAGTTGTTAGAAAAACTATGGGAAAGCGGCAATGCCCCATGGAAGGTCTGGCAATGAAAAGACCGCCGTCATTTGATTCATTTGACAAATTATATAAGGGTAAGACTGTGCTTGTGACGGGGCATACGGGCTTTAAAGGGTCATGGCTTACTACATGGCTTCTGTCTTTAGGCGCAAAAGTTATTGGATTCTCAGCATATCTTCCCTCTGACCCCTGTAACTTTATGGCATGCAATCTGGGAAATTATATTACCAACATCAAAGGAGACATTCGCGATATTGAAACATTGAAAGAGGTTTTTCTGAAATTTAAACCCGATATGGTATTCCATCTTGCAGCACAACCGATAGTGCGAAGGGCGTACGACGACCCGAAACTGACATTTGACACTAACATCAACGGCACTCTCAATGTTTTAGAGTGTATCCGTATGACGAAAAGCGTAGAAGCCGCGATAATTATAACCAGCGATAAGTGCTATCAGAACGTTGAGTGGACATGGGGCTACCGGGAAAATGATAGATTGGGGGGGGAGGATCCATATAGCGCTTCAAAGGCATGCGCTGAAATTGTATGTCATTCATATATCAAATCGTTTTTCACAGGGAAAAACTCCCCAAAAGTTTCAACGACAAGGGCAGGGAATGTAATAGGAGGCGGAGATTGGGCCGAGGCCCGTATTATCCCTGACTGTGTGCGGGCATGGACCAGTGGCAAAAGGGCTTATATAAGGAATCCCAGCGCAACAAGGCCGTGGCAGCATGTGCTTGAACCCCTGAGCGGTTATCTGTGGCTTGGGGCAAATCTCTTAACCCCAGGCCGATTGCACGGCGAGGCGTTTAATTTCGGGCCTGACCAGAAGATAAACCAGTCCGTATCTGAACTGATAAAAACATTTGTTTCATACTGGGGAGATTCCAAATGGATACATAAACGGGCTAATGATGACAAGAAAGAGAGCGCCTTATTGAAGCTTTCCTGCGATAAAGCATTGAATTTATTAGGCTGGCATTCAGTTCTTTCATTTGAAGAGACGGTGAAGATGACTGCAAGTTGGTATAAAAAATTTTATAGCGGCGGAAAAGACATGTACAGTTTTAGTATCAAACAAATTGAAGAATATACCCATCTGGCTGAAAAACAAGGGCTGGCATGGATGAAGAAAAAATAAAAAGATGATTCAAGGTGTTGTTATTCAGAAGTTAAGGCAGATAGCAGATGACCGCGGCAAAGTCATGCATATGCTCAGGGCAGACTCGCCGCTGTTTAGAGGCTTCGGTGAGATATACTTTTCAGTTATTAATGGAGGCGCTATTAAGGCATGGAAAAAACACCTGAGAATGACCCAGCATTTTGCAGTTCCGGTCGGGAATATAAGGCTTGTGATCTATGATGATAGAAAAGAGTCGGAAAGTTGCGGAAAGATTGAAGTTGTAGAAATCGGTGAGGATAATTATTCTCTGGTACGAATACCGCCGCTTGTGTGGTACGGGTTCAAGGGAACGACTGTGTCGCAGGCTCTGGTTGTAAACTGCACCGACTTGCCGCATGACCCCGCCGAGATAGAAAGATTAGAACCCTTTAGCAACCAAATTCCTTATGAGTGGATTTGAAACATGACGCCCGATATAACTACTAATCCTCCGGTAGTAAGTGTCATTATGAATTGTCTTAATGGCTCGAAATATCTTCGCGAGGCTATTGACAGCGTCTATGCTCAGACATACCCGGACTGGGAAATAATATTCTGGGATAATGCATCAACGGATAATAGCGCCGAAATTGCTAAAAGTTATGGTGAAAGATTAAGATATTTTAAGGGCGATAAAACAGTCCCTCTTTATGCCGCAAGAAATTTAGCATTGCAGCAGGCAAAGGGTAGATATATAGCTTTTCTTGACTGTGACGATATGTGGCTGCCTCAAAAACTAGAGCGGCAAATTCCTTTATTTGATAATGATAGCGAGGTTGGGATGGTTTACTCAAACGCAGAGATTATAGAAGGAACCGCTCTTATTTGGGAAAGACGCGCTTTGCAGCATGCCACGTTCCAGCCAAGCGGAAAGATTTTCAGACAGATGCTCAGGCATTATAATATCAATATACAAACGGTTGTAATTTCAAGGACCGCGCTTTATTCATTGGGAGAATGGTTTGATGGTTCTCTGAATCATTCGGGAGATACCGATTTGTTCTTGAGGATAGCATATAATTGGAACGTGAAATACATACCCGTGGCGACTGCAAAATACAGAGAACACGGGGGAAATCGTTCCCTGAAATTTGCCGAAGATATCCCCGCGGAACTTGAGTATATAATCGGGAAATTGGCGGGGCTATATAATAATTTCAGGAAGGAATACGAGCTTGAACTTATAGAGCTCAGGATGAGATTGCAAAAAGGCCTGGCTGCCGCTAAGTGGAAATCGGGTAAGGGTTCTGAATCAAGGAAATTGGCGCTGCAGCACTTGATGAGCATGCGCCCATTTGTTTTGTTATATTTATTGTCATTTTTCCCTTATAGAACAGTAAGTTTTTTTAGGAACCTCCTGAGAATTTAAATGATACAATACTGTCACTAAGTTTAGAAAATAGAGAAGATATGAAACAGGCGCTTAAACGTCAGAATTATGTATGTAACAGGCGATAAGGATATTGGGGAATGGTTTTTATAGGTATTGTAATAGCCGCACTGGTTAGCATAATTCACTTCCAGATATATGACCATTTTTGGTTTTTACGCTTGACGGGCTTGGATATACATATGCAGAAACAAAACGCTTTATTTTTATTGCTGTTTTTTTTAATGGCTGGAATACATCAATTAATTCTTCTCAAGGAAAATAGTGCAGTTAAAATAAGTAATAGCAGCAAACGCTTATTTCTTCCATTGCTGTTTTATTTTCTTTTTGGAATTGTTGCTGTAATCGTGCATGAGCCGGATTTTGATTCCATAGAAAGATATCTTTTTTATCTATTCACGCCCTTAATGGTATTCCTAGGCATATTTGCCGCATATAGAAGCAATAAGGGAATAAATACTGCCCTGCATATTCTATTTTTACTCGGTGTTATTTTTTCTGTTTATTCTATCGGTATTCATCACGCAATGAGCGACATAGAGATTCAGAAAATGCATGGCTTTCCGTCATATTATCTGAGAGAGTATCTAAATAGATTTACAATTCCCGGTCTGGGCCCGAATGTTCTGCCTTCGATGTTGGTGCCGATGGTCTTGACAGGCTTCTATTTTGTCAGGAGCATTTCGGGTAAATCTAAATATCTATATATAGGGTTAATGTCGTTGATTTTTTATAGTATTATAATAACTGCGTCCAGAGGGGCGGTTGTTTCGCTGTCAGCCGGGATGCTATATCTGGCATATAAAAGATGGCTTAAATTCGATAAAGAGACGCTGCTTATTATTGCAAGTTTCTGTTTAGTGTTGTTTATTGCCGGGAACCCTTTGTTTTCACGGATAAATAGGCCCTTCGTATTATTGGAAAAGGCTACGGCAAAAGTGGAAAAGGCTACGGCAAAAGTGGAAAAGGCTACGGCAAAAGTGGAAAAGGCTACGGCAAAAGTGGAAAAGGCTACGGCAAAAGTGGAAAAGGCTACGGCAAAAGTGGAAGTTTTGGCAGAGGCCAGGATAGTAGCTTTGGTAGATAGTTTTACATCATATATTATGTTTAGTCCGGTCATGGGTTCCGGGTTCAGTTATTTTATCGCCTCACAGGAGCAGAGGCTTAAGGGCCTGGGGAATCACAATTTATATGTCACGTTATTAGCCCAAGGCGGTTTGATGGTATTTATTCCATTTGCGCTTATTCTTGCCGCTCTATATGTCAATTCCAATGAGATAATGAGAAGAAATATGTCTATATCCGCCTCTTCAAGAAAAATGGGAATATTTTTGAATGCTGCTTTAATAGCGTATATAATTGATCTCAATTTCCCTCCGGGTTTTTTTCATTACTATTGGATATGGTTTGGTTTTGCAGCGGCATGGGCAAGAAATTGTGAGATGGAATATCGGGCTCCGGCCCAACTGTCAGGAGCCGAAGCAATTTAGGATTAAAAATGAAAAAGGTATTGTTGGTATTCCCCGATATTTCGGAAAGGTCATGGCATAAGGGCTATTTCCATTACGGACTAGCGCATATTTCATCTTATCTTAAGCAGAGCATCAAAGATATTGAAATATCGTTGCTGCCTGTTCGGGACAAAAACTTCAAGCAGCCCGATTTTGAAGAAAAGGTAAAAAGCTTTTCTCCTCAGGTAATAGGGTTTACGTCAACTACTCACAGCTTCCCATTAGTTCAAAAAATGCTTGGGTGGACCAAGGGGCTCAACAGAGACATTTTGACAGTTTGCGGGGGAATTCATGTGACTATTAATCC
>Ga0172369_10003624_pt1 | contig 20200 bp, 18 predicted proteins | sample LakKiv25m_FD_114539 | JGI IMG/M metagenome (GOLD analysis project Ga0172369, IMG submission 114539) | Freshwater microbial communities from Kabuno Bay, South-Kivu, Congo - kab_022012_11.25m | ecosystem: Environmental > Aquatic > Freshwater > Lake | place: Democratic Republic of the Congo...
CTTTTTGCTCCGATCTCGAGTATTTTAACTCCTTAATCCTCACTTTTTACCGGGTTGATTTCTCTTTGAGGGGGGATATTGCTCAACAAATTTTGTAGGGCTAAACTCCGTTTAGCCCAAAAGTAACAAAGCGTAAAAGCCGGGGCGATTCTGAGAATCGCCCTGCGGAATGAAGATTTTGAGGTGGTTTACTATTATTTTAAAAAGTATTTACACCCCCCGCCCCCTCTCTTTTTGAGAGAGGGGAAAAAGGGGTGAGTGGGTTGAACTTCTTATTTCAGCAGTATTATTTTTCTTGTTGAAATAAAATAATTTGTTTGTGTTGATGGAGGTGAGAAATTAGGTCTCAATTGAAAACGGTGTAAAATTAGTATCGCGGTCGTAGAAATCCTCATGCTCTTTCTTTTTAAGAAAGTTCACTACTTTATACGTCATTGGTGTGGCAATTACTTCCCAGGTTACTTTTAAGACATAATTCGTTACCATCACTTTTAAGAGAAGGTCATTCGGCCAAAAAGCGTAAAACGCAACTGGATAAAAGATGAGTGAATCAACCGCTTCACCCGCAATGGTAGAGCCGATAGTTCTCATCCATAAAAATTTTCCGTTTGTCGAAAGTTTCATTTTTGCCAGTACAAATGAGTTAACAAACTCGCCGCTGAAAAACGCGGTTAACGATGCAATTACTATTCTTGTTGTTTGTCCGAATACAGCTACATACGCTTCCTGGTGTGTCCAGCCCTGTGCGGGAGGTAAACCGACAACAACTGCCGACATGAGAGAGGCAAACGCAAGCGCTGCAAATCCCGCCCAAACAACTTTTCGGGAACGTGCGTAGCCGTACACTTCGGTAAGAATGTCATTAAAAAAGTAGCTTATGGGAAAGAAAAGAATTCCGGCGCCAAACGTAAATCCGAAGAGGGAGACTACCTTCTCCGCTCCGATGATGTTGGAACAGAGTAGAATGGTAACAAAAGCCGCCATGATAAAGTCATAAAATTTATATTTCTTTACGGTTGGTGCTTCCGCGAGCATATTTTCATTGTTCATAGCGATTCTTCTAGAATTTGTTTTCTTTTAAAATGAATTTTTAATCCGAATAGTTCCGAAACGAAGAACTACCGTCTACTCGGTTATTGTCTCTAATGTTTCAAAAGGAATATCGAGAAGCTCAAACTTTTTCCAGCCTGAAAAATCAAAGTGCCACCATTCAGAGTCGAGCGGAACAAAACCATATTTCACCATAACTTCTTTTAAGCGTTCTCTGTTTCCTATTACTTCTTTAGGAAGATACATAAAATCTTGATGCGCTTTTTCGGTAAAATCATCGTACGGTGTGGGCATGGTAAGTTCATTGCAGCTTCCTTCTTCAACCAAAGTAACATCAACCGCGCAGCCTCTATTGTGGCGTGAACCTGTTTTGGGATCAGCGGCATAACGTGCATCGTGCACAAATTCCCACATTTTTTCAGTTACAGAATAAGGACGGTAAGCGTCAAATATTTTAAGTGCGAGGTGTTCTTGTTTTAATTCCCGTTGAATAGTCTTTAGAGCCTCGGCAGCAGGCAGCCTCAAAAACACTTTTTGACTTTCATAGAATTTTGTTTTCGCAAAATTATTTTCCGAAGCATAGCGAACGTCAACACAAAGACCGGGAATAACTTTTTGGAGATCAACGAGGAGCTTGTTGGAATCAGCGGCAACAAGCCGGCTGTAGAGTGAAAAGTTACGCACAACCTGCAACCCGTATTTGTTCGTTGGAATTTCCTGTGCGTTTGTTCCGCAAACAAAAAAGAAGAGGAGAAGCGGAAGCATTCTTTTCACGGGTGAAATCATCGTCTTAAACTTTAACTTTTGAGTTTTTCATTTTGAATGTTGCCTTTTCCTCATCTTTGCATTACTCCCGATAGAAAATTACAAACTTTAAAGGGATAACAAAAAAAATTCCTTTCTATCATTGTAAAGAATTAGTATGTTTCATTACAACATTTGGAAAGGGAGTTGATTGTTCACTACACTTGATAAAAGCAACTACCTAAAAGGATTGTTAATAGTTGCAAAAATGAACAACAAAATCGACGAAGGCGAAAAAGATATTATCTCCAGCACGTCAAGCCGGTTTGGATTCAGTCAAGATTTCATTTCCGAAACAATGCAAAATATTCTTGCAAATGATTTTGTTTCGAGTACCCCTATCAAATTTTCAAAACCTGCCGTAGCCAAGGATTTTATCGGCGAGTGCCTTAAACTTATTATCTCCAAAGATGATCCGGCACCGAGAGAAGTGCTCTGGCTTAGTGAGGTTGCAAAAATTAATAAGCTTGATAACGAATGGTTCCTTACGGAAAAACGAACAGCCCAAGAAAAAAAATCGTAGCGATTTTCCATCAAACTATATTGCCGCTCTTCATTAAATGCTTTCGCAAGCAAACGGCAACGCCTAATTTTTCCACACTTTTCACCAATTACAAAAGGTCACCAATGAAACACGTACCTCTTCTTTTCATGATGCTGTTTTTCAGTGTTGAAATTTTTTCTCAACAAGAAGGGCGGCTCCTCCGCTTTCCGGCAATACATGGCAACCAGATTGTCTTTACTTACGCCGGAAACCTTTACACTGTTGACGCCGCAGGCGGAACAGCCCGTAAATTAACCGATGATATCGGCTTTGAAATGTTCCCCAAGTTTTCTCCCGATGGAAAACAACTTGCTTTCACCGCTCAATATGACGGCAACACAGAAGTCTATCTGATGCCTTCCGACGGAGGCGTTCCCAAAAGATTAACCTATACCGCAACACTCGGACGCGATGATGTTTCGGACAGAATGGGTCCAAACAATATTGTTATGGGATGGAAGAATAATCACGAAATCGTTTTCCGTTCACGAATGATTGAGTTCAATGATTTTAAAGGAGAACTCTTTCTTGTTGACACAAACGGTAATCCCGCGGTGGAACTTCCTCTTCCGCGCGGAGGATTTTGCTCTTACTCTCCGGATGAAACAAAGCTTGCGTACAACAGAGTCTTTAGAGAATTTAGAACCTGGAAACGATACCGCGGCGGTCAAGCAGATGACGTTTGGATCTACGGTTTCAAAACAAAGAAAACCGAAAATGTAACCAACAACCCGGCGCAAGATATTTTCCCCATGTGGAGCGGAAAGAAAATCTATTTTATTTCAGACAGAACAAAAACGTTAAATCTTTTCTCTTACGATCTCGAATCAAAAGAAACAAAACAACTTACCTCATTTACCGAGTTTGATATAAAATTCCCTTCGCTTGAAGACAAAGCTATCGTTTTTGAAAACGGAGGCTACCTCTATACATTTTCTTTAGCGGATGAAAAGCTTACAAAAGTTCCGGTTTACTTGAATGAAGATTTCAGTATCGGAAGAGGCGGACTTATTGATGTCTCAAAATCAGTTTCAAATTTTGAAATTTCACCGGATGGTAAACGTGCATTATTTGGTGCGCGAGGTGAGTTATTCACTGTTCCCCAAAAGAACGGACCGACAAGAAATGTAACCAATACTTCGGGCGTTCATGAAAGAAGTTCCAAATGGTCGCCAAACGGAAAATGGATTGGTTACATCTCAGACGCTTCCGGAGAAGATGAAATTTACATTATGCCGCAGGACGGAAGCGGTAAACCAATGCAATTAACAAAAGGAGCAGACACATATAAATTCAATATTGAATGGTCACCGGACAGCAAGAAAATTTTATGGAACGATAAAAAACTCCGCTTGCAATTTGTTGATGTTGATACAAAAGCCGTAACCTTGGTTGAACAGGCAACAGCCTGGGAAATAACCAATGCGGTTTGGGCGCCGGATTCCAAATGGATTGCGTATCCAAAACCGGAAGAAGCAGGCATGGGTAAAATTTATCTCTACTCGCTTGATTCTAAAAAAGCGTTTGCAGCTACTGATGAATGGTATGACTCCAACAGTCCCGCATTCAGCGACGATGGGAAATATTTATACTTCGTTTCCGATAGAAATTTTCAACCGGTGTACAGCAATACCGAATGGAACCACGCGTATGTTGATATGTCCAAATTATATTTGCTGACACTAGCTAAAGGAACAGCATCACCTTTCGCTCCAACAAGTGATGAGGTTGAGCTTAAGGATGAAAAGAAATCCGATAAAAAAGAATCTAATGAAAAAGAAAAGAAAGAATCTTCCGGAGTAACCGTAAACGTTGACGAAGACGGAATACTTAACCGGATTGTTGAAGTGCCGACTGCTGCCGGAAATTATAGAGGTCTGACCTCCGCCGGAAACAGTTTATACTACATGCGTAATAGTTCTTCCGAACGAAGACCACAGCTTTATGTTTATGATTTCAAGAAGCAAAAGGAAACCGAACTTGGAAGTATTAATGGGTATGAAATCTCCGCCGATAAAAAGAAAATGTTGGTGGGAAGTGAAAACTCATACGCTATAATTGATCTTCCCAATGCCAAAATTGAGATGAAAGATAAATTGAATCTTTCAGACTTAAAAATGAATCTCGACCGCAAAGCCGAGTGGGAACAAATTTTTAATGAATCATGGCGCCAGATGCGCGACTTCTTTTTCGATCCGAACATGCACGGCAACAACTGGGAGAAAGTCCGCAAAACCTACGAACCTCTTGTTCAATACGTGAATCACCGCGCAGACTTAACCTACATCATCGGCGAAATGATTGGCGAGTTGAGCGTTGGACATTCCTACGTCGGCGGCGGCGATTATCCGAAACCGGAAAGAATAAAACTTGGTTTGCTCGGTGCTCAGCTTGAAAAAGATAAATCCGGCTTCTACAAAATTTCGAAAATCCTTAAAGGACAAAATTGGGATAAAGCCACGCGTTCCCCTTTAACGGAAATTGGTGTAAATGTTAATGAAGGTGAATATATTACTGCCGTTGACGGTAAACCGGTAAATGAAGTTGCAAACATTTATTCTCTCCTCGAAAATAAAGCGGGGAAACAAGTAACATTAAAAGTAAACAGCTCACCGAAACTTGAAGGAAGCCGGGAGACCGTTGTCATTCCAACTGATGATGAACAACCGTTGTATTATTACAATTGGGTACAAAACAATATTGAAAAAGTTGCAAAAGCTACCAATGGAAGAGTTGGGTATATACATATTCCTGATATGGGAGTAAACGGATTAAATCAATTCTCAAAACTCTATTACCCGCAGCTCCGCAAAGAAGCGCTCATCATTGATGACAGAGGAAACGGCGGCGGAAACGTTTCTCCAATGATTATCGAACGTTTGCGAAGAGAATGGACGATGGTTGGAATTGCGCGAAATGCTGCCCCCACTTATGATCCGGGCGGTATGCACGTTGGACCAAAAGTCGGATTGATTGATGAGTTCTCCGCTTCAGACGGCGATATTTTCGGTTACCGGTTCAAACAAGCGAAACTCGGAACACTTATTGGCAAACGCTCTTGGGGCGGTGTTGTTGGAATTAGGGGAACCCTCCCATTTGTCGACGGCGGATTTTTGAACCGCCCGGAATTCTCTCGCTACGACATCGAAGGAAAGTCGTGGATTATGGAAGGCTACGGTGTTGATCCCGACATTGTGGTTGATAATGACCCGGCACTTGAGTTTGAAGGAATTGATCAACAGCTTGATAAGGCTATTCAAGTTGCATTGGATGAATTAAAGACAGCGAAGAATAAAATTCCTCCTGCACCGGCTTATCCAAACAAAAGCAAATAGTTGAATTGATGAACTAAGAAATGAGACGCAGTATCCGCCAAGATACTGCGTCTTTTTTTATGTCGATTTTTTATTGTAATAAATAAACGTCTTTACTTCCCCGATATCGTCATATTTTTCAAGCCCCGTATCAATACAAATTATTTTCGGAAACATGATTTCGGTGCACGCCGATTCAGTCATCAGAATATACTCTTTTGCGTTTACGTTGTTCTTCAATAAACGGTGAACAAGAATTACATCAATACCCGATAACTCTTTGAATGAGCCGATATCTACCAATTCAGCGTAGCCGGTATGCACAATAATTTTAAGTTTTAATGTTTCAATGGCAATGCAAACATCGCCTTCGCAGAGAACGGAATTTCGAAGTTCATGTACCTTGCTTGAGAAAATATCAAAGAAGGAAATAAGTTTTTCTCCTACTTTTCTTCGAAGCATTTCCCATTCGTCTTCATTCTCTCCCTTAATTGCAAAGAGGAAAACAGCGTCTCCTTCAATCTTTGCAACTTCCAACGGCAAATCAAGATGCTCTATTATTGCGTTAATTAATTCAATAATAATTTTGTGACTTTTAGAAATTGTTTTTCGATTTGCCAGCATAAAATTTGTATATCCGCTTATGTCGGCAATCAATAAAATAACCCTCTGTTGATTTGTGTACATACTAAATTAGTGTTTGTGATGATTGATTTTTTACTTAAAATACTATAAACTAAATTAAAAATAAATTAAAAGTTTCAGTAAATGAATGTTAAAATAAGACTCTTTCGGGGAGATATCACATCGCTCAATGTTGAAGCGATTGTAAACGCTGCGAACAATTCTCTCCTTGGCGGCGGCGGAGTTGATGGTGCAATTCATCGCGTAGCGGGTCCTGGCTTACTCGCTGAATGCAGAACACTCAACGGATGTGAAACCGGTGAGGCAAAAATTACGAAAGGGTATAACTTGCAAGCGAAGTACGTTATCCATACGGTAGGACCCGTATGGCATGGCGGAAATTCCGGAGAGGAACAACTGCTCGCCAATTGTTATAGGAATTCGTTAGCCCTTGCACTTGCAAACAGTGTTACTTCAATTGGATTTCCTTCCATCAGTACCGGAGCGTACCGCTTCCCTATTGAAAAAGCAAGTGCAATCGCCGTTCGCGAAGTTGGAACATTTCTTCAGCAGAATGCATCCTTAAAGAAAGTTATCTTTGTATGCTTTACGAATTACGACCTTGAAATTTATAAAATGAATTTGCGGAAGTTTGATTTCGGGAAGTAAGTTTACCTAAGAAAAAGAATTGCTATTCCCGCAACTGCGATACAAGCACCAAGATATCCTCGTAAGGAAATCTTCTCCCGATACAGAAAATGCATCATCGGCAGCATAATGATCGGCATGGTAGACATTAGTGTGGAAGCGATACCCACTTTAGTGTGAGAAACCGCGATAAGGCTGAATGTTATTCCGAGAAATGGTCCCACAACACTGCCGGCAAATGTATAGGCAAGCGACTTGAGGTCGTGTTTGTATAATGCTACCGGATTTTTGTACTTCTTGAAGATTAAAACAATCGGAAAGAAAATCGCTACCGAAGAAAAAATTCGTATGAAGGTTGCCACAAATCCGTTTATCTCTCCATCGTTAAACGCAATTTTAGCAAGAATAAGTCCTGCCGCTTGACCGAGCGCTCCCATCGTTCCTAGAAAAAGTCCGTACGGTGTAACTTTAAATTTTGAGGGAATACCGGATTTTTTTTCAAGGACTACTATAGCAATTCCCGCTATCGTTATAAACATACCGAAAATCCCGAGCGGACTTATAACTTCGCCAAGAAAAAAATAACTGAGAATTGAGGCCATGCCCGGCGAGAGAGCCATTAAGAGCATTGCAAGGCGCGGACCAATATAGAGATACGATTTAAAAAGAAAACTATCGCCGATAACAAGTCCCACAATACCGCTTAATCCCAAATAGACAAATTGTCTTTGAGGCAGATGGTAATTCAATCCGAAAAGCAAAATAGTGGACGCGAGGAGAAGGGTTGCGAAGATTAACCGGTTAATATTAAGTTGAAGCGAACCGATTCTATTTGCGGCTTCCGAAAAAAGAAGCGAGGTAGCCGACCAAAGTAAGGCGGTTGTTAATGCGGCGGCTTCACCAATCATGAGTTTAAACTTTGAAATGAATGGGCGGAAGGTTTCTTCCGCCCCTGTTTAAGATTATGCTTTGTAATTAATTGCTGAGAGACCCAAAAAACTTGAAGAAAGACCAAGTTCTTCTTCGATACGCAACAACTGATTATACTTTGCGATTCTGTCTGTACGGCTTGCAGATCCGGTTTTAATTTGTCCGGCGTTAGTAGCCACAGCTATATCGGCAATAGTAGTATCTTCGGTTTCACCCGAACGATGACTTACCACCGCGGTATATCCGTTTTCCTTAGCAAGTTCAATTGCGTCAAGTGTTTCCGTCAACGTTCCAATTTGATTAACTTTTATCAAAATTGAATTTGCAATTCCTCTTTGAATACCGCGTGCCAAAATTTCCGTATTGGTTACAAATAAATCGTCGCCAACAAGTTGAATTTTGCCGCCGAGTTTTTTAGTGAGAACTTCCCAACCGTCCCAATCGTGTTCTGACAACCCATCTTCAATGGAGAGAATAGGATACTGACTTACCCATTTCGCCCAGTACTCAACCATTTGTTCGGAAGAGATTTCCGACTTGTCCGATTTGAAAAATTGATAAACTTTTTTGTCTTTCAACCACATTTCGCTTGTAGCCGGATCGAGCGCAATACCAATGTCTTGGCCGGGTTTGTAACCTGCTTTTGTAATTGCTTCAAGGATTACCTCAATGGCTTCTTCATTTGATTTTAAGTTAGGAGCAAACCCGCCTTCATCGCCAACAGCGGTGTTATATCCCCGTTTTTTCAATACTGATTTTAAAGTATGAAAAGTTTCGGCACCCATACGCAAAGCGTCGGCAAAATTTTCTGCACCTACCGGCATGATCATGAATTCCTGAAAATCGACATTGTTATCTGCGTGGCTTCCACCGTTGATAATATTCATCATAGGTGTAGGAAGAACTTTTGCGTTCACGCCGCCGATATAACGGTAAAGTGGTAAACCGATAGCTTCGGCAGCTGCTTTTGCAACAGCAAGAGAAACACCGAGAATTGCGTTTGCACCTAAATTGGATTTATTTTCCGTCCCGTCAAGGTCAATTAAAAATTGGTCTATTCCGGTCTGATCAAGGGCATCGAAGTCAACTAATTCATCGGCAATTTTTTCATTCACGTTATCAACTGCTTTTAAAACGCCTTTTCCTAAATAGCGGGTATTATCACCGTCGCGCAATTCGCACGCTTCAAAATCTCCTGTTGACGCGCCGCTTGGTACTGCAGCACGGCCAACGATACCGCTCTCCAGTTCAACTTCTGCTTCTAAGGTTGGATTACCGCGCGAATCAAGAATTTCTCTCGCTCTAACATCAATAATAGTCGTCATAATATTTCTCCTTTAGTTATTCAATTCGAATGTAAAATGAAAATTTATTTTCACCTCAAAATTAAGTAATTTAGCGGTGAGTTTTTAATTGAATTGAGAATTATTTCTCACGTTCTTGTAAGATGTTTGTGCATGCCCCTATAGCTCAGTGGATCAGAGCAATGGCCTCCGAAGCCGTGTGCGTAGGTTCGAGTCCTACTGGGGGTACAATAATTCGGCGGGTAATTGAAACTTATTTTGAAAATACAAACCATGCCCTCGTAGCTCAGTGGATAGAGCAGAAGTTTCCTAAACTTTTGGTCGGAGGTTCGATTCCTCTCGAGGGTACGCCTACCTAATTACTGTTAATGCCAGGTTTTGGAAGAGAAATTAGAAGTGTAATCAACAGAACGATTAACTACCTGAAAACGAATTCTATTAGAAGGAGTCCGTTCAACAGTTTTTGACGGCAACGGCTGTGTTGGTGAATTGCCTGGTACGGAGTAAGTGTGAACATTGCTGCTTACGTACGTTGGCTGATACTCATTTATTTGGTAAGACTCTTCTTTTTTCCTCCGCCGAGCTTTGATCTTTTTTGTGATGACAGAAAAAAGAGCGATACTTATGAAGAGGACTACCAAGCCAAGTGTTATATAATTAATTATTGCTTGAAGATCTAAGTGCATATCTTATTTTTTATTGATTTTTTTTACTCATTTAATAGAAACAATGCAAATATAATTTCTTTTTAACTAAAGTATAATTGAATTTTCTCTCACCTGATGTATATCACACGCGGCGTTATTTTTTTGTTGATTGCTGTTTCGTTCCGTCCACAAGTGAGATCAATTTTTTCCCAATTACATAATTATCATTTATACCTGAAAAAAGATTGCTCTGCGGTCCGAAAGCGTAGACGCCAACCATGCTTGCAGTATGGGATTTTGTACTAAAATCTACATGAAGTCCCTTTCCATCAACATCACCCCCGGTAATGGCAGCGCCGCCGGTTTCATGGTCTGCAAGGACAATAACAAGAGTATTTCCATCGCGTTCGGCAAAGTTCAGCACATAGCCAACGGCACTTTCAAAATCTGTTATTTCCGAGGTAAGAATTGCCTGGTCATTTCTGTGTCCCCCTTCGTCAATGTGAGAACCCTCTATCATCAACACAAATCCGCTTTGATTTTTAGAGAGAGTTGCAATTGCTTTTTGTGACAAGTCGGATAAGCTGTAATTTCTTTCATTTCCTTCCGGGAGATCACCATCCGCAAGAAGCGCATAATATTTCTTTGCCGAAGAATTCTTCAGTTGATCGAATGAATTAAAAACTTCATATCCTTTTTGTTTTAGTAGCAGTAAAAGATCATTGTTATCCTCTCTTTTACCGCCCTCTTTTGAAGGAAGAAAATATTTTTCACCGCCGCCAATAACCACATCAGTCGGTGAATCCACAAACTGTTCGGCTAATTGAGCATTGTCCCGTCTATCCGCAACGTGTCCGATAAAATCGGCGGGGGTAGCGTTAGTAACTTCTGAAGTTACCACAACCCCGGTAGAGTAATTTTTTTCTTTGGCATAATCAAAAATAGAAGAAACCGGATGATCATCTCCATCAACTCCAACGTGACCGTTTTTTGTACGCACGCCGCATGCAATAGCTGTGCCTCCGGCGGCGGAATCGGTTATCAATTTATCGGCGGAACAGGTAACCGAAAATCCTGTCACAGGAAATTTTTTGAACGGAGAATTTGGATTTGTTACGATGAGCGTACTTACCTGTGCCACTCCCATTCCATCACCAATCATAATAATGATATTTGATGGGACGCTTTTTTGCTGAGCGATGGCAAAAGAAAGAAACAGTGAAAGAAATACAAAAAATTTTTTCATGGCGATACTATAAAAAACTCTCCGGAAGGAGAGTTTTAACGAGAAAATATTTACAAGTTATTATACGGTTACTTCGTTGGGAACTTTTGTTATCCACGAGTACTTATCGCTGGAAATACCTTTTTGAATATTGGTAATATCGTCAAAAAGTTCAACTGCCAGTGGAGTCGCTTCTCCATTATTGATAACCATTTTTTTGTCTTTAAATGTCACTTCAGCAACGGGAGAAATAATTGCTGCGGTACCGGTACCGAAGACACCCTTAAGTTTTCCCGATTCATAAGCCGCGATAAATTCGTCGACACTAATCAATCGTTCGGAAACGGGAACGTTTTTATCTTTTAATAATTGAATAACTGAAGCGCGAGTTACACCCGGCAGAATACTGCCTGTTAACTTTGGAGTCGCTACTTCATTTTCAAATTCAACAAAGATGTTCATCGTTCCGACTTCTTCAAGGTACTTTTGTTCAATACCGTCCAACCATAAAACTTGAGTGTATCCTTTTTCGTTCGCAACAACGGAAGCGAGCAAACTTGCCGCATAGTTACCGGCAGTTTTAGCTTCACCGATTCCTTTTCTTACGGCACGGACATAATCATCCTGCATCAAAATTTTTACAGGTTTAAATCCTTCGGGATAATAAGCCCCAACAGGTGAAAGCATGATAATAAATTTATAAGAATGCGACGGGTGAACGCCGAGCATTTCGTCATTTCCGAACATGATCGGTCTGATGTAGAGCGACTCTCCGCTTCCGGTAGGAATCCACTCTTGCTCGATTGACACCAGCTCTTTCAAAGCCTCTAAAACGAATGCTTCATCAATTTGCGGCATACATAATCTTTTTGCCGAATTGTTCATCCTTTTTAGATGTTTCTCCGGCCGGAACATGACAATCTCATTATCTTTGGTCTTAAAAGCTTTCAGTCCCTCAAAAATTGATTGACCGTAATGCAAAAATACCGCTGCTGGGTGAACGGATAGACTGTCTAAAGGTTTAATTGTGGAATTATGCCATCCTTGGTTCGGGGTGTAGTCCATCTCGAAGATGTGATCTGTAAAAATCGTTCCAAATCCAAGCTTTTTGGGCAATTCAACCTTCGTAACTCGTGGTTTTACTTGATAGGTGATATGATTCATGGCTTTTCCTTAATAATTCTAAAAGCTAAACTCTATTTACACAATTTTTCAGAGAGTTTAAAAAAAATGCCCGGTGGAGGGCTACCGGGCGTGGGAAGATTCACTATGGGGGGTAAGCATAATGAATCGTGGTTCAAACATAAAATACTTTTGAAAAAAAAGCAAGTCTTTTTTTAATCTATTTTAAAAAAAATGTTCATAAGTACGAACAAAGAAAAATTCCCGCAAAATTTTGTAATTTTTCGGTGTGTAAACCTGAAATTTAGGATGCCTTTTAGGCAATACAGATTATGAAATTCATTCTCACTCTCTTTATTCTTTTTCTCCTCCTACCGCATTCCGTTTTTTCTCAAAAAACTTTTTTATCAGGAAATATTGCAGATAAAAAAACAAATCAACCAATTGTAGGCGCGGTTGTTTCCTTTTCATCAAAATATAAAACAGTAACCGACTCTTCCGGTTCATATAAATTTGCCTCTCTCTCCAAAGGGATGTATACATTGAGAATTTCGAGGATTGGCTATTCACCTTTTGTCGATACAATTTTCATAAATGGTTTAAATCTACAACGAGATTTTCAACTTGAACCTTCCCTCATAGAATTTGATGAAGTTCCGGTAATTTCAAGTAGACTTGACGGCCCTTTGAGAAATTCTCCACTTCCCCTTATCAACGTTGCAAGTAACTTATTGCAAGCGAAACCTTTTCAATCATTATCCGACGCTCTCAGCGAACAACCAGGGATTTCTGTTTTGCATGACGGTGTTTGGGGAACAGATATTTCGCTCCGTGGATTAAGCAGAGAAAATGTGGTGACCCTGATCGACGGAAATCGAATTTCAACTTCCACCGATGTTGCCGCACGTTTATCAATGATAAGTTTATCAGATATTGACCGCGTCGAAATAATAAAAGGAGCTTCTTCCTCTTTGTATGGCACCGGTGCTGTAGGAGGAATCGTAAACATCATAACAAAAGAACCAAACTTCCAAAATGAGTTTAGCGCAAAAAAATTGTTCTCTGCTTCTGTTAGCTCGGTAAACAGACTTAGCAGTTACGGCGCGGGGGTAAACTTTGAATCACGACAATGGACATCAAAGCTTTCAGGTTCGTTTAGAAAAGCGGGTAATACTTCAACTCCGTCAGGCGAATTGCTGAATAGTCAATTTAAAGATTATAGTGTATCGAGTGAGATGAAAATTGCACCGTTAGACAACCACATGGCGTTCCTCGGATATCAAATGTTTAGAGGTGATAATATTGGTATCCCGGGAACATCGGTATTTCCCGGAAAGGCAGATGTCCGATATCCTTACGAAAAAAGAGAAATGGCTTTAGCCGGCTACGAAATTAAAAATATTTCTTCTTTACTTTCGAACCTCAAAGTCAGTTACTCCTTCCAAAAAATCAACCGGGAAGTTGAAAATATTCCGTACGTCACTCAATTAGTTGCTGCAACCCCTTCCTCTCCCGCGAAACGAGTTAGTATAACAAAAATTACTCCCGGTGCTATACATAAGAGTAATAATCTTTTACTTCAAGGAAATGTGTCGGTAAGTAAAACTGATATCCTTGCGGTGGGAATAGATTATTGGGACAGAACGTATGATGGACACCGTGAAAAATATCAACAGATTGATGTACTTGATTCGCTCGGTAAAGTGAAAGCCACCACTTACAAGGTGATTGGCGAAAAACCTTTGCCCGATTCAAAGTTTAATAGTCTTGGTATTTTTGCTCAGAATGATTTACCATTATATGATGAAAAACTTTCTCTAACCTTCGGCGGAAGAATTGACAGAAATACTTTTTCCGGTTCAACTACATTAAATCCGATTTACGAAATAGTAAACGGTGTACAGAATGATAAGCCGGTAGGTCAACAGATTTTATGGAATGGAATGTCGAAAAAAGAAACTTCGTACAGCGGAAATGTGGGAATGAATTATGCTTTGACAGCATCATGCAACCTAACGCTAAACGCAGCGTATGCTTTCCGCTCACCATCGCTTGAAGAACGATTTCAATATATTGATCAGGGAACTTACGTACGCGTGGGAAACCCGTATCTCAATCCCGAGCGAAGCAAATCAATAGACCTTGGGGGAAAATATTACAGCAGTAGAATAAAAATTATTTCAAATGTTTATTTCAATTATTTTAATGATTTGGTGCTTGAAGTCCCCGGAACATTTTTAGGAAAAACCGCCTTCATTAAAACAAATACGGGAAGAGCCCGCATTTACGGATTTGAATTTCTTTCCGAATACAATTTTTATCAAGAGATGCTTCTTCGTTTCACTGCCGCGTTCACTCGCGGAGAAGACATCTCGAACGAAGGAAATCTCCCCTTAATCCCTCCGCTTAATAGTATTGTTGCTCTTAAATCTCCTCTGTTTGAATCGGTCAACTACGAAATATCGGTCTTGCTTTATGCAGCGCAGAAAAATATCGCTCCCGCGGAATTAGCGACTCCCGGTTATGCAACAATAAATTTAGCTCTATCTTCTGCAGCATTGCGTTGGGCAGGATCAGCAATACAGCTTTCTGCCGGAGTTGAAAATATTTTGAACAAAGATTATCGCGCTCATCTATCCTCAACCCGGGGGTTAATTAAAAGTGAACCGGGAAGAAATATTTATCTTACATTGACACTTCAAGATGAATAATTTTAAACGATAAGTATACAAACTATGAGCTGGTTTTTTCTTTCACTCCTTTCTGCATGGTTTTCGGCTTTTGCGGCTATAGCACAAAAGAAAGTCTTGTTTAACCAATCGCCGCTGCGGTTTTCGTATCAACTCGCGCTTGTGAATCTTATTTTCGCCCTTCCGTTTTTTTTCTTTGTCGACTATCACTCAGTAACGCCGGCAAATATGTCGCTGCTGTTTGTGAAATCAATTATAGGAGTCGGAGCTTTTCTGTGTGTCATGACAGCTTTGAAAAATTTGCAAATCAGTAATGCATTGCCGTTGTTAGCGCTAACACCGGGATTCGTTGCAGTTGCGGCGTTTTTCATATTAGGAGAATCGTTACATCAGAAAGAAATTTTTGGACTCGTTTTCTTTATCATTGGAACGTTTATCCTTGAAACGAAAGAGATAAAGAAGTCATTCGCCCCGTTAAAAATTTTTCCGATATCGCCGTATCATCGTTACATTCTTTTCGCTTTACTTTTGTTTACGGCATCATCAATCTTGGATAAGCTGCTTATTGTGAAGATGCATTTATCCCCTTTATCGATAACCGCATTCCAACATCTCTATTTTGCTTTTTTGTTCACAGTAATCTTTTTTTCACTTAGGGAAAACCGGGGAGGAATAGTCCGTCAATTTAAAAAAGAAGAACTAGGATGGTTGGTTCTCATTTCACTTTTAACCATCGGTTACCGTTACACGCAAATTGTTTCAATCAGTATGGCTTCAGTTGCATTGACGTTAGCTGTAAAGCGAACCTCGGTTTTGTGGGCAACCATTGTAGGTGGAAAAGTTTTCAGTGATTCAAAACTCTTGCAGCGAACCATTGCCGTGCTCTTCATCTTAATTGGCGCTCTCTTAATTCTGCGCGATTAACTTCAGATTTTGTAATTTTGCGGGTAATTAATATTACTCCGAATTAAAACGACTCACTCGTCAAAGGATTGTTCATGAAAAATTTTAGGAAAAGAAATTTCCTCTCACTCTTTATTGTGACCACAATAGTCTCGTGCGCTACAAATCCAGACTCTCAAAAACCCGATACAACTGCTTCACAAATAGAGTTTTGGCTTACGAATGGTGATAAATCGGTGCTCTTTCAAAAACAAACTGCAAAACCAACAACCGTTAGCGGAACTATTCCCACGCTTGAAGTGGATGAATCAAAAACCGCGCAATCGATTGAAGGCTTTGGCGGTGCGCTTACCGGCGGAAGCGCCATGCTTATCAACAACATGGATGCGCAGGCTAAAACTTCTTTGCTGAAAGAATTATTCGCAGCGGATGGAAACAATATTGGCATCAGTTATATCCGAATTAGTATCGGCGCATCCGATCTAAGTGACCATGTATTTACGTATGACGATCTTCCGTACGGACAGATTGATACGGCTATGACACAATTTAGTTTAGAGCCGGAACAAAAAGATTTAATCCCGGTGCTGAAACAAATTTTGACAATCAATCCCGAATTAAAAATTCTCGGTTCACCGTGGACTGCCCCGGTTTGGATGAAAACGAAAAACTCCTCCATCGGTGGAAGTCTGAAAACAATTTACTTTTCTGCCTACGCAAAATATTTTGTTAAATATATTCAAGGGATGGCGGCTGAAGGAATACCGATTGACGCAATAACCATTCAGAATGAACCGCTTTACGGTGGGAATAATCCAAGCATGATTATGACGGCCAACGATCAGGCAGCATTTATTAAGGGATATCTTGGTCCGGTGTTCGCTGCAAATAACATCAAAACAAAAATTATTATTTATGATCATAATGCTGATAGAACAGATTATCCGATTACCGTAATGAATGACCCGGACGCAAAAAAATATGTTGCCGGTTCCGCATTTCATCTCTACGGTGGATCGATTAACGATTTGGCAAAAGTGAAAGCAGCACATCCTGATAAAGACCTGTATTTTACAGAGCAATGGGTTGGAGCGCCTGGTAATTTTCCCGAAGATTTGAAGTTTCACGTCGGGACACTTATAATAGGCGGAACCCAAAATTATTGCCGAAATGTAATTGAATGGAACCTCGCTTCCGATCCGACTTTACATCCTCATACGGATGGCGGTTGCACACAATGTTTGGGTGCAGTTACTATTGATGGTAGCAGCGTTACTCGAGATCCCGCATATTATATTATAGCACATGCCGCAAAGTTTGTACGCCCAGGTTCTGTACGGATAGCCTCAACCGTTTCCTCGTCTCTTCTTAATGTTGCGTTCAAAACGCCCGATGGTAAAAGAGTGATGATCGTGTTGAACAATTCGGGAAGTGAACAATATTTTTATTTAAAAACCGATGCAACGCAGCAAGTGTATAATCTAAAGAGCGGTTCTGTCGGAACCTTCGTGTGGTAAATATTTTAATTCTCCATTTTGAAAATCTTCAAGAAGAGACCGGAAACTGTCAACCGCTCGAAAAATGGAAATATCGTTTCTACTTCATTAGAACAAACTTCTTTGTCGAAACATAATTCCCTGAAATGATTCGATAAAGGTAAACTCCGCTTGAATATTTGCTTCCGTCAAATTGTACTTCGTAATATCCCGGTGCTTTTGGTTCATTCACGAGTGTTGCCACTTCATTTCCCAGAACATCAAAAACCCTGATGAGTACATTTTCAGATTTACCGCTGAGGTTTCCGGATATTGTATATCCAATAGTGGTAACGGGATTAAACGGATTCGGATAATTTTGATGAAGAACATATTCAGAAGGAATATTTTTTTCATCGAGCACAGAAGTCGGTTGCCATGCTGCAGTGTATTCACTCCAAACCGACGCTTTTGATATTTGGTTATATTCCCACAAACTTACTCCGGCATAATTGTAGGTGTTTTTTGATAAGTCGCAGAAACTTTTTATGTCTCCGGTTGCAACATCAGCACCATAGCCAAAATATTCCCCCTGTCCAATAGGCATAATCGGTTTTGCTGCAGCAAGATGTCCTTGATTAATCCATGTACTCGTATAAGAAGCAAATTGACTATTCATGAGATTAAGTTCGTTCGCAACTGAAGTTGGCCTTGCCGCCCAATATGCTTGCGGCATATTAACGTCAACGCGTTCTAAAAAAGCAACCCAGGGGAACGTGGAATGACCAACAATACGCGACCAGGCCGTTAGTCCAATAAACGAGAAAGGATTTGTGTTGCGAATGTTATCGCAATATGCAGCAGCGGCAGCATCACGGTTTGAGAGTACATCATACTCTTGTTCAGCATCAATCAGCAAGCCGTCGATCTCAGGAATGGAAAGAATTGAATTTGCAACGTCTGTTTCTGTCACGGAATTCCCCCAATTATTGGGTATTCCGTACACATATTGAAATGCGAAAAGCTTTATTCCGTTTGCATGAAAGATGGCAATCACGCTATCCATGCCTCCATAATTTGTTGTTGCCCAATTATAAAGAGATTTTGAAGGTCGATTATAATAACTATCGCCATCTCCCATTTTGATTACAATCCAAGAAATTCCAACGCTTTTTAATTTGGAAATTATTGTGTTCAGATTTTTACCTCCTCCATGTGATGTCCAAATCTGCCAGATATAGATACCTTTGGCGTCAATAGGCAGATAAGTTTGTGCAGAAGATTCTCTCCACGGAATGAGCGTAAGTATCATTGCTAACGCAGCGACTAAAAGTGATATCGAATATTTTCTCATTGAAGAAGTTCCTCAAGAATTATTAATTTATTTGAAAAGAAGAAAGCAGTTTATAATAGTCGCTAATAATTGTATTACTTCTGTTTTGAAGCGAAGTAAGCGCTTCCATTCTTAAGTCTTTCGCCTGCAAAGCTTTATCATTCACTACCAAACCCGGTTTTCCAATTCTTTTATTTTGAACCAAAGAAACGATGTAATATTCTCCATTTACTTTTGTATAGCAATTTATTACACAATCCCACATTCCCATACCTGCGTACACCACCCAATACTCGCGTTGAAACTTGTAGATACCACTATCGAAAGAATCTATCAGAACTTTGTTTTCCAAGAAGTGGTCTGAAGGAAGGGAATCGAGATATAGTCTGCCGCCAAAACTGTTGGGCAAATCGATAAAGAGTCTGTCGGATTTAGCCACTTCGGCGTTTGCATTTTCAAGCGAGGAATTGCCGTTCGATGACAGTGCAATAACATAAGTTGAATTATCCAACTGCTCTGCCTTGCCGATTTGACGAAACGATATTCCAAATTTAGCATCATGAATTACAGTTACATTCTCGTTACTTGAGTTATTCAAATCTTGACTTTTAATTGTGCAAATTGAACTCAACAATACTACTGCAATGAGAAACGATATTTTTGTTTTCATAACTTCTCCTTTTGAACTGCTCGCGATTTTTCAAAATCAAAAACTCAGCAAGATTCACAGCTTCGGACAAGACCATACACACTGTGATTGAAACGGGTGGCAAAATAATTATGCAAAATTGAAGAAACAAGTTTTTGCCGGACTGAAACCAATTGGATGGCTCCCGGAATTGGCGTAAATTTTGTTTTCCGGAAGTTGTAATGAATAACCAAAACACCGGATCGGTCAGGGTGAGTTTCGGTGATGAGACACTTTCAACAGCCGGTTAATTTAAACCCGGTTCCATGAATGTTAACAATTTCAATTTTCTCGTCATCTTTAAGATACGAGCGAAGTTTGGTTATAAAGACATCCATGCTGCGAGAAGTAAAATAGTTATCTTCATTCCATATTTTCTTTAGGGCAATTGAACGCGGCAATATTTCATTTTTATTCTCACATAAAAGTTTTAAGAGAGCCGCTTCACGCGAAGTAAGTTTTTGAATTTTAGACTTATTGATCAGTAAACGTTTATCAGCATCAAATTGGTATTCACCAAGGGAATAAATGGAGTTTCCTTCACTATTGCTCATTTGCTTAAGCGTTCGTCTTAATATGTTCTGCATGCGCAGAAAGAGTTCTTCGCTGTTAAAGGGTTTTGTGATGTAATCATCCGCACCTATTGTCAATCCTTCCAATTTATCTACCTGAAGTGATTTTGCAGTCAAAAAAATTATCGGAACGAATTGATCGGTTTTTCTCATTTCGTGCGCGGCACTAAATCCATCTAACTTGGGCATCATTACATCTAAAATGCAAAGATCAAATTTACTTTTGGAAAAAGCAGAGAGGGCTTCTATTCCATCTTTACAATAGGTTACTTCATACCCTTTTACTGCCAAAAAGTCATTTAATATAGATCCTAAATTAAGATCATC
>Ga0172369_10003627_pt1 | contig 20177 bp, 14 predicted proteins | sample LakKiv25m_FD_114539 | JGI IMG/M metagenome (GOLD analysis project Ga0172369, IMG submission 114539) | Freshwater microbial communities from Kabuno Bay, South-Kivu, Congo - kab_022012_11.25m | ecosystem: Environmental > Aquatic > Freshwater > Lake | place: Democratic Republic of the Congo...
CGCGTCCGGGTCATCAAGGTGCCGATGGGCGGCTCGTTCGGCGGCAAGACGGAGTACATCATCGAGCCGGTCACGGCGTTTCTCGCCCACGCCTTGCGTCGCCCCGTGAGGCTTCTGCTCGATCGGGAAGAGACCATGATCGCGACGATGTGCCGGCCGGCCACGCAGACCGCCATCCGGACGGCCTGCACCTCCGATGGCGAGCTCCTCGACTTCGAGGCCGCCTCCACACTCGACGCCGGCGGGTACGCGTCGAGCACGCCGGACTACGGCATCCACATGACCAAGAAGGTCACGAAGCTCTACCGGGTCCCCCACTACGACCACCGCAGTCGGGCCGTGTACACGAACACGCCGGTGGGCGGCGCCGCCCGTGGCTGGGGTGCCCCGGAGATGATCTCCGCCGGCGAGATCCACATGGACCGGGTGGCCGCGACCCTGCGCATGGACCCGGTCGAACTGCGTCTCAGGAACATGGTCGAGCCGTTCGACATCGACCCGGTGACGGGGCTCCCACTCGGCGACGCGCGCGTACGCGAGTGCCTCGAGCGCGGGGCCGTCGCGTTCGACTGGGCCACACGGCGGGCGCGGCCGGCCGGCAGGGGCCGGTATCGCCGCGGCGTCGGTGTCGCCTGCGGATCGCACAAGAACGGCATGTTCGGCGCGTTTCCAGAAGCCAGCAACATGTCGCTCAAGATGAACGAGGACGGCACCTTCGAACTGAACGCCAGCCTGCACGACGTGGGGTGCGGCGTGGTCACGACGATGAAGATCATCGTCGCGGAGGTGCTCGGCGTGCACCCCGACCTGATCGCCGCCGGCGAAGCGGACACGGCGACCACGCCCTTCGACTACGGGACGTACGGCAGCCGAGTGACCTACGTGGTCGGCGCCTGCGCCCGCGTGACGGCAGAGAAGGTCAAGACCGCGCTCCTCGCCGCCGCCGCGGATCTTCTGCAGTCGCCGCCCGACCGGCTGTTCGTCAGGGACGGCGCCGTCCGCGTTCGGGACGACGGCGAGCGTGCCGTCGCCTACCGCGACATCGCCCTCCTCAGCCAGATGAGGCACATGTCGGAGATCACGGCCTCGACGACGTACTACGCGGTATCCAACCCGGCGTCGTACTCGGTACAGTTCGCGGAGGTGGAGGTGGACTGTGCGACCGGGCTGACGGCCGTGACCGACTTCCTTGCCGTCGGTGACGTCGGTCAGGCGATCAACCGGAAGATGACCGAGGGGCAGTTCCAGGGTGCCGTGCAGATGGGCATCGGGTACGCGCTCTACGAGCACCTCGACCTCGATGAGGCCGGGAGAGGCGGCGTCGACGGCTTCAAGAACTACCACCTCGTCAATGCTCCCGATATGCCGGACGTCCAGGTGCTCCTTGTCGAGCACGAGGGTGACGACGGTCCCTTCAGCGCCAAGAGCGTCGGCGAGATCGCGACCGTCCCGACGGCCGCGGCGGTCGTCAATGCCGTCAACAACGCTCTCGGGACCACGCTGTCGGATCTGCCGCTCATCCCGGAGAGGGTCACCGCCGCACTCCACGGCGCGGATGGGGAGGCGTCATGAATCTCGTACTCAAGGTGAACGGGACGGTCTACGAAGTGGACATCCCGCCCACGGCGCGTCTTCTCGACGTTCTCCGGGACACACTCGGCCTCACCGGGACCAAGGAGGGCTGCGGAGAGGGCGAGTGCGGCGCCTGCACGGTCATCGTGGGCGGCAAGGCCGTGAACTCCTGTGTCATGCTCGCCGTCCAGGCGCGCGGCAAGGAAGTGGTCACGGTGGAGGGGCTTGCCGCGGACGGGGAGCTCGACGACCTCCAGCAGAAGTTCGTCGAGCACGGCGCCGTGCAGTGTGGTTTCTGCACCCCCGGCATGCTGATGTCGGCCAAGGCGCTTCTGATGAGGAACCCACTGCCGTCCGAGCAGGATATCCGCGTGGCTCTCGCCGGCAACCTGTGCCGCTGTACCGGATACTCGGCGATCGTCTCCGCGGTCCGGGCGGCGAGCGGCCAGGAGACCGCGGCGATCGAGGTTCCGGGAGAGTCCGGGACTCTCCCGGCGGCCGAATCGAGCCCCGACGTCGAGGCGAAGGTGGGCGCGGTCATGACGACCGCCGACCTGCCGGGTTACCAGGCAGGGCAGTGACGTGGTGACGACGGAAGTCGTGACGCCTGCTACGGTCATCGAGCTGAGTGAGGCGCTCGCAGGGGCGACGCCGCGTACGAGGCTGCTCGCCGGAGGCACGGACCTGGTGCGGGCCATTCGCCGGCCGGGCGACGAGCCGGATGTGCTCATCGATCTCTCGCAGCTTGCCGAACTGGCGTACGTTCGTCGCGAGGGCGAGACACTCCACATCGGCGCGACGACGACGTTCACCGAGCTGGAGACGCATCCGCTGGTCCGCGAACACGCGCCCTGTCTGGCGCAGGCCGCCTCCCAGGTCGGCTCCGTGCAGATCCGCAACGTCGCCACGCTTGCCGGCAACGTCGCCAATGCTTCTCCCTGCGCGGACGGCGCCACCGCGCTCATGGCCCTGGCCGCCGATGTGACGACCGTCGACGGTGCCGGCCACAGCTCGACGAGGCCGCTGCGTGATGTTCTCGTGGGGTCGGGCGCGACCACTCTCGAGAGCGATGAAGCGATCGTCGAGTTCTCCTTCCCGGCCCTGGGTACCGCGCACCGCTCCGCGTTCGTCAAGATCGGCTCCCGCACGGCCGTGACGGTCGCCCGTCTCAGCGTGGCGCTCGTGGTGCGCTTCGACCCGGCCGCCGGCGTCCTCGCCGACGTCAGGATCGGCCTGGGCGCCGTCGGGCAGACGGCGTTCAGAGACCCCGAGCTCGAGAAGGTCCTGGAGGGCCAGCCGGCCGACGAGGAGTCGGCCCGTCTCTTCGCCGAGGGGTGTGTTGCCGCGGTTCGGCGATCCATCCCCGGCCGGTACTCGCTGCCGTACAAGCAGCACGCCGCGGTAGGGCTGGCCTATGACGCCTGGAACGCGCTGGCGCTCTGCCCGCCCTGCGAACCGGACTGGGGCTGAGCCGACCGCAGAGGGGAGGGCTCTTGGAAGCGCCGTCGTCCCGGCGGCGGAACGACGCGGCCGGTCACTCGACGGGCGCGGCCGCCGGATCGTCCGCAGACTGGAGTCTGCGCAGTTCGTCCGGCGGGATGTGGCACTTGTAGGTGTGCCCGTCGCCGGTCTCCTGGATGGGCGGCTCCTGCTGCTCGCAGATCTCGCCCAGGATGCGGTGGCACCGGGTGTGGAAGCGGCAGCCCGATGGAGGCTGGGTGAGGCTCGGCATGCTGCCGCGCAGCGGGATGCGCTCGCGCTGCTTGTCGAAGTCGAGCCGCGGGATCGAGCTGAGCAGCGCCTCGGTGTACGGATGGTGCGGTGGGTCGAAGACCTCGGCCGCCGCGCCGACCTCGATGAGCTCGGCGAGGTACATGACGCCGATCCGGTCGGAGATGTACCGCACGACGGCGAGGTCGTGACTGATAAAGACGTAGGACACCTGCTCCCTGGTCTGCAGCTCGACGAGCAGGTTAAGGATGCTCGCCTGCACGGAGACGTCGAGCGCCGACGCCGGCTCGTCGCAGATCACCAGCGTGGGATCGCCGGCGAACGCGCGGGCGATGGCGACGCGCTGTTTCTGACCACCGGACAGTTCGGTGGGCTTCTGGAACAGGAAGCGCGGCTCGACGCGTACGTCGCGGGAGAGCTTGTCGACCTTGGCCCGCACCGAGCCCTCCCTGGCGCCGGCCAGCTTGCGCACGGCACGTGTAAGGATGGCGCGAGTGCTCCAGGCGGGGTTCAGCGTGGAGTCGGGGTTCTGGAAGACCATCTGGATTGCGCGCAAGGCATCCTGGGAGCGGCGTCCGGCCGTGGGCTTGAGCACGCCGCCTTCAAAGGTGATCGTGCCGGAATCGGGCGGGATCAGCCCGGTCACGCACTTGGCCAGCGTCGTCTTGCCGCTGCCGGACTCGCCGACGAGACCGAACGTCTCGCCCTTGCGAAGGCTGAGAGAGGCGTCGGCCACCGCCGTGAGTCTCTTGCGGCCATCCTTGAAGGTGCGCACGACACGGTCGATGCCGAGCACGTCGCCTTCATCCGCACCGCGCTCCTCGAGGCTGGCGGCAAGCACCGGGGTCAAGTGCGGCATGGAGCCGACCTCGGTCGAGAAGAAGCAGCGGGCGTGGCGGTCTGACTCGCCGACCGGGGTGGCGTGATGCGGTGAGTACGCGGCCGGATCGGGAGGCAGAGCCTCCGCTTCGGCCGCTCCCTTCAGGCCGTCGTCGGTCGGCCAGGCGTACAGATCCGGTTCGCGCTGCTTGCACACCTCCTTGGCCATGGGGCAGCGCGCCGAGTAGACGCATCCCTCGAGGGGCTCGCCGAGCGCCGGCAGCGTACCGGGGATCGTCTGCAGGGCAGCGTCGGTCTTGTTCATGCCGAAGCGCGGCACGCAGCGCAGCAGACCCATCGTGTACGGGTGGCGCGGGTCGGTGAAGATCTCGCGGGCGGGGCCCTCCTCGACGAGCCGCCCGGCGTACAGCACGCCGACGCGCTCGCACAGGCGGGCGACCAAGCCGAGATTGTGCGTGATCAGGAGGATGGCGGCGTTGATGCGCCCGCGCAGCTCCTCGATGAGATCGAGGATCTCGGCCTCGACGGTCGCGTCCAGGCCTGTCGTGGGCTCGTCCAGGATGAGCAACTGGGGGTTCACCGCCAGCGCCATCGCGATGACGACCCTCTGCTGCTGCCCGCCCGAGAGCTCGAAGGGGTAGCGGCGCAGGGTCGCGTCTGGGTCTGGGATGGCGACGCGGCGGAGGCTCTCACGTGCTCGCTCGAGCGCCGCCTTCTTGTCCATCCCTTCGTGGTAACGGAAGACCTCGGCAAGCTGGTCGCCGATGCGCATGGCCGGGCTGAGGGCTTGGGTGGGGTCCTGGTAGACCATGGAAACCTTGCCGCCGCGCCACTTGCGTAGCGCCTCTTCGCTCAGCTCGCTGACGTCCTGGCCGTCCACCAGCACCCGGCCGTTGTCGAGCGTGCCGTTAGCCGCGAGGTAGCGCATGGCGGCCATTGCGAGGGTCGTCTTGCCGCAGCCCGACTCGCCGACCAATCCATAGGCTTCGCCGGGGTCGATGCGAAGAGTCACGCCCTTGAGCACGGGCAACCTGCGGCCTCGCCGATGGAAGGTGACCTCCAGGTCGCGCACGTCGAGCGCGGCGTTCTCGGTGGCCGGGGTGTCCAGAGGCTGTTCGGCGGCGCTCATTTCGAGAACACCCTTCCCAGTCCGTCGGTGATGAGGTTCACGCCCACCACGAGAGAAGCGAGCGCCAGGGCGGGGAACAGCACCGTCCACGGGGCGATCTGCAGGAACACGCGCTGGGTGGCGATGGTGAGCCCCCAGTCCGACGACGGCGGCACGAGCCCGAAGCCGAGGAACGAAAGTGTAGCGGCCGTGAAGACCGCGTACCCGAGGCGGATCGTGCCCTCGACGATGATCGGCTGGGTGATGTTCGGCAGGATCTCGCGCGTCATCACGAAGGCCGAGCGCTCGCCGCGAAGTCGAGCCGCCATGACGTACTCGCGCTCGCGTTCGCCAATGACCGCCGAGCGGATGGTGCGGCTGACTACCGGTGTGAAGAGCGCGCCGATCGTGACGATGATGATCGCCGTCCCCTTGCCCAACAACGAGAGGATCAGGATCGAGGTGATGATGATCGGCAGCGCGAGCAGCACGTCTACGAGGCGCATGATGATCTCGTCGGTGAGCCCGCGCCAGAAGCCGGCCACCAGGCCGATGATGCCGCCCCACACCAGCGCCAACACCGTGGCGAGCGGAGCGATGATGAGTACGGTTCGGGCCCCGGCCATGGTGCGTGCGAAGACGTCGCGTCCGAGGTCGTCGGTGCCGAACCAGTGGGATGCGCTGGGCCCCTGCAGGGACGACAGCGCATCCTGGGCCGTCGGGCTCTGCGTGAAGTAGACCGAGAAGGCGCCCATGATGATCCAGAACACCACGATCACCATGCCGACCATGAAGGTCGGGCTCCGTAAGAGGGCCTTGACGAGGTAGCGCCGCTGGCGCTTCTGCTCCAGCGCGGCGGCGGCGTCGGCCTGGATCTCCTGCCCCTCGTGGCCGGCAGCGGCCTCCGCGCGAAGCTCGAGCATCTCCGGGTCCGAACTCAACTGGCTGCCTTCCGCCTGAAGATCCGGGTCCGACCCGAGAGATCCGTTTCGCTCGTCCATGCTCAGCCTCCCGCTCTGATCCGCGGGTTGAGCAGCGCGACGACGATGTCGGCCATGAGGTTCGACAGCATGTAGAGGATGGCCACCATGAGGACCGCCGCCTCGAGCATGGGCAGGTCGTGCGTCTGTGCGGCGTCAACCATGAGCTTGCCGATGCCGGGGTAGACGAACAGGGTCTCGATGACGACCAGGCCGCCGATCAGCCAGCCGACCTGGCTGCCGATGACTGTGACGGTGGGCACCATGGCGTTACGCAGCACGTGGCCGAAGATGACCCTGCGACGCGGCAGCCCCTTGAGCACGGCGGTGCGGATGTACGGCATCGCCAGCACCTGCGCGGTGCCCACCCTGGCCATGCGCGCTATGTAGCCGAGCTCAAGGAACATCAGCGGGATGGCCGGAAGGATGAGGTAGTAGAAGCGGCTCACGAACGGAGAGCCATCGGGCGGCATGGCCGTGACCGGCAGCCACTTGAGCCAGACCGCGAAGACGTACAGCAGCACGACTCCGCTCACGAACTCCGGGATGACGGTCATCGACAGCGTGGAGACCGTGATCGTCCGGTCGAGGGCGCTGTCTCGTCGTAAGCCTGAGAACACGCCCAGGAGCACGGAAGTGGGCACGATGAGCACCAGCGCGAACCCCGCGAGCACCAGCGAGTTGCCGAGCGCCTTCATCACGGTGGGGAACACCGGCACCTTGAGAAGCAGCGAGTCTCCCCAGTCGCCGGTGACGAAGCCGCCGGCCCATGCGGCATAGCGCACGTAGATGGGCCTGTCCGCTCCGAGCCTCTCGTTGAGAAGCTCGACCTGTTCTTGTGTGGCGTAGGGCCCCAGGATAGAGCGCCCCACGTCGCCGGGCAGTACCTCGGCGAGCGCGAAGATGAGTATCGACGCCAGAATCAGCGTCGGCACCATGAGGAGCAGCCGCCGACCTATGAGGCGCAGCATCCCGGGAGCCCTACGTCAGTCTGTCTCAGTGACCGGCCGGTTGCCTCAGGCGGTCATGAATGCGCGGCTCATGTCACAGTAGAACGAACCTGGGCCGGAGACTCCGAACACGTTCTTCTTCTGCGTGCGCAGCTGGGTGATGAAGAAGGACAAGAGGATGGGCGTCTCTTCCTGCTGGGTAGCCGAGAGCTTGGTGGCGAACTCCATCCGGGCAGCCTCGTCGACTGTGGACTCGTACTCGTCGAAGGCGCTGACGAAGTCGGCGTTGTCCCAGTGTGACGAACTCCATACGGCATCCGGCAGCAGCATGGCCGCGGCGTAGATGCCGGGAGCCGGGCGGCTGCCCCACTCGGTGATGCTCATCGGGGCGTTGATCCACGGCGTGGTTCCGTAGTAGTCGGCGTCGTCACCGGCGTAGTACGCCTCGTAGCTGAGCTGGTTCAGCTTGACGGTGATGCCGGCCGGCTTGCACTGCTCCTGGATGAGCTGCGCGTACTGCGGGTTCTCGAGGTACTTCGCGAAGGTGAGCTCGATCTCGAGGCCATCCGGATGGCCGGCCTCGGCGAGCAGGGCCTTTGCCTTCTCGTAGTCCTGTGCGCGCGGGGTCGATTCCGGGGCGCCGGCGAAGACGGACGGCTCCCAGAAGGTGTCGTAGCCGAGATTGCTGCGGCCGTCGTACAGGGCCTTGTTGATGGCCTCACGGTCGAGGCAGTACGCGACCGCCTGACGGAGCTTCGGGTTGTCCTTCCAAGGCTCCTTGTCAACGTTGAAGGCGACCTCGCGGATGCCCGTGCCCGGGTAGATGTCGACGCGGAGGTTGGGATCGGCGAACAGTGCCTGCGCGCCCTGGAACACGGTCTGCGGCTGCAGGTCGATGGCGCCGGACTGGAGCTGGAGGTTCTGGGCCGAGTTGTCCTCGACCATGATGTACTCGAGACCGTCCAGATACGGAAGCTGATTGCCCTTGTCGTCCTTGCCCCAGTAGTTCGGGTTCTTCTTGAAAGTGGCCTTCTGCTTGGTCACGTACTTGTCGAGCATGAACGGGCCGGTGCCGACCGGGTTCTTGATGATGTCGCCCTTGTAGGTGCGGGGCAGGATGGCGGTGTTGTAGTTGCCCGAAGACACCATGTAGGGGAAGTCGGCGAACGGCTTGTCGAGCGTGAACTCGACCGTGGCCGCGTCGATGGCCTTGACGTTGCCGGGCGAGAGCACGCCGTTGAGCTGCGAAAGGGCGCCCGAGCCGTTGTCCGGGTCGAGGACGCGCTCGATGCTCGTGACCACGTCTTCGGCCTCGAACGGGCTGCCGTCGTTGAACGTGACGCCCTGGCGCAGGTTGAAGGTCCAGACGTCGACCGTATCGTTCGGCGTCCAGGTCTCGGCGAGCGTGCCGCGCAGCGAGTTGTCGTTGTTGAGGTCGATCAGGTACTCGAGGAACTGGTAGACGAGGACGATGCCGCCCTGGTCGTAGATGGTGACCGGGTCGGGATCGGTGATCGGCGCCGGGCCGATCATCTTGATGGTGCCGCCCATGACCGGATCGGGGATCGCGCTCGCCGCAGGCGAGGCCGATTCCTCGGAGTCCCCACCGCAGGCGGCGAGGAGCTGGCCGGCGGCCGTGACGGAGAGGCCGAAGACCGATGCGCGGACCAGAAGCTGCCGCCGCGTCATCTGCCCCTTCTTCACCTGCTCGATCAGGTGATGCCCGAACTCTCTACTGCGTTCGTCCTGTGTCATCTTCGCTACTCCCCCTAGATTTGGACCTGCGAAACGACGTGGGCGGTCGCGGCGCCCCGCGCCGCCGATCCGCCCGCCACCACGTGTTGAGGCACAATACAACCTCTTCCGCAAGATGGCAAGAGAGACTGACCGGTTAATTAGCTGTGCATGCGAATACTGGTGTCGAATAATTCCGTACGACAGCGCTATCGCAGCACGAAAATTCACGTGAGGCGGTGGACTCCAACTTATTCGCGAATCGGTCGTTGGTTCAGTGGGCGTTCGACCGTGCGCGCCGGAGTAGTGGTATGTACCAACAGTCCGTATGCTAGTCTGGTACGGGGCCTTTGACAAGAGCCGGGCACGGAGGATCTCGCGGATCCTTCGCCCGGTCGCGACAGGGGAGTTGAGAGTGGGGGGTGCCCGGCGCACACCGGATCGATCGAGCCCTCTGTACCTGTGGCTCGCCTCGCTCCTGCGCGACCAGATCGAGGCCGGGAACCTGGCAGCTCACGGGTCCGTGCCCTCCGAGCGAGTCCTGAGCGAGCGGTACCGGGTGAGTCGCATGACCGCTCGGCATGCGCTGGAGACGCTCACCCTCGAGGGATACCTGTACCGCAGTCCGCGCCGCGGCACCTTCGTCGCCGAGCCGCGGCTCCGATTCAGCGTCGGGAGCTTCACGCGCAACATGGCCGAGGCGGATCGGGCGCCCGGCACACAGATCCTGGCGGCGACGACCGTGGATCCGGACCCTGCCGTCTCCGGGATGCTCGGCATCCCGGCGGGAGGCAGGGTCCATCTGTTGCAGCGCCTGCGGACGGCGGGGAGTGAGCCCGTGGCCATCGAGAACATCCAGCTGTCCGCGCAGCGATTCCCGGACTTGCTGGACCACGACCTGACCGGGTCGCTGTGGGCGCTTCTCCGGTCGCGCTACGGCGTGCATCCGACGAAGGCCGATGCCCGGGTGGTCGCGGTCGCTCTCGACCATTTCGAGGCGGAGGCGCTGGGAGTGAGGCCGGGCAGTCCCGCGATCGTCCTCACCCGGACCGTCTTCGACGCCGACGACACCGTCGTCGAGCTGGCGAGAGACGTGTACCGTGGGGACCGCGCGGAGTTCTCCGTGACTGCGCCGGTGGATGGTCCCGTGGCTCTCCCGGCCGCGCGTCGGGTGGATGCACCCGGCCGCTGACCGGTCGGCCGCGGAAGCTCAGTCGAGTCGGACGCCCTGTCGCTCGAGTTCGGTCCGGATCGATCCGACGTCCGCCTGCCCGGTGCTCCGGCCGTCCTTCAGAGAAACTGCGGCCGCGACCCCGGCCGCCTGCCCGGTCACCGCACAGCACATCTGGTTGCGTGTGGCCGCGTGGGACGCCTTGTCCCCGGCCACGCAGCGCCCCGCGACGAGCAGGTTGTCGATGTCGAGTGGCACGAGGATGCCGTAGGGCACCTGGAAGTAGCGGCCGGTGGTCGGCAGCACGAGCGTGCCGTAGCCGTCCAGGAACTCCGGGAAGATGCCCACGGAGTCCTCGAAGCGAGCCTCGCTCCGCACGTCGTGCCCGGTGAGATCGTAGCGCCCGACGATCTTGCGGGAGTCGCGCGTGCCGAGCGTCATGCCGAAGGTGCGCAAACGGGCGTCCTCGAAACCGGGTGTGAAGCGTCGCAGCGCCTCGATGGCCATCAGCGCCTGGCGCCGGCCTTCCATCTCGGCACGCGTGAGGTCGCGCACGTCGGTGCAGTCGTAACCCCTCAGGTAGATCATGTTCAGGTAGGTCGCCTCGCCGGTGTCCTCGAGGCGACCCCAGGTGCCGCCGATGCTCGTGATGTCGTCCGGGATGAGGCCCGCCTCGCGGGCGAGATCGAACGGCTCCTGGAGGTAGGGGCTGAAGAGGTCGTCGTCCTTGCCCGTGGTGGTGATGCGCCAGCCCGTGCCCCAGTCCGCATACGTGGGCGCCTTCTCGGCCACGTAGCTGAGGAAGCGGCGCTTGTCGACCCCCGAGCACGAGAAGGTGACGGTGACGCCCATCGCCTCGTCGGGAGGCGTCGTCCGGCAGGGCGCCCCCGCCCGAAAGGCGATATCGGCGTCTCCCGTAGCGTCGATGATGCGCTTCGCGAGGATCGCCCGGCGGCCGGACTTGCTCTCGGTGATCACCCCGGTGACGGCATCGCCGTCCAGGAGCGGCTCGGCGGCCGGGCAGTGCAGAAGCGGCTCGACGCCGGCCTCTCGTACGAGTTCGTCTGCGACGACCTTGAACATCTCCGGGTCGAGCGCCTCGCTCATCGACTGGGATTCGGGCTGGGTGCCGCCCTTCACCCGGGCGCGCTCTTCGAGCTCGCGGCCGACGCCTCCGGCTTCGACCGTGTCCTCATGGCGGTACCAGGCGATGGACTCGACGCCCACCTGCGTGATCACACCGCCGAAGCACCCGTAGCGGTCGAGCAGGGTCGTCTGTGCCCCGGCACGCGCGGCGGCGATGGCCGCCGCGAGTCCGCCGGGGCCGCCGCCAACCACCAGGACTTCGGTCTCGCACAGCACCGGAGTGCTCCGCGCCTCTTCGGTGATGTGCTTCATGGGGGGTCTCCTGTGAGCTTCGCGGTGCTCGGGTGACGCGGGCGACTGTGCGCGTGCGCCGGCCGCGGCCGTGGGCGCCGGCCACGCCGCCGGTGCTTGACAGGAGTATGCCACAGCAGCCATGGTACATACCAGCAGCCATGGTACATACCACTTTCGAGCGGCGGCAGTGAGGTGCGATCTGATGGGGTCAGCAGTACAGGCTACGGGCATGACGGTCTCCATGCCTTACACGGGCGCCGGCCGGCGGCCGGCGCCTCTCGAGATCAGGCGACGCATCTTGAAGCGTCTCGCGGCCGAGCTCTTCGACGTCGTCGTCATCGGTGCCGGCGTGACCGGCTGCGGCATCGCGCTGGATGCCGCGAGCCGCGGTCTCTCCGTGGCTCTCGTCGAGAAGCGTGACTTCGCTGCCGGCACCTCGAGTCGCTCCAGCAAGCTCATCCACGGTGGTCTGCGCTACCTCGAGCATCTCGACATCGGCCTGGTGCGCGAGGCGCTCCACGAGCGGAGGCTCCTGGCGCAGAAGCTCGCACCGCACCTGGTCCACTCGATGCCCCTGCTCTTCCCGCTGACGCGCGGGGTCCGGGATCGGCTCGTCATGGGCTCCGGTCTGCTTCTCTACGATGGGCTGGCCGGCCTGCACCCGGCGATGCCGCGCCATCGGCACCTCTCGCGAAAGGCGTGCATGCGAGCCGTGCCGTCCCTCCGCGAGGACGCCGTCACCGGCGGCATCCGCTACTTTGACGCCCAGGTCGACGACGCCCGGTTCGCCGTGACGCTCGCGGGGACGGCACAGGCTCACGGCGCCGTCTGCGCCTCCGCCGTCGAGGTCGTCTCCTTCACCCACGACGGGCCGAGGGTCTCCGGGGTCCGCGTGCGGGACCTCGAAGGAGACGACGAGTTCGAGGTCCGTGCCCGCGTCGTCGTCAGCGCCACGGGAGTGTGGACGACTGAACTGGAGCGTCTGGCCGGGGTCGAGACGCCCATGCTGGTGCGGCCCTCGAAGGGAGTGCACATCGTCGTCCCGAAGTCCCGCATCGACGCGACCCTCGCGCTTATCCTGCCGACCGAGAAGAGCGTGCTGTTCGTGCTGCCCTGGGGGGAGCACTGGATCATCGGCACGACGGACACGGACTGGCGCTTCGGCCTCGACCATCCGTCGGCGACCCGTGGCGACATCGACTACCTTCTCGGTCATGTGAACGCGGTTCTCCGCGAGCCGCTCGCGATCGGGGACATCACCGCCGTGTACGCGGGGCTTCGACCGTTGGTCTCGGCGGGCTCCAAGGACACGGCCGCCGTGTCGCGGGAGCACGCCGTCCGGCGGAGTGCTCCTGGTCTCGTCAGCATCGCCGGGGGAAAGTACACGACGTACAGGATCATGGCTCGTGACGCCGTCGACGTGGCGGCACGTGAGCTGCCTTTCGCCGTGGCGCCCAGCCGCACCGCGGACATTCCGTTGCTCGGCGCGATCGGAGCTTCGCAGGCGGATGTCAGGGCGCGACTCCACCCCGGGGCGGCGGGGCTCTCGCCCGAGCAGATCGGGCACCTGGTCCGCCGCTACGGCTCTCTCGCGCTTCAGGTCCTCGACCTCATCGTGGATGAACCGGCGCGAGCGACTCCTCTGACGGGGGCCGGGACGTACCTTGCCGCCGAGGTCGTCCACGCGACGCAGTACGAAGGCGCGCTGCACGTCGACGACGTGCTCACGCGCCGGACGCATATCGCCTTCGAGGCGCCGGATCGTGGGCGCCGGGCGGTCGAGGACGTGGCGGCGGCGATGGCGGCGGCTCTCGGCTGGGACCGCGTCGCCACAGAGCGGGAGATCGAGCACTATCGCTCCCGGCTCGACGCCGAGAGCGCCGCACAGTCGCTGCTGGACGAAGCCGCGTCGGATTCGGCCCGGTCCCGGGTGCGGGATGTGCGGCTCGAAGCGGAGTGACGTCGGCCGTCCGGCCGGCCGCCGCGCGGGTGTCTCGGCTCAGTCTCCGGGCGCCGGCGGGACGAGCACGAAGTCGCCGACGTGTCGCTTCTCGAGAAACTCACGCTGGGCATCGGCGATACGCTCGAGTGAGAACGTCTTCGCGACCGGTGGCCTCAACTCGCCGCGTTCGATGATCGAGATGAGGTTCGGGAACACCGGCTCGTCCCAGGCCGTGCAGCCGACGAACGTCAGGTCTCGCAGGTAGAAGGCCCGCTTGTCGAACGTCACGATGGGACCGGCGATGGCCCCGGACGAGACGTACCTGCCGCCCCGCTTCAGCACTTCGATGACGTCGCCGAACGACGGCCCCGAGACGTTGTCCACGACGACGTCTACCGACTGCGCTCCGAGCGTGTGGACGAGGTCCGCGTCCCGGTCGACGACCGCGTCGGCACCGAGTGCGCGGACCGTCCCGGCCTTCGCGCTCGCCGCTACGGCCGTCACTGTGGCGCCGCGGGACTTGGCGAGTTGGACGGCCGCCGTGCCGACGCCGCCGGATGCGCCGGTGACGAGCACGTGCTCACCGGCGCTCACCCTGGCACGGCCCAGCATGTTCTCGGCCGTGCCGTAGCTGCACGGGATCGCACCGAGTTCCACGTCGCTGAGCCCGGTCTCCACGACGAAGACCTCGGAGGCGGGCACCCGGACAAACTGCGCGAAGGCGCCGTCGAAGTCGGAGCCCATCCAGATTGTCTCCGGGGACGCGAAGCCCTGTGGACGCATGCAGGGACGCACAAGGACACGGCGTCCGGTGAGCTCCGCATCGCCCCCGGCGCCGACCGCCGCGACGCGCCCGCAGCAATCGGTGCCTTGGATGAGGGGGAAGGGCGTCGGCTCGCTCCAGCCCCCGTCCTCTCTCGCGGCCGCGGAGGGCTCCTGGGCCTCGGCCACCTGCTCCGTGGCCGCGGTGACGCTCGGGGAGTACCAGCCGAGGCGCGTGTTGACGTCCGTCGCATTCACACCCGCGGCCAGGACGCGGAGCAGGACCTCGCCTCGTCCGGTCGTGAGGATGGGCACGTCGCGGTACTCGAGTCTGTCCAGATCTCCCGTGCCGGTCGTCACGACCGCCTTCATCGTGGTGCCGCCGCCCACGAGGTCGAAGCGGTCGCGACGCAGCGCGGTCAGTCGCCCGATCACTTCCGGATCAGTCGTCATGGCGTATCGACGCGAGTGAGAGCAGCCGGAGCGTCTCCGGTGTCGGCACGCCGTCGACGTCCCAGCCACGCAGGTCGTAGTACTCGCCGAGCGCCGCAGCGAACGCATCCGCGCCCATCACTCTGCCGGCGGCGGCGCCGTCCGGATGCGCGACGTTCAGAATGCGAAGAGGCAGGCGGTCGTCCTCTCGGCCCAGTCCTTCACGCAGGTTGAGCAGGCGGCCGAGGTTCCAGATCCGCGCGCCGATGGTCATGAGTTCGGCGGCCGTGGTCTCTCGGCCCCAGAGGTGCCGGAAGTGGACGCCGAGAAAGTCGGGGTCCAGCGCCATGTTGGCGCACCAGACACCGGTCCAGGCGACGGCGCTGAAGTCCTGCTGGTCGACCACGAGACGCGCCCGGCCGGCGAGCGAATCGGGCGCGCTGTCGCCGCCGAGGATGTCGTCGGCGGCGGTGAAGGCGCGCATGTGGCAGGCTCCCCGGTCGGAGGTGGCGTAGGCGAGGCCCATACCGAACGTGCCCCGCGGGTCGTAGGCCGGCATCTCGAGTCCCTTGACCTCAGGGGCGAGGTCAGGCCGGCCCTTGAGTGCGGCGAGGTCACGGGCGCCGAGCGCCAGCTCGGCGCCGTAGCCTTCGCGCCGCGCGATCAAGCCCGGCGCCTCCAGGTACCCTGCGGTGTCGCCGAAGGCGAGGCCGTAGTCGGCGGCGCCCTGCTCGCAGAGGTCCATGGCGAGTCCGACGACCGCGCCGGTGGAGATCGTGTCCAGACCGAGTTCGTCGCAGATGCGATTGAAACGAGCGATTGCCGTCAGGTCGCCGACGCCGCAGTTGGCGCCGCACAGGCCGAGTGTCTCGAACTCCGGGCCTTCGCAGACGAGGTCCCCGAAGGCGTGGACCTGGCGGCAGGCGAGGGGACATTGCGTGCAGGCGCGAATCTTCGTGCGGGCGCGCAGGAGTGTGGCCGAGTCGATGGACGAGGCGCCGTCAAAGACACCCTGGCGCCAGTTGCGTGTCGGGAGCGCACCGGCGTCGTTGACGGGGCCTACCAGCATCGGTGTGCCTTCCTCGTAGGTCCAGGCATTGTCGACGGTCAGAACGCGCTCGCTCTGCAGCCGCAGCATGTCCGCCGTGAAGGAGGGGGCATCGCCGACGCTCACGGCGCCGGTACCGCGGACCACCACGGCTTTCAGGTTCTTGCTGCCCATCACCGCTCCGGCGCCGCCGCGGCCGGCCTTGTGGTACTGGTCGGTCGAGAGGCAGGCGAAGGGCACCTGACGCTCGCCGGCCGGACCGGTCGAGAGGACTTTGTGGCGCGGCCCCATCTCCTCACGGATGAGCCGCTCGAGCGGTGCGGTCTCGAGACCCCAGTATCGATTGCCGGCGGGAAGGAACTCCACCGAAGCATCCTCGACCCTCACGAGGACCGGCTCGGGCGCCCGTCCGGTGATGATGACCAGGTCGTAGCCGGCGAACTTGAGTTCCGGGGCGAACGAGCCGCCCACGTACGAGTCGAGAAGCGCTCCGGTCGCCGGGCTCTTGCAGCCGACGGCCAGGCGCGAGCAGGTGGCCGCCGCCGTACCCGCGAACGGACCGGTCGCGAGGATCAGAGGGTTCTCCGGCGAGAGGGCGCCCGCGCCGGGCGGCAGTTCCTCGAAGAGATAGCGCAGAAGCAGCCCCTTGCCGCCGACGAAGAGACGGGCCCACTCCTCGCTCAGGCGCTCGACCGTGGCCCGGAGGCAGGTGAGGTCGAGTCTGAGCACGTTGCCGGTGTAGAAATCCATCCATCTCCTCGGCCGGGACCCCGGCTGCCTGCCGGTTTCCGCACCGTCTGCCGGACATCCGGCCGGATGCTCCTCGAGCGTCTCGGGAAGCCGTTCGCGAGCCGGGTCGGACTGATTGACCCGTCTGATAGAATGACGGGTGTAGCCCTAATCGACCGGTCAGTCAGTTGCCCATTGCACTATGGCGGCCGGGTCGTGTCAAGCGTGGCCGTGGTGTCTGGCCTCGCCGGTGGCGTCGGCGGTCGCCGGCGCTGTTCGTGTCGGGAGGTGGCGGAGTCATGAGTCCAGACGCGCATGGCGGCGCGGAGCCCGCGTCGGCCACGCCTCGGCGTCAGTCGGGACGGGGCGAAGTCCGCCTCGCCTTCAAGGACCCGCTCACCGTCCTTCCGGAGACCGCCCGAAGGCTGCTCCTGGCGGCCAAGGAGATCCTCGCGACCGACGGCTTCGACGCGCTCACCCTCAGCTCCGTTTCGGCGGTGTCGGGCGAGAACAAGGCGATGATCTCCTACTACTTCGGGAACAAGGCCGGCCTGATCGCCGCCGTTCTCGATTCGGTCATCCACGACGAGTACATCGCTTCACAGGACCGTATGAAAGACGCCGACCCGGGCAACCGCGCGCAGCGGCTCGTCGAGGAGATGCGTCGCATGGATGAGGTGACGGACGACTTCCGTGTCTTCTTCGAACTGCTGCCGCACGTCCTGCGCGACGAGTCTCTGCGTCCCCGGATAGCGCTGCTGTACACCTGGTACTGGAGCGTGAAGCTCGAGTGGCTCGGCATCGCCGACCCGGCGAGCGGCCTCGAAGACCCGGATCTTCTCGGGGTGGCCCAGATCCTGTCGGCCGTCATCGACGGTCTCGCCATCCAATCGGCGATCGACCCCGCCCTCGACCTGGACAATCCCTATCGCGTCTTCCATCGGATGCTGGAGGCCACCGCCATCGCGCTTGTCGACGCCCGGTCGGGGAACGGCGGGCGCGCGGCCGGCAGCGACGATCCGCGTCTCTCGCCGGCCTGAGCCGGCCCGGCCTACTCCAGGCAGTACGTGTCGAGTTGCCGGCGCACGACCGGGTCGAGGTCGTCGGGTGCAGTGTAGGCCTCGACCGACTCAGCGACTCTGCGCGCCGCGACCTCGGCCAGGTCGAGGCCTCCCTGCGCCTGCCAGGCCTGGAAGGGCGCGCGGTTCATCATCGAGTTCCGGCGCACATCCCGTGCGTGGCGCCGGGTGTGCCCCTGCCCGAGCAGCGAGCCTCCCGGCCCGGCCGCGGCCACCACGTCGAGCGCCAGGGTCTCGTCGTCGATCACGATGGGCCGCAGCGAGTCGCGCAATCCGCTCAGGACCTCGTCGTCGATGAGGAACTTCTCCGGCGAGTAGCAGTTGAACGACGAGAGGATGCCGGCGGAGTGGAGCACATACTGTACGTCGTGATTCAGGACGGCCTGCATGGCGAGCGCCGATTCGGCGCCGGCCTGGGCGTCCGGGATGTGGGAGTCAGTGAGCGACCCGCCGGCGCGGACCGGCAGGCCGACGAAGTGGCCGAGGTCCACGGTGGCCCCCATCAGGGTCCAGTAAGCCGGTGCACCCATCATGAGCGAGCCGGTCTGCATCGACGAGACCGAACTGGTGCCGCCGTACAGGAACGGGCATCCGGGCTGGGCCAGCTGCGTGAGCACGAGGCCGCAGAGCACCTCCGCGTGCTGCACGGCCAGCAGGCCGGCCAGGGTGAGCGGCGCCGTGGTGCCGCCCATCGCACAGGCGGCCACGCAGACGGGCTGGCCGAGACGTGCGAGGCGCAGCAGGACATGGGCGCCGTCGCCTGAGAACTGCAGCGGCGAGGTGCTGTTGATGATCGACCACAGGCGCGGCCGCTCGTGCCAGCCGCCGCCGTAGAGTATCTCGAGGACGTCGGTAGCCGCTCGCAGCTCTTCCCGTGTCGTGACGGTGAAGCGGCACGCCTTGTCGCTCCCGGTGATGTGCGCGTGGGCGCTGACGCGAGCGCGCACCCCCTCCGGGACATCGGTGGGCTCCACGCTGTAGCCGAGCACGTCGATGTTCGGCGAGAGGTGGGCGAGCGCGATCGCGGTGCGCAGGTCCGCGAGTGTCCCCGGCCGCTGCGTCCCGTGGTCGAGCACGAACGGCGGCCCCGAAGCGCTCGCGAGGACCGGCGGCGCGTCGAGCGCAACGGTCAGGTCGAGGTCCGGGCGGCGACCGGCCACCGTGTATCCGGACGGAGCCGTCCCGAGCGCCTGCTCGACGAGCCGGTCGCCGATCCGCACCTGGTCACCGGCGACCTCGGCGCCGTGCTCCGCCAGGAGCGCCACGGCCTCGATGTCCAAGATGGCGCAGCCCACATTCTGCAGCAGCCACAGGCCGGCCTCGTGGATCCGCTCCAGCCCCGCTTCGTCCAACCCCTTGGGGAACTGCGTGCTCACTGTGCCTCCCGATCCGATCGCAGCGGCTTTCGTGCCATCTCGCTCAGAGCGGCAGGCGGACGCCCGCGCCGCGTTCAACAGCTCTCTCGTACAGGATCCTGGCAGTCACCATGTCGTCCACGGCGATGCCCATGTTGATCGAGAAGATGCGCTCGGCATCGCTCTCGCGGCCGGGCTTCAGCCCGGCGGCCAGCTCGCCGAGGTCGGCCGTGATCTTCTCGGGGATGCTCCGGAAGTAGACGCCATGCCGTCGTGTCGCCAGCAGCTGGCCGATGTCGTCCGAGCAGAGCTTGTCGCACTCCGCCATCGCCGCTCCGGTCCACGCTGAGTCGTAGTCGAGCGAGACCGCCAGACTGCCGCGCTTGAGGGTGCCGGCGTCGAGGTCGGGCTCGGGATCCGCGACGATCGGGATGGCCGTGACCGTGACGTCTGCCGGGTGCACGGCCTCCGGCGCGGACGCGCAGGTGACGAAGCGCAGCGCGGGGAACCGCGCCGACATGTCGGCGACGAAGCGTCGTGCGGCCTCCGGGAAGAGGTCGTGGCATCGGACCTCGGCGAGAGCCGGGAGTTCTTCGACCAGAGCCATCAGGCTGGTGCGCGCCTGTGCGCCGCACCCGACGATGGCGCAGGAGTCGCTGTCGGGGCGGGCCAGGTATCTCGCCGCGACGCCTACGCTCGCCCCGGTCCTCATGGCGGTGATCCAGGTACAGTCCATCACCGTCAAGGGCACCCCGGTCTCGCTGTCGTTGAGCACCAGCAAGCCGCTGATGTACGGCAGGTTCCTGGCGGCGTTCGGCGGGTACCCGGAGACCCACTTGATACCGGCTACCTCGAGCCCCCTGACGTAGGCGGGCATGGCGTGGATGAAGCAGTCGGGCCGCGGGTGGATGCCGGGCTTGGGGGGCATCTCGGCGTCGCCGCGCCCCTTGGCCGCAAAGCCGAGATCGAGAGCGTCGATCACTTCGCGCATCGACATCCCCAGGCTCTCGATGTCGGCCCGGCTCAGGCAGACGAGATCCATCGCGGGCCTCCTTCATCGTCGTGTGAGATCCCCCGGTGCACTTCGCCGCCGCACCGGGCTTCCCGTGTTCAAGCGGACACTAGCGGCCGGGCGGCGATGGTGGAAGCGCGGCGGGGTGACTTGTGTGGGTTCCAGGGGGAGGAGGCCCTGTCACCCCGCCGCGCGGGAGCGGACGTGCGGCGTCGGGACGCCTCACCCCACCCCGAGGATCGTCTTGGCCGTGGCCACGGCCTCGATCGCGTCCTCGGCGTAGCCGTCGGCGCCGATCTCGTCGGCCCAGGCCCTCGTGGTCGGGGCGCCGCCGATCATCACCTTGACCGAG
>Ga0172369_10003633_pt1 | contig 20163 bp, 25 predicted proteins | sample LakKiv25m_FD_114539 | JGI IMG/M metagenome (GOLD analysis project Ga0172369, IMG submission 114539) | Freshwater microbial communities from Kabuno Bay, South-Kivu, Congo - kab_022012_11.25m | ecosystem: Environmental > Aquatic > Freshwater > Lake | place: Democratic Republic of the Congo...
AAATTTACAAACCTCTCCGAGGTAAAGTTCTTGAAACTTTCCAGAAATGCTCGTCAACAAGTTGCCTCGCATGAAGAAACTTTGCCAAACAATTCGAAAAAACGAATTATTGAAAGTTCTCTTTTGATAATTTCTTGTTTTAAAAAATTGGATAAATTTAATAAACTTTTTGTTAAAAAATTTAATTAATTTTTTGATTAAATATTAAAAAAAGAAAAAATAAAAATTAAATTAATTATCTCTGAAAGATTCTTGCGAAAAAGCCTTTCTTCATTCCGGTAGCGACTTTACAAGCGCCATTTCTACATCCGTCTGAACAGAATAGCGTATGAACTTGAACATAATCTCCAGATGTACAATAATATTCCTCCACGGAATTATCATTTGAACAATAATCCTTGAATGGACCGTGGTTGTAACCAACTGTTCCGTAACTTCCGCCGGTTAAAACTCCTGCGATGTATTTGTTCATTCCTCTGTCGCTATCATGACAACTCTTGTTCATTGCTGAACGATTTAGTCCCGGAGCAAATTCTATTTCCAAAGAATTTTCGGGCACAACGGCAGTTAGATTAATACAAGCCCCACCATTTTCTCCCTGAATACATCCGTAATATTTTCCGATTCGCTGACAGTTGTAAGTTACTGCCTGAATTCCTTTCTTGGTACAGTATAATTCATTTAGCAAATCTCCTGTGATACATTTATCTTCGTAAGTTGAATCCCCAAGAGAAATTTTTCCTGCTAGAGCTGGATTTATTCCAGAATCAGAGTCACTACATGCAGGCATTACCACAGATTCAGATGTTGCTTGTCCGGTAAGTTTTCCAAACCATGAAGCAGAAACAAGAGAAAATCCGAGAACCACTAAAATCATTACAAAACCCAGAACAAAACTATTTTTTTTATTCACCATTTTACCTCCTTTCAATTAATTGAACTTTTTAAAAAAGCTCTTGTTTTGAAGAATTAAATAAAGTTAATAAAGTTTTCTTTAAACTATCTTTTTATCGCCGTTATATATATTAACCAATCCACCTTTTGTTTGGAATGGAAAAAATAATCGAATCTTTGCTTGAAGCTGACAAATCAATCCAGAAAGCCAATCATCTTTTCTATGTGACTTTTCCTCTTTTGAAGAACAAGAATCTTCTGATAAAAGTGGTTCTCGAGGCCCGGAATGCGGTTACAAATTGTATTGTTGCGATTCTTCATTATGAGTATGTTCGCAAAAGGATTTCTCTTACTAAAAATCCGGAAGCAAATTTTAAGACTTTTGAAGAGAGTTGTTCTGCGCGGTATGGTCTTCAGAGGAAGGATTTGGACACAATAAAAGAACTTTTTGATATAACTAAGATTCATGAGGACAGCGTAATGGAAATAATGAACAAAAATCGGGTTGTAATTCTTTCGAAAGAGCTTAAACACGAAACAATAACGCCCGAAAATACGAAAAAATTTATTGAACTTTCGAAAGTTCTGTTTAGAAATATTAAAGAGAAAATAATTAGAGAAAAAAGAGGAGAAACCTCTGAAAAAGGGTAAAAGAAAAAGTATAAAAAGAACGAATAACTGGGTAATTCTACGAGGGGCTTTTTAAATGGAAGAAATTATTCAGGAAAAAATTAGTGCAGACCATCTTTTGTACGTAAGTCTGAAGTATACTAAAACTTGTGACGTGATTTTGAATCTTTTGCTGAGGTGGAGAAAGATGATTGACACCGCGATAGATGAAATTTTAATTTATGCAAAAAAGAAAAAAAAGATTTCTACGATTCCGGCAAATCCGTTTGGTAAAATTGAACTTGTTCAGAAGTTGTTCAAAAAAGACAAACAATTTTTAGATGTAATCGAATTTTATATTATGTTGAAAAAACTCGATGAGCTGAGGAAGGAACGAATCGGAGAATTCAGAAAAAATGTGAATTTGAAAATTATGTATAAAGGACAGGAAATAAATGTAAATCTTGAACAGTTGAAAATTTACGCGGATCAAATAGAAAAATTTATTTCATCTACGAGAAATTTTTTGTCGTCTTAAAATGAAAAAAATAATTGTTATCGTTTCCGGAAAGGGTGGTGTCGGGAAAACCACATCGGCCGTTAATCTTGGGGCGGCGATAAATTATTTTGGTAAAGAAGTTCTGATTGTCGACGGAAATTTAACTACACCGAATGTCGGATTACATCTTGGTTCTCCAGAAGTTCCGATTAATTTAAATCACGTTCTTTCAGATAAGGCTGAGGTTTTTGAAGCAGTTTACGAACACGAATCAGGAATGAAAATTTTGCCGTCGTCGTTATCTGTTAAGGAATTGGATAAAATAAAACCAGAAAGATTGAAAGATTTTAGAAAAGATTTTCTGAATGTTTCTGATTTGGTTATTGTTGACAGCGCAGCCGGACTTGGGCTTGAAACTAAATCGACGATGGAAATGGCTGACGAATTAATTATTGTAACTAATCCGGAAATTCCGGCGATAACCGACGCACTTAAAACAATTAAACTGGCTCAGAAAATGAAAAAGCCGATAATCGGCGTGATTGTGACTAGGGTGAGAAAGGACGATTTTGAGATGGGTTCTGAAATGGTAAAAGAAATGTTAGAAGTTCCGATTTTAGGAATGATTCCCGAAGATATTTCAGTTAAAGAATCGCTTAACAAAAAAAATCCAGTCGTTCATACACATCCTAAAAGCAAACCCTCAAGAGCTTACAAAGAAATTGCTGCGCAAATTTTGAATGTTGATTACAACTCAAAAAAAGACAAAGAAAGTTTGTTCGAAAGAATACTTAAAAAAGTTGGAATCAAAAAATAATTAGTTTTTCTGAGAGACGATTAACTTTCCGTATTTAATTGCGTCATCCATTGCTCTCAGGATAGAATATTTCTCCATTTCAGGCACCCCGCACTTTATAAAACTCATTGCAAAATTAAAATTTTGTCCGTCTTTTCCATAACCCGATAAAATTTTTTCAATTCCCGAACATAAAAATCCAATACAAATGGGCGATTTGAACAAAAAAAGTTTACATCCCGACGGAGATAAATACTCACAAAAATTTTTTTCATGATCTCTCCATCCATTTCTTTGAGCTTCAACTTTCTGCATGGTATTCAATCCTAGAATTCCTGAATTGTAAAAACCACGTGAGCAGCATCCATAATATTCTCCGTTGGTATGTTGATTACATTTGCTTTTATCCGCACAAATTTTTCTTGTACCAATTTGGTGTAGTATTCTGTCAATTTGTTTTGTTCGCAGTCCGTAATTTACTAAAAAAGTAATCGGATCTTCAAGACTATTTTTTGGCGGAACTTTTAATTTTTTCGAAGAGTTTATTTCTATTTTGTTTAAAACTAAATTGTAAAATTTTTTCGCATGTTTCTGAAATTCGTCTTCGATTTTTGCTCTTCGATCTATCTCATTAATTTCATCAAACAATAAAAAATTTTTAGTCATATTTATGGAATGTAATGACTGGATTTATAAATTTTTATGATTTTTGAACAGACAAATTTTTATAAACCGAAAAATCTTAAATTAATCATGAGGTTGATTTACATTCCAGATAAAGAAGTTGAAAGAGTGAAAAAACAATTGGCTACTCACGAACGAGTTCATGTTGTAATGATTTCTTCCGAGTATGGAAAGTACAAAAAAGGAGATTTTGTAAAAACGACTTGGGGTGACAAATTAGTTATCAGCGATATTAAACAACCCAGAAGTTATGAGGACTTTGAAAAAGAGGCAGTTCATTATCCTGAATTCAAAGGAGAAGATTTTGAAAACTTAAAATTAGTTTATTCTCATAAAAAAATTGAAATACTTGAACTCAAAGATTATCGTTCAAAAAATTAATAGGTTGGCAAAGAATCGAGTTGTTTTGATGTGTCAAATATATTAAACGATTGAACTTGTTTTTCTAAACTATTTTTTTTACCCGAAACTTCAAACTTTCTGTCGAGAGAATAATCCAAATTTTCTTTTTTCTTTGGTGAAAAATAATCCACAATTTTGTTGTATGTCTTCTCAATGAAATCATATTTTTTATTGTTGGTTAATTTTTTAAAAAAAGAATAGGGTTTTTTTGCGGGAGAGGATTTGTATTCCGACGGGCTGACTTGAGAAACTTTTTCTCCAGGCATCGATTCTAAATTTTTACGGCTAAATAAATATTCGTTGTTTCGTCTTTTGAGAATTTTTTCTCTTGTAAGTTCGTATCTATCTTTTTCTTTTTCAGCTTTTTCGTCTTCTTCGTCCCAGCCCTGATTTTCTTTTCTTATTGCGTTTTCATTATCTGCGAAAAAAACAGGCATTAATCCAAACTTTTCCCATTTCCAATGTTGGTAGGCGTTGACTCTTTCTGCCTTATTTGAATATTTTTCACCATCAAAAATTCTTGAGTACGACGGGGAATTAGTCATCTTACCAGTATAAAGACTTGCTACAAAGTTTCCGAAAGACTTTAAATATTTTCCAATTGCCATCGGGGAAAACATATAAACAGCCTTTTTAAAATTTGTGAGCGAGAAAATTAAACGATTTTTTTATCCAACCATCATTCCGGGTTCAGCGCCTTCGTCTGCAGAAAGAAGAAGAACTTTACTATGATCAGAATTTGAAGCAGCTAAAAGCATTCCGTGGCTTTCGATTCCTCTCATCATTCTAGGAGCAAGATTAGAAAAGTAAATTATTTTTTTGTCTTTTAATTTTTCTTTTTTATAATACTGCTTTATTCCGGCACAGATAATTCTTTCTCCGAGTTCTCCGACGTCGAGAGTTAATTTGTAAAGTTTGTCTGCTCCGTCGATATCTTCAACTTTTTTTATTTTTGCAACTCTTAAATCCAGTTTTTCCCATTCAGAAAAATTAATACTTCCAACTCCAACCATAATCTCCTTAACTTCTGATGATTTATTAATTTTATTATTGGATTTAGGTTGGATTTCTTTTTCTATTTCAATTTTCTTAAATAAAATTTCTCCTTTTTTTATTTTTGAAATTTTAAGAGGGTTGGAAATCTCTTCTAAGCTAATTTTAAAATCAAACTGCTTTGCAATTTTCTCGCTTGTCGACGGAATAAATGGCCAAAGCAAAATAGCAATTGCTTTTATTGAATCAGAAATTTCATAAAGAATTTTTTTGTCCTGAGTTTCCCATGGTTTTTTTGCCTGAACATATTCGTTACAAACGTCGACAAAAGCAAAAATTTCATTCAACGCTTTATCAATTTCATAATTTTCCATATGCTTTTCTATTTCTTTTAATTTTAATTTTTTCAAAAATTTATTCTCTGTTTTTTCTAAACCATATTTTTCTGCCAAGGTTGAAACTCTTGAAACCAAATTTCCTAGTTTGTTTGCGAGCTCGTCGTTGTGTCTTCTAATCAAATCCTCTTCTGAAAAATTTCCGTCGTCACCGAAAGGAATTGTTCGGTTTAGATAATATCTTATTGTGTCAGACTCATATTTTTTTCTAAGGTCAAGTGGGCTGGTTACGTTTCCGAGTGACTTGGACATTTTTTTTCCGTCTACTGTCAGAAATCCGTGAACAATAACTTCTTTTGGTAATGGCAAACCTGCAGATAACAACATTCCTGGCCATATTCCGGTATGAAATCTTAACATATCTTTTCCTACTACGTGTAAATCTGCCGGCCAGAATTTTTTGTATTTTTTGTCCGGATATCCGACGCCAGTTAAATAATTAGTCAGTGCGTCGCACCAAACATACATAACTTGATTTTCATCTCCAGGAACCGGGATTCCCCAAGGCAAATGTTTTTTGTCTCTTGAAAAACTTACGTCTGTCAATCCTTCACTTATTAGGGCAAGAAAATCGTTTTTCCATTTTATCGGTCTTATTTTTATTTCATCTTTTTTGACTAATTCCGTAATTTGTTTAGAATATTTTGAAAGCTTAAAAAAATAATTTTCTTCTTCGATATTTTCTATTTTCAAATTGGGGTGATCTGGACATTTCCCCTCGAGTAAATCTTTTTCTGTTACAAATCTTTCACAACCTGTGCAATAACATCCAGAATATTTCTTTTTGTAAATATCTCCTTTTTTTTCGAGCAATTTCCATAGCTCAAAAACACCGGGCCAATGCGCTTTTTTGTCGGTTGTTCGAATAAAGTAGTCGTTTGAAATATTCAATTCTTTAGTAAGTTCTCTGAAATAAGCAGAATTTTTGTCTACAAACTGTTGAGGTGTCAGACTGGCTTCTTTTGCCATACGATAATTTTTAGATCCGTGCTCGTCGGTACCGGTAAGAAAAAAAACATTTTCTTCCACGAGGCGGTGCCATCTTGCTATTGTATCTGCTTGAATTATTTCCAGGGCAAAACCTATATGTGGTGCAGCATTCGCGTAAGGTATTGTTGTGGTGAGATAAAATTTCTTTTTTGTCATTAAGTAATCAAACTAAAAGACTATAAAAATTTAATTGAGTTTATCTAAGAATTCCTTCTGTTCTTTAAATATTTTTTCCGGAGTCTTTGAAAAAAATTTCCACTCACTTGCTTGAAAATCGAGTTTAATCTTATTCTCTGGAGTTAGAAGTTTAGCTTCAAAAACAATTGATACTGGATGACCGACGCCGATATAATTTGGGTACTGAATGAATCCAATATTGTCTAAAATTTCTATTTCAGCATTAAGTTCTTCCTTTGCAATTCTTTTTGCTGCTTCTTCAATATTTTCATTAAAAAAAATTGTTCCGCCCGGCAGATGCCACAGGTCTTTAGGATCAGTAGTTCTGAATGTTAATAAAAAATCACCCTTAGAATTTTTAATTACTAAGTCCACACACAGCCTCGGAACTTTTGAATAAATCTCGTTGAACTCTTTTTCTGGAAATCTTTTTGGCATTGAATCTTAAAAAACTGATTCTATAAAAAGTTAATGACTTAAAGACTTTTGATGTTATCCTGAAATTATTTCCTTCTTTTAACTATGTCATTAAATGCCGAAATAATCCCCTCTTCCCATTTTCGGTAATTTTCTTCGAGAACAGATTTGATTTCTGCAGGCAGGGGCTTTACATTTCCCTTTATGTCACCAATTAAAAATGATTCTGGATTTCCCCTTTTCCATTTTTCAAGCTCTATCAAACGTTTTTTTCCTTCATATAGAATATACGAATTTTCCTTGTGTCTTTGCATCCATTCATTAACTATGTCTATTGCAGTGCCGACGCTTTCTAATTCAATACTTAAACGTCTTACTCCCGTCGGATATGCCACTATATCTTCATATTTATCCCAAAATTTCCAAGATGGTTTTTTTATTTTTAAAATAATTTGGTGCGGAGAATCATGTACATATGTAGCGATAAGGCCTGTTCCAATGAAAAATTTATCCAAGTGTCTTGCAAGTTCATTTTGCCCAAAATTTATTGCCCAACCATTATCAAATGGTTTTAATATGTTTTTTCTTATTAATTTTTCAGACCCATAATCTCCAAATGTCTCAAGAGGGCCATCTTCTTTGTTTGTATAAAATATATTTAAATTTGCTCTTTTTAAATCTCGATCAGGTTGGAGTATTATCATTTGTGGAGTCCATCCCGTTTCAATAACTTCTGTTTCTAATCCTCGCATAAAATTTTGGAATCCTTTAGGTTTATCAAACGGAGAATAAATCGCCCAAGTTTCTTTACTAAACTTTAAATAATCAAAATCTACCGGGTTTAAACTAAATTCATTTCCTCTCGGAATGTATTCTGCTGATAATAATTTTTTTCTAAATTTTTTTCTTGCTAAAGCGTCTTCATCCATGGGGCTAAGATTTAAATAACAGTAGATAAATCTTTCTGTTTTATTGTTTTTATTTTGTCATCCTAAATTGTAAACAATTTCCGGCTTCGCCGTCGGATGAGCGAAAATAGTTTTTTCTACCAGTGTAGTTTCTTTCTTTAAATCGCTCCTGCGATTTTTCGGAACGAACTTATTCGTTTTTCTAAAAAAGAAACCCATGCGCCATCCGGGATTGGTCTCTCAAATCTTTTGGATTTCGGACTAAGCTCGTCCACGCAGTGACTTCGCTTAAACAAGTTCAATTCCTTTTATGCGCCATCCGGGAATTGAACCCGGCTCTAAACCTTTTTCCAATTTTTCTTCATGAACTATAATAGTTTCTTTCAGTTCCAGGGAGCCTTTCTTTTTCTACACTAATAGTTTTTCTCTACCAGTGTAGTTTATCTTTTTTCTAAAAAGAGAAACCCATTGGGAAGGTTTCATACTACCGATATACTAATGACGCGCAAAATAAAATATAACCAGAAATTTATAAACTATGTTATCCTGAAAAATGCATGAAAGAGGAAGAGGAAGAAAAACATTTGAGAGAGGGGAATATTAGTCTGGTTCTTGATTCTTATAATGAGATTTTTTCTGATTTTGACCCCAGACCAAGTGCAGAAAGGGGAATTTCTGTAGACTTTTTAGAAGAATGTCGACGAGCTTTAAGAGAACGGGAAGGCGGTGCAGAACTGAGACTTTTAATTCCTAAGAATAAAAGAAATACAAAAGAAGAAGCAGTAATCAAAAGAAGATTAAAAGCGCATTTTACAAAACACGTTATAGAAAGACAAAAAGAAGTGAACAAAATCCGACGGAACGGCGTTTATTTAATAATTTTAGGTGTTGCAATGATGTTCGTTTCGTATCTTGTTTATTCGGGTCTTTTATTTCCGGACGCTGAAATATTAAAAAATATTGTTTTAGTGGTAACCGAGCCCGCGGGATGGTTTCTTTTTTGGATAGGTGGTGAGAAGTTTGTATATAAAGTTAAAGAAATTTTACCTGATTATATGTTTTATAAAAAAATGTACGAGTCCGAAGTGAGTTTTCATAACTACTAACGTCTTTCAAAAGACTTTTAAACAAACTTAAATTTCCTGTTCAATAAAATGTTCAACAAAAAAAAATGTCCAAATTGTAACACAAAAGTCGGCAAAGAATTTGAATTTTGTCCGCATTGTGGTCGAAGCGTAGGTAAAAAGAATTCTTCAGAAGAGTTTGGGATGATTGGTCAAAATGATTCTTTGAGCGAAAATTTTTCGGATCCTTTTTTTGGAGGAATTGGCGGAAGTTTCCTTAATAAAATGCTTAACAACACGATGAAAATGTTGGAGAAAGAATTTGATAAAGAAATGAAAAATTCTCAGCAAAATCCTCTAGGGGGAAATTTTGAGTTGTACATCAACGGAAAAAGGATTGATCCGAAGAATATACAAGTTAGTCAGAAAAATGTTTCTCCGTCGGAGTCTGGTTCAAAAAAGAAAAATGTTCAGGCCGTTCCTGTCAAAATTTTTAACAAGGAGCAGAATAAACAATTTTTGGAATTTCCGAGAAGTGATCCCGAAACAAAAAGCGTGAGACGACTTTCTAACAGAGTTATATACGAAATTGAAATGCCTGAAGTTAAATCACCAGAAGATATTTCTATAAACTATCTTTCAAACAGTATCGAGATTAAAGCAATCGGGAAGACAAAATCTTATTTTAAAATTATTCCCGTCGGACTTCCGGTAGTTAGTTACACGTTAGAAAGTGGAATGTTGATTTTAGAGCTTGGAACTAAGGATTAAAAACTTTTATAAACAACTTTCTTCTCGATTTTTTATTCATATGAGGCTGTAGTTTCGCTACAGTTTCAAACAATGAGAGGCTGTAGCTCAGCCTGGCTAGAGCACCGCTCTGATAATAATCGAATTAGAAAGGCGGGGGTCCACGGTTCAAATCCGTGCAGTCTCATTGAGGTAAAGAGGAAAAATGAAAAATGCACCTGTAGTTATAGGTGTCCAAGAAAAATTTATTTCGAAAAATATAAAGCATTTACCTGAAAAAATTAGTCAATTTATTGAGGCACATAAGTTTGATTTTGTTCTTTTTACACAATTTCTAAATAATAAAAATTCAAACTGGGTGAAAATCTTAAAATGGAATGAAATGTTAACTCTTCGAGAAGCAAAAATTTCTTCCGAATTACAAAAATTTTTAACAAGAAAAAATGTTTTTGTAAAAGAAACTAAATTTTCGGTGTTTGGAGTAGATAAGTTTAGATTATTTATACAAAAAAATAAAATTAAAAAAATATTTATTTGTGGAATGGATACTCATGCATGTGTTTTTCTCTCGGCAATGGATGCTTTTTCAAACGGATTCGAAGTAAAAATTATAGAAGACCTTTGTGTTGCATCTCACGGAAAAAAATTTCACAATATGGCAATAAAATTACTCAAATCGAATTTAGGAAAAGAAACTGTAGTTAGGTCAAAAAATATAAAATAAAATCAACCAAATACTTTTTAAACCATTTTTATCTCTAAATCTCATGGCAAAAGGAATGTATCATTATATAAAACAAGCGTGGAAGAAACCCGACGCAAAAACTCTTCGTGAACGAATGACTTTATGGAGGGGCGAGGGATCGGTTGAAAAAGTTGAAAAACCGTTGAGATTGGATCGGGCAAGAATTCTTGGTTACAAAGATAAAAAGGGTTTTGTCGTCGTGAGAGTTAAGTTAAAACGTGGCGGACATAAAAGACCAAGACCGAACAAAGGAAGAAGATCGAAGAGACTTCATATTAATAAAAATCTAAAGGTAAATTATCAATGGATTGCAGAACAAAGAGCAGCAAAGAAATTGACGAACCTTGAAATTTTGAATTCATACTGGATTGGTGCCGACGGGGAAAATTACTTTTTCGAAATAATTATGGTTGATCCGGAAAGACCAGAGATAAAATCTGACCGAACAATTAACTGGATTTGTAAACCTGAAAATCGAGGAAGAGTTTTTAGAGGATTGACCAGTGCTGGAAAGAAATCGAGAGGATTAAGAAACAAATCTCCAACTAACAAGAATCGTCCTTCTGTAAGAGCCGGTATGCATAGGGGAAAGTAAATGGGTTTATTCAGCGAGGTGAGTTCAGGAATTCATGCTGAGAAACTTGAAAAAATTCTTTTTGCGGGAATAAAAACAAGAAATTCTGAAGTTATCAATTTTCTCAAAACAAATGTTTATCTGGTTTATCTCGAAGAAATCGCGGAAACTTGGGGGGCAGATAAAGTCAATAAAGAGCTGAGAAGAGTTTATGGTGGGAAATGATTTCCCAATTCTCCGTCGATAAATTTAATTTATACCAAAGATTTAAAAACAAAATTTGGGTTTTGTAATTATGAAAAAAGATGATCCGCTTTGTAGAATTGTTGGGATGGCTGACGCCGAAGAATTATGCCGGAGAGGAGAAAATACTGAACCCCGAATTGAAAAAATTGGAGAGCAAATTATTGACAACCCTATGACTAATTATCGGGAGATTTTAATAGACATTGCAAGAGCGAATGAACCTAAAATTATTGGTTACTCTGTTGAAGGAAAACCGGCGAAAAAATTAACTGTCGGTTTTTACAGAGTGCTAAAATAAAATGACATATGAATTACCCAAATTGAATTATTCTTACGATTCTTTAGAACCATTTATCGACGCAAAAACGATGGAAATCCACCATTCAAAACATCATCAAACCTACTTAAATAAATTAAATGAAGTGATTCAGAATCACCCTGAAGTTCAAAATAAAAAAATAGATGAACTTCTAAAAAATGTTAAAAAAGTTTCGGAAGAAATTCGTCAGGCAATCATAAACTTTGGTGGTGGATATTTTAACCATTCATTTTTCTGGCAAATTCTGAAAAAGAATACAAAATTTTCTGGTAAGATTTCAAGGGCGATTGAAAAAAAATTTGGAAGTTACGAAAAATTTAAGGAAGAATTTTCAAAATCTGCCTCGGCTCTTTTTGGAAGTGGATGGGTTTGGCTTGTGCAAAATTCCGATGGAGAATTAGAAATTGTTCAAACTAAAAATCAGGATTGTCCCCTAAGTCTTGAAATGAAACCGCTATTGACTATTGATATTTGGGAACACGCTTATTATCTGAAATATCAAAATAAAAGGACAGATTACATCGAGGCATTTTTCAATGTGATAAACTGGGAAAAAGTGGAAGAAATTTATTCTGAGAACTGAGTAAAAAGTTTAAAAATACTACTTCTAAGAAAGTCTATGAAAGAATATAAAATTTATGATTTGGTTTAGACATCACTTGCAGTTGAAGAAGGAAAAATTGAACGGATACTCTCGATGAATGTGGGGATAACAGTGAATACTCTTCAAAAAGAGCTGTTTTCTTTGGCGAGTAAAATTTCCGGGACAGAAGTAATTTCTGTAGACTATCAACAAAAACTTCCAAATGACTCGGATGAAAAATTTGATATTCAGGTTGGTTTTTATCAGCTTCGGAAAATTGATGAAGTCAAATTATTTGAACAAGAAATTAATCGGGCAATTGACAACTCTAATGCTGGAAAATTTCCAAAAAAAGAATAAAGAAATTTAAAAAGTTCATTCTAGTAGATATTTTATGATTAATGAATTAATTTCGGTTGTGGCAGTTATTGGTCTGATTTCTATTATCTCCGGAACTTTTCTTGTTTCGTCGTCGAAAAAACATCTTAGAGTGAAATACATTTATCCGCTTTTGGTTCTTGGCGGAATTTGTCTTGAAATTTACAGTATACACATTGGCGATTTAGTTTTCATTATTCTTCAAGGTGTTTTTATTTTGAGTTCGATTTATGGTTGGATTAGACTAAGAAAACATATTCGGAGTTTGAAAAAATAAGATGATAAAAATAAGAAAAGCAACAAAAAAAGATTTAAATCAAATTGTGAATTTAGCATTGAAACTTTGGCTGAATCATTCGCAAGAAGAATTAGAAAAAGAATTTGCTAATCTATTTAACAAAAAATATAAAATTATATTTATTGCAGTCTCTTCAAATAAGATAGTTGGATTTGCAACGGCTTCAATTAAAAGAAGTAACACTTCTGGAGTCACGATTTATCCGACAGATTATTTAGAAGGAGTATATGTCGAACCTGAATTTAGAAAAAAGAATGTTGCCAAACAGTTAGTACTAGGGGCAGAAAAATGGGTTAAGTTAAATAATTGTAAATTTTTGGCTTCGGATACAGAGTTAAAAAATTTAATTAGCCAAAAATTTCATAAAAAAATAGGATTCAAAGAAACTAAAAGATTAGTTTTCTTTCAGAAAAGAATAAAATGATTTACTCACGTCTCGCACAATTGTATGAATCCGTCGGTAGTACAACAAAGCGCCTCGAGAAAGTTGCAATTCTTTCAAAATTTCTTTCTGATTTATCTGAGAAAGATCGAGAAATTTTGTATTTGTTGAAGGGGAATGTTTTTCCGGATTATGACGATAGAAAAATTGGAATTTCGGAACAGCTCGTCATAAAAGCTTTGTCAAAATCAACCGGAGAGAGTAAAGAAAAAATTGTCAAAGAATGGAAAAGAATTGGCGATTTGGGGGAAGTTGCGCAAAGTTTAGCAAAAATGAAAAAACAATCAACTCTTCTTTCCACTAAGAATTTGACTACGGAAAAGATTTTGGACAATTTAAGAAAACTTCCGTCGATGGAAGGGCAGGGAACTATTGATAAAAAAATTTTTTTAATTACCGAACTTTTGGTTTCAGCTTCGCCGTTAGAAGCAAAATATTTGATGAGAACTTTGATTGGCGATTTAAGAATTGGAATTCAGGATTCAACAATAAGAGACTCTTTGGTTGAAAGTTTTTTCTCTCACGAGGATAAAAAAGAGGTGCAGAAAAAAATTCAAGAGGCCATTGATAAATCAAACGATCTTGCGGAAGTTTTTGAAAAGTGTCTGAAAAAAAATTCTAAGGAGCTTGAAAAAATTTCTCTTCAGCCCGGAAAACCGATAAAAGTTATGCTTGCTCAAAAAGTTCCGACAATTCGCGATGGTTTCGAAACCGTCGGAAAACCTTGTGCAATTGAGTACAAATACGACGGATTTAGAATTATAATTCACAAGAAAGATGATAAAATAATTCTTTATACTCGAAGATTGGAAAATGTCACAAAGCAATTTCCTGAAGTTGTTGAGTATGTTAAAAAATATGTGAAGGGAAAAAGTTTTATCCTCGATAGCGAAGCGGTTGGGTTTGATAAGAAAACAAAAAAATATATGCCCTTCCAGGCGATTTCACAGAGAATAAAACGAAAATATGACATTGAAAAAATAAGTGAGGAACTTCCCGTTGAAATAAATGTTTTTGATATTATTTACTACGACGGCAAATCTTTCTTAAATGAGCCCTTTCATAAAAGATCGGAATTGGTGAGAAAAATCGTCGATGATGTGCCCTACAAAATTATTTCTGCAAAACAAATAATAACCGGAGATTTGGAAGAAGCCGAGAAATTTTACAAAAAAGCTCTTGCAGATAATCAGGAAGGAGTTATGATGAAAAATTTAAATGCAATTTATCAGCCAGGAAGTCGGGTTGGGCAAATGCTAAAAATAAAACCTTCGGAAAAAGATTTTGATTTAGTTATTACCGGAGCAGAATATGGTCAGGGAAAAAGAGCGGGCTGGATGACAAGTTTTATTCTTTCGTGTTACGACGAGGAATCAGAAAAATTTTTGGAAATTGGGAAAGTCGGAACGGGAATTTCCGAGAAGGAAGAAAATGTTGAAGGAACAGAAAAAACTACTTTTGGTGAACTAACTAAATTATTAAAACCACTTGTAATAAAAGAAAAAGGAAAAAATGTTTCTGTCAAACCGAAAATTGTTGTCGCTGTGACTTACCAGGAAATCCAAAAATCTCCGACGTATTCTTCCGGTTATGCGTTGAGATTTCCGAGGATAACTTCTCTAAGACCTGACCGGGGAATACACGATGTTGCGACTATCTCCGAGGTTAAAAAAGATTATAACAAATAACAACTTGGAAAATAAATATTTATAAATGTAATAAATCATATAATTAGAATGAAGATGGTGAAGAAAAATTATTCTGCGATTCTTGGTTCAGTATTACTTTTAATTGTTTTATTCATCGCTGGACTTGAAATTGCAAACAAAGTCAGCCTTAACATGACTGGAGATATTGTTCTTAATCCGCCGATACCTGCATTGTGTTCCGACGCGAGTATAATCAGAACTTGGGAATCGATGTTTAACGAACCCGCAGTTAGAGTTATAACTAATAATCCGAGAACGGTTTATACTAACTTAGACACAAACTGTTCTGTATCTGCTCCTTGTCTTCCTAAAGCGGCGAATTTGATTTGTATGGTTCCGCAGTATAAGAATCAGACCTGTCAAAAATTAACTTCTTTCGGAATTGGGTCTCCTACTGTTCCAGTATATTTTGAGACTTCTCCAAAAAGATATTGTAACTCAACCGCTGATTGTTCGGGAATAAATGGAGCTTCTTGTCGTGAAGCAATTAATCCACAGAAAACTTGTCATAGAACATCAATTCAAACCGGGTCTTACAATCAAACATTAATTGCCATTATTAGAGATACTGATCCGAATAGATGTCGAGTTTATTTTGCATATAAAATTAAATCAGTAGCTCCCACCTCTTCATCTAGCCCTGGAACAACGAGTAGCCAGTTTAGTGAAGTTTTATTTCTTCGAGGGAAAAATGATCCTTACTTTAATCCTCAAAAAGAAGTTATTGGAATACGCGGAAATTTTTCACAAGAATTTTTAACTAGGTTGAGTTCTATGACTTCTGAGCAACTTTACTTGTATGCTTTTAATTCGACAAATCAGGATCTAACTTTTTCGCAGGTGGATAATAGAATTTTTGGTAGATCAGCGATTCCTGGCTACTTAAGTCCGATTTTAAGTGGTATCGGTGCGGAGCAAGCATTTAGACAAACATTCAAACCTACCGTTGATTTTGGTGAGTGGCGAATGAACAGTATTTGTTATGGAAAATTAGTCCATACTATTTTAGGGAAAATCGTGTGTAGAGAAGTGGGAAGTAATTTTATTAATGAAGATTCACAAGTTATTTTTACAATTGACGATTTAGACAGCACAGGAAAAAAATCGATAAAAGCTGAAGTTGCGCAAAATAAATCTTTTGAAATGTTAACTTACGGCGAATATGAAACCCCTGTTTGTACTCCTGATTGGGTCGCACATAATTCTTCTTGTGGGACGAACGATTACCTGACTGTAACCTATACCGATTCGAATAATTGTGGACAGACAAAAGATGCTGAATCAATAAATTGTGACTATGGAAATAAAAAGATAATTGGTCTGGTTTCTGAAATAGCGACGGAGAATTTGGGAAGTCTAACTCTTAAAATCGGTGGAGTGAATTTTAATTCTGTGACGGATTATTCTTCCTCCGGGATTTCTGAGGTTAAAATTCTTGAGAGTTCACATGAGTTGATATCATTTGAATGGGATTTTTCTTATTCTTTAAATTTAAGAGGAATAACAATACAAAAACAAGATAATAATGATGATGAGGGTTATTTGATTGTTAATGGGCTTGAGGAGGTTGAGAAAACTTTTACTGTTAGTAAACTGACTTCGGAGAATCAAGTTTGTGTTGAAGACAGGGACGTTAATGGTAGGGGTGATATAAGTCCGGATTGTGACGAAGATTATGAATATTTAGTTGAATGTCCCGGAACTAATTCGCAATTTGAATGTTCTATTGAAGGAAATTATTATATTGTTTCGGGGTTGTCTAATTCCGGCGTTGAGGAAACAAGCGGAACTGGTGATGGAACTGGTGGTGGAGATTGCACCCCTAGTTGGAGTTGTGAATCTTGGGGCACTTGTTCTGGGGGAATTCAAACAAGAACTTGTACTGACTCAGAATCATGTGGAACGACTCAGGGTAGACCTGCACTATCTCAATCATGTTCTCCATTGTGTGTCTCGGACTGGGATTGTGGTGATTGGTCGAATGTACAAGAGTCCTGTGGAAAGAGAAGTTGTTTTGATACTGTTGGGTGTGCGACTCCGACGAATAAACCGGTTGAAGAAATGAGTTGCCCGTCGATTATAACCTCAAAACCAACATGGTTAATTTGGTTGATAATTATTGTTTTAATTCTTTTGAGTATTGGAGTTATAGCGACGATTATAGTTTTAGTTGCTAAGAACAGTAAACGGAAATAATTTTATAAGAAACAAAAGAGACGGAGTATATGATTGAGAACTTTATTTGTCAGACATTTTCCATAGCCATTCAAAATATTCCTTAAATGATTGAGTTAACTGTTTATTTTCAATTAGAATAATAAAGGGAATTTTTTCTTCTGTTACAGAATACAATGCCGTTTTATCATTATAGATATGCATTACCGTCGGAGTTACAAATGTTTTTGGGAGATATCTTATTTGAGTGTAGTTTAATTTTGAGAGTATTCTTCCCCTCTCTTTTGATTTTGAATTGTCAATTAAAAGCCCCCTTGCATTAATTTTTTTCTTAATTCTTCGTTTATGAAAATCTTCTAAAAAGGCAGATAGCATTTCATATGTTTCACCGCTTGAACCAAGAGAAAGCCATTCCGACGGAGAATCAATTAAAATATTTTCAAAAATTGTTTTTATTCCTTCTTTACCTTTGTATATTTTTACATCAAGATGTTCTTTAAAACTGGAGAGTTCAATTAATTGTGGCAGAATACTTTTAATTTTGTTTTCTTTTTCCTTAACAATTTCCAAAAGTTTTTCTGGGTTGGTTGATTCAAAAAATTTTTTTCTTCCCTTAGAAACATAACCTACTAATCCCTTTTCAATTAATCTTTCTAACAAATCATAAATAACTGCTCTATGAAAACCCGTTTTTCTGATAATTTGCGTCGCTGAAGAAGAACCCAATTCAGTAAGAGCGACATAAACTTCTGATTCTCTGTCGGTTAAGCCAATTTCAGTTAAAATTTTTTTATTCATAAAAACAACTAACAAAAGGACTATTTAAATTTGTCGTAATATATATTATTACAAGTTTTTATAAAAATTGATTCTAAGGCAAATTTATGATAAGAAGAAATGTCAGAAAGGAAAGTCCGTGGAATTATACTCCATTAGTTAGCAATCTATTTGAAGAAGGAATGGAATTTGAACCACATAAATTTAAAGTTAGCCGAGCAAGTCACGAAAAAACAATTAACTTACTTAAGAATTCATATAATCCAAAATTAAAATTAAATATTTCTTCTCTTTTACCAAGCGAGATGTGGGGTTGGGCAAGAGTTTTATCGCAAAGTTTTGGAAGATTAAATGAAGTAATGGCTACTAAAGTCAATTGGCAAATTTACGGATATGGAAATCCCGACGAAGAACTTACTGCTTATTCCAAAGTTTTAAATTTAGAAAACAGAAGAGAATTGCCTTTGGTTACAATTGAAACAATCGTATCAGATAGCAAAAATAAAATCTTAATGAAAACCGAAGATGAATGTTTAATGTTACATGAAGTTAATCGTCCTGTTTATAATTTTTCACGAGAAAATTCAGAATTAGTTAAAGGTTTAACGCAAAGAAAAATTATTGATAGAAGAGATGTTCAAGTATATTTTAGATGGGATTGGAAACTTGAAATTTGGAAAAATAATATTCACACCGACGAATATGCAAGGAAATTCGGGTTTGAAAGAGGATTACCTGAATTTGCAGTTTATATGGATTGGTTATTTCTTTCACAATTTTTACAAACACAAAAAAGTTTAGGAAGAATGAATATTGAAGTTGAAAAAATCAAACCATTTTATGAAAAAGACAAACTAGAAATAATCTCTTTAGAAACAGAAAAATCAAACGAGCAAGAAGTTTGTTTTTTAACAAAAGAAGGAAAATTAAAATTGCAGTCTAAAATTCTCTTGTCGACAAAGTGCTAACTTTAATGGCTTAATAAAAATTATTTCTCTTTCTTAATTAATTCGACCAATCGGGTGTAAGGTTCGATAGAAACTTCGTCTTCGAGGATTTTCATGGAATCAAATTGATACATAATAAAAAGAATTATCAGCGTGGCTGAAATCATTACGGTAACAATTATAATTGAAACAGTATATTTTGGAATTGAAACAAATGCGAGAAGAAAAATTAAAACAACAGAAAGGAATATGTTAAGGAACCATTGAGATTTTGTTAATTTCAATTTAGACAGAAGAAGTTGTTTACCTCTTGCTTTAGATGCAGAATCTATTTCATCTGTAATCTGATCGAACAAAACAGATTCCCCTTCATTTTTAGGTTTAAATGTCAAAATGAAAGAGACTATATCCCTGAATTTCGTATGTGTTTTTTCACTATCCCAATAATCTACCCATTCTACTATCGGAACTTCTTTACAATAATCTGAAATTAAAAGTGAAACTTTCTTTAAAAAATTTTTATTCCCTAAGTTTTTGCAATACACCCATATTTGTTCAAGAGAGGAGACCTCTTCCGAAATTTCGTTTCTTATGCTATCAAATCTAATCCAGACGGTGTTTATAGTAAAAGCGGCGATTAAACCATAAATCAAACCTAAAACAGTTATGAATAATCCCACTTCGTCCATAGAAAAAATTTTGAAAGTGTTTAACGATATAAGAAAAGAAATAATTATCAAAATAAATATCCAATAGAATGGGGCTTTTTTCATATACCTAATACGAAAAGATATTTAAAAACCTTTATAAACTTCGTCGTCTGTTTATAAACATCATGGGAAAGGGAGAAAGTTCTTATAAAATACAAAATATAGTTGCGACAGCATCTTTGGGAAAGCCGGTTCCTTTAACGAAATTGGCGAAGACGAATCCAAACACTGAATATAATCCGAAAACTTTTCCGGGACTTGTTCTTAGAATTAAGGAACCGAAGTCAGCAGTTCTTGTTTTCTCGTCGGGAAATCTTGTTTGTACCGGAACAAAATCAACTGTGCAGGTAAAACAGGTTATTCAGGAAGTAATAAAACAGCTTAGAAAAATTAATGTTCATGTAACGATTGTTCCGAAAATAACCGTTCAAAATATTGTCGCGTCGGGAACAATCGAATTAAAACTTAATTTAAATTTCTTGGCTTTGGAAATGCAGAATACAGAATACGAGCCGGAACAATTTCCCGGACTTGTTTACAAATTAATCGAACCAAACGCAACTTTCCTTTTATTCAGCAATGGAAAACTCGTTTGTACAGGAACAAAAAACCGAGAACAACTTGAAGAATCAATGGATATGCTTCTGAAAAATGTTAAGACTGCACTGAAGAATTACGAGAA
>Ga0172369_10003635_pt1 | contig 20153 bp, 13 predicted proteins | sample LakKiv25m_FD_114539 | JGI IMG/M metagenome (GOLD analysis project Ga0172369, IMG submission 114539) | Freshwater microbial communities from Kabuno Bay, South-Kivu, Congo - kab_022012_11.25m | ecosystem: Environmental > Aquatic > Freshwater > Lake | place: Democratic Republic of the Congo...
CACGGCAGCCTCGATTGCCCCTTCGTGCGAATCGGTATCAGTGAGCTGTGAGCCGACGTGGAAGTGGATGCCCCTGAACTGCATCGCGGGAACTTCCAGCACGCGCCGAACCGCTTCCAGGGCGGACCCATCGGCGATGTTGAAGCCGAACTTGGTATCGGCCTGACCGGTCCGCATGAACCGGTGCGTTTCGGGGTCCACTCCCGGAGCGCAGCGGACCAGCACAGCCTGAGCCGCGGAACGGCGTCGTCCACGAAGCAGCGAGGCCAGCGTGGCGATCTCGGTGAAGTTGTCCACCGTAATGTGACCCACTCGATGTCGAAGAGCCATGCGGATCTCGTCCGCCGACTTGTTGTTGCCGTGGAGGTTGACACGGTCCATGGGGAACCCGGCTTGGATCGCCGTATAGAGCTCCCCGGAGGCGGCGACATCCAGACCGAGCCCTTCCTGCTCCGCGATCTTGCACATCGCCAGACACAGGAATGCCTTGCCTGCGTAGTGAATCTGGTTGGCCGGATACCGGCTCTCGAATGCCGAACGGTAGGCCCGACAGGCGGACCTAATCGCCGGCTCATCCATGACGTAGAGCGGCGTGCCGTACTCGCGGGCTAGCTCGACGGTGTCGCAGCCGCCGACTTCGAGATGCCCGCGCTCATTGATCCGTTGTGTGCCTAGTAGCATGACCGAACTGCGACCCGGATCAGGGCGACGGCCCGTCTGATGGGGCCGTGCGCCGCCGATACGAATAGCGAGCCTCGCCGCTCAAGCGGCGGGCCCGCCTACTTTGCATGGTAGCGCACCGGTAGGTGCGATGTCAAGGCGGCGACCGGTGAGGGCCACTCATGAGAACCACCCGGAGCCTGTCACCCGGCCGAACCAGAGCCGGCGCGGCCAGCACCACACGAAGGACGCCGTCCCCGGGGCGCTCCAGCGACACCTGCAGCGGATCGGCGCCGAGCAGCGCCTGTGCTCTGGTGATGTCTTCGAGGCCGCGTTCCCGGAACTCCAGCACGCGGATGCGTTCGAACGGCGACGCCGCACCTGGGAGCCCGCTATCGGACGCCGGCGTCAGGCGGCACTGCGTGAGGCGGTCCAGTCGGAACTCCACGACGGTCCGTGCCGGGCTGGGCCGAATGTCCAGTGTGGCCCAGAAGCGGGGGTCAAAGACCGGACCGCTCAACTGGCGGTTCGCACCGACCATGCGCGGAGCGATTGTCAGCGTCTCGGTACGGGCGTCCATCCGGCATCCGAGCGCGAGCGCCCACGCGAGCCATGCCGAGTCGGCCGAGGAGCTGGAGGCGGCCCGGCTGGCCGCCGGACGGAGGCGCGCCTGGTAGCGAGCTGCGGCATCACCATCGTTCGCGGATGATGCGAGGTCCACAAGAGAGGCCAGCGCCTGGGTCACGGATCCGGGCTGAGCGGCGCTGTCGGGCTCGGCCAGGCCATCCCCGATCCGTCTCAGCGACGGCCAGACGCTCGACAGCCATGGAGCATTCGCGGTTGCGCGGAAGTGCTCTGCCGTCGCTATGATCAGGTCCGCCTGGTCAGTCTGTGTGCTTGGTGTGGTTGCGGTCGCACCTGCCGGCGGGCTGATCCGAGCCTCCAGATCCTCGGCATCGAGGGCCGGAAACATGGCCAGAAGGCACGGGTGCAGGTGTGCGCGGGTACGGAGGTCCATCAGCCCGCCTGAACCGGCGCCGGTCCCACCGCCCAGCCGGAAGCGCATCCTGCGCCTCGCGCCTTCGGCGTCGGGAGCACGGACGACCGAGCTTGCTGCGAGTTCCTCCAGCTCAGCGCACATGCCGTGAAGCTGGGCGGCACCCAGTTTCGACTTGCCCAGCGCCGACTGCCACTCGTGGCTCAACGTCTCGATCAACCGCCGATCCGCAAGAGCGAACCGTCCCGCAGCGTCGGCGTCGCGGAACCGGTCGGCCCAGGGAGGTGACCACGCATCGCCGATTTCGTCCCAGAATCGGAGCGCGTGCCATGCGACCGCGAAGGCGAACTCCCGCTCCTCGGCGGGCCGGAGCTCCGTGCGCATGGCCACACACCCGGCCGGGTGGAGCCTGCCCTCCTCCGCCGCATCCACGGCGCCTGATACAACGCCCTCGCGGGCGAAGGAGTCCCACCAGGCGGGTCTGCGATCCAGCGCGTTCCACGAGCAGGCCGACGCCTCGGCGTCGGCTGCGGGGAACGAAGCCAGGACAGCCTGCGATCCCCGGGCGTTGTGCAGGCGAATGTCCGACACAGCGGCATCGCTGAGGGGCGGGCCGTCGAAGCGCATGCCGACTACGCCATCGGCGGCAGGCGACGTGACGGGCCGGACTCCCGTGCGTCTGCCCGGCTCGCGAGGCGAGCCGCCGAGTCCCAGGGTTGGTTGCCAGCCCGCCAGCACGGCAACGCGAACCGGCGCCCGGGCGAGGTTGCGGACCGTATAGACGACCACGATGGCAGGGATCGTAGACGCGGCGACGTCGTGTGGCTGCAGCGGCGCATAGGCGCGCATCGAGACGGACACCGGTAGGTCGTCGTCGAGATAAGCAACGTCCACGAACGGGTAGTGGGATCGAGCCTCTACGCTGCGAAACACAGGCAAACCATAGGGGCTCGACGCGGCAAGAACGCGGGCGTCACGGCGCCCCCCGGCGTCCGTCCAGATGGCGGCGAACGCGCCGGGCTGCGCCGGCGTGGGGTGACCTCCGTTGGCGGCTAGTGCCGCCTGGCCGAAGCTCCCATCGTCGCGCACTCCCACCCACCCGGTACCGAGGCCGCCGAGTCTGGCGGCGAGGGTCAAGTCACGCGCATCACCCGTTGAGCGGGCGGGTCCGGGCAGGGCGACGACCATCGCCACCCACAACAACACGACGGCACGGCTCGCGCCTGCACTGCTCATCATCATGCGATCATGAAATCAAGGAGCGGCCGAGCACAACCGGCCTGACCGGCGTCTGGTTGCTAGCCAGCGGGCGGCTCCCGATCCGCAGTGCTAAGGCTTCTCAACCCGAGTGACCTTGATGGCCCGATGCGCGGCCTTGGCGGCTCCGCGGCAGGTCATCGTGGCGGCGATACGGTACTCACCTGTCTGCGCAGCGGAGGGGATGGTGACTACATAGAAGACCTTGCCGCTGCTGTTCTCACGGTGCAGGTTCACGGTCCGCCTGGCCTTGCCCTTCAGCTCCCAGCTAGCCGGGGGCTCCAGAACCACCTCGGCTCGCTTGAAGCCCGGCGCAGCCGATCCTACCGTCACCTGGAGCTTGACCTCCGTGGGTCCGATCAGGGCCACGGCCTCGGGGTTTGCCTCAACCTGGATAGTGAACGCCTCCTCGATGGAGAAGCTGGCGGTGGACGACACGGTTGAGCCATCGTCCATCACGGCGGTCACCGTGAACTGGTAGAAACCGGGAACGGCGGTCTCGGGCAATGGAGTCGAGTAGCGCAAGCGGAGCGTCTTCTGACCCTTGATCTCGGGGAGCGCCACCTCGCGCAGTGTCTTGAGGTAGCTCTCCGCGGGGCCCACGCCCGACCACGTCACGGACCGGATGCCCCGAACCTGGTCTATCTGGTTGGACAGATCCAGCGCCGCGTGCATCGTCTGGCCCGGGACCATCGCTGTGTCCTCGATCGTCAGGCGGGGCACGATGCCGGTTACCGCGACTGTCTTCGACTCCACGAGGGTCACATCCAGGAGAAGATGCGGCTCGTACGGCGCGGTCGCTGCCGGGGCCGTAGCCGCGGGCAGGAAGTCCGCCCTGAAGCCGAGTAGCGATCCCGCGCGTGGGGCGAGGCCGGCCATGCCGCGAGGCACAGCCATTTCGACGACCTGGCCAGGGCCGCCCTGCTTCACAACCAGTTTCACTGCCCGCGGATCGGCAGCAGCCTCGTTCCAGACCGGGGCGTCGCGGTTCGCTGCGGCGTCCAGCACCCGTGTCGTCAGGGGCACGCCGCCCTGTGAGCCGACGGGAGCAACTGCTATCTCCAGGTTGTCGGCCCCGCGCAACCAGCCGTCACACGCCGCGTCCAGGTCCACGGCTAGCCATGCAGGCTGATCCGTCGCGGCGCCGATGTAGACGAACTCGTCGTCCCAGTTCAGGTAGACGGTTCCCCTCACGGGGCCCTCGCTGACCGTGTAGAGCGGAGACCACTCGGTTGGCCCTATCTCGCCGTCGAGCGTGGGACGGAGCTTCAGGCGCTGCGGGTCGAAGGGGAGTCTTGGCCGTTCCCTGTAGGCGATGACTACCGACGGCTGGGCAACTTGCACGCCGGCCGGGTCTTGCTGGGCCAGTCCGCGCGAGGCCGCACCGCACAAGCAGACCGCGCACCACAGCAGGACCTGAGCCGGCCGGACCCTGGACACACTCTCTTGCACCGTAGCACCCTCCTCAAGCATTGGGTTACGCTCCGAATCTAGCACCTTTGCGCTGGATCGTCAAGCGTCTCGTCAGCGCCCTCGATGCGCTGGGCGCTCGGTACCGGAGGCTGTTCGCGAAGCAGCCTGCGCCAGTGCGTCGTGTTGTCCTCGAGATCCTCGCCGACGGCGACGAAGCCGCTGCGCATCAGTATCGCGATCATGCGGTGGTTGTCCGCCTGTGTGTGCGCTTCGACTCCGGCAAGGTCGCAACGGGCTGCCACGTCGAGCAGCTTGGCCATCAGGACGGAGCCGATGCCTCGATCATGCCAATCGTCGCGCACTGTGAAGGCCAACTCCGCGATGCGCGTCTCCTCGTCCACGAAGTACCGGCCCACTCCCAGCAGCTCCTCTCGGGCGCCGCTGCGCGTCACCGCGACGACGGCCATCTCGCGAACATAGTCAACGTTCACGAACCGCACGCGCTCCTTATGAGGCAGCGCCTTCAGAGGCCCCCTGTAGCGACGGTACACAGTCTCCTCCGAGAGCTGGTAGTGGAACTCGCGGATCAGGCCTTCGTCGGTGACCTTGATGGGCCGAATCAGCACCTCCGTGCCGTCGGACAGGCGGCACGGCTCCTCGAACTCCTCGGGGTACCGTGGAGTCAGCGCCAGCTCCGTGAGGTCGGCCGTGACGAGTCGGCGATCCCGGGCTGCGTGGAGCAGCTCCTTGCGGAAATCGGGATGGGCGATGCTGATCAGCGCCATGGCCCGTTCGCGAATGGTCTTGCCATGGAGGTAGGCCGAGCCCCACTCGGTCACGACGTAGTGGACATCACCTCTGGAGGTTACGACGCCCGCGCCGGGCTTGAGCGTCGACACGATGCGAGACATCGTTGAGCCGTCGGCCAGCGTCGCGGTCGAGGGCATGGCGATGATGGGCTTGCCCCCGCGGCTTCTCGCAGCCCCGCGCATGAAGTCCATCTGCCCCCCGATGCCGCTATAGAAGTACTCGCCGAACGAGTCTGCGCAGACCTGGCCCGTCAGGTCAATCTCAATGGCGCTGTTGATCGCCACCATCTTGTCGTGTCGAGCGATGACCATCGGGTCGTTCACGTACTCGGTCGGATGCATCTCGACGCCCGGATTGTCGTCAATGAACCGATAGAGCGCCTCGGTACCCAGGCAGAATGTGGCCACGATCTTGCCCGGGTGCGCGGTCTTCTTGCGTCCCGTGAGAACGCCGGCCTCGACGAGCGACATGATGCCGTCCGAGAACATCTCCGTGTGCATGCCGAGATCGTGCTTGTCGTGCAGGCTGCCGAGCACGGCGTCCGGGATGCCGCCGATTCCCGTCTGGATCGTGGCGCCGTCTTCAATCAGATCCGCCACATGCCTGCCGATCCGCCGCATCACGTCGTCTTGCTCGGGCGGCTGGATCTCCATCAGGGGGCGCTCGCTCTCGACCACGGCGTCGAAGCGGCTGATATGGACGAAGCTGTCGCCGAGCGTCCGCGGCATGCGCGGAGTCACCTCGGCGATCACGTGCGGTGCACTATCAACGGCCGCGCGCACGACGTCAACAGAGACTCCCAGACTGCAGTAGCCGTGCGCGTCCGGTGGCGACACAAGGATAAGCGCCCAGTCCAGGGGTATCTGGCCGCGGCGGAACAGAGCAGGAAGCTCGGAGAGGAAGACGGGCGTGTAGTCGGCGCGGCACTCGTTAACGGCGGATCGTGTGTTGGGGCCGATGAAGAAGGAGTTGCAGCGAAACTGGTTCGCGAAGTGCTCCTCGGTGTAGAGCGCAACCCCCAGCGTGAGCACGTTCAGAATCTCGGTGTCGGCGAGGCGTCCGGCGCGCGCGACAAGAGCCTCGACGAGGGTCTGGGGCTCGGCGGCGCCGCCACCCACGAAGACGCGCTTGCCGGACCGTATGGGCGCCACTGCCCGCTGGGGACTGGTCAGTCGTTGCCGGTAGGCGGCGGTTGTGTCCATATGCGTTCGGTTCATCCTTCAGGTGGCGTTGCCCGGCCCCGCAACGCAGAGCCGGCCCACCCACCGCAGCCTCACACAGCGGTTGGCAGGCCGGAGGGAGCTTCGGTGACGCCGGCTAGAAACCCAGCTGCCAGCGCACTCCCATGCTGTCTCTCTGGCGCCCCGCGACGAAATCGTACTCCGCTGTCAGCCGCTGGTTCGGTGCGTACTGATACCGCCATCCAACGTCCACGGATCGGTAGTCCAGCCCGCCGTATGTGCGCTGATAGCGAACGAATGGGGTGGAGCTACACGACGGAAGGTCCCCCTCGACGAGCAGGTAGCCGCCATTGTACCGAACCTGCGAGGGCGTAGAGGACGTTGTGCTGTCAATGAAACGCACGTTGTAGAACTCGCCGGCAACACGCCCTACGCCCGGCACCCTAACATGCATCTCCGCCCCGAGGACGTGCCTATCGTAGTCCTTCTTGTCGGCTGCCGTATGGCTCCCGATGATGCCGGAGGCGCCCAGGCGAACCGAGGGGCCGAAGTCGTGGGCGATCCGCCCGGCCCAGGTCTTGTTGGGATTGGAGTCGGCGCTGCGGAAGCCCTGACCGTTCAGGAATGAGAGGGCCCAATGGGTGCCCGATGCCGGATTGGCGGACGACTGCACTGTGACACCGATGTCGCGTTCCGCCAGAGCTACGCTCTCGGCGGCATAGGACAGCTCCAGCGGGCAACGCAGGGCGGCGTTGTCCTCGTAGACCTCTGAACCGAATGGGATCAGGTACTGCCCAAAGCGAACGAGGCCCAGGCCGGGGAGTGTTCGCTCACCGAACGTATCGGTAACGACGACCGTGGATTGGCCGGACCCAGCCTTGCCGCTGCCGGCGTCGACCTGGACCTGGATCTTGGTCATGGGGTCGAGCACCGCCGATATCGTAGGACGTGCCCGCCTGATTCGGAAGTTGGAGTAGGAGCCGGCGACCGCGTTGCCCTGCGGAAAGATGGCGTCGAGCTGAAGGTAGCCCTTCACGGTGATCTTGTCGTACCACGGCTTTGGTGCGGTCTTCTCGTCGGGTGCAGCAAACGCGGCATGCCCTGCGAGCCCCAGAACGACAACGATTGCGGCCACGCCTGCGAAGATAGACTTGCGCATGTAGTTTGCTCCTGTGGCAGGTTCGCGACCAGGGCGCGCCCATGGCGCGCCCTGGTCGGAAGTTGCTGAGAGGCTGCCGATCAGCTTCAGAAGGCGGTCGGCGGCCATCTCCGGTCAGCCCTCGTCGCTCGAGTACTTGTCCTTCAGGCTGGCGACGATGGCCGGATCAGCCAGCGTGGTCGTGTCGCCGAGGACGCGTCCCTCCGCGATGTCTCGGAGCAAGCGACGCATGATCTTGCCGCTCCGTGTCTTCGGAAGGTCCGCAGTGAAGATGATGTCGTCCGGGCGACAGACCGGCCCCAGCTTCGCGCCGACGAACTTCTTGAGATCGGCTGCCAGGGCTTCGTCAGCGTGGTACCCCTCGCGCACGATGACAAACGCGACCGGCGACTGGCCCTTCACATCGTGGGCCTTCCCTATGACCGCCGACTCGGCGACTGCCGGGTGCTCAACAAGGGCGCTCTCTAGCTCCATCGTGCTGATGTTATGGCCGGCGACCAGCATGATGTCGTCAACGCGGCCCATCAGCCAGAAGTAGCCGTCGGCATCCCGAACCGCGCCATCGCCCGTCAGATAGCGACCGGGGAAGCGGCTCCAGTAGACCTGCTGGTACCTCGCGTCGTCCTTCCAGAGTGTTCGCAGCATGCCCGGCCACGGCTTGGTGATGACCAGGTAGCCCTTCTGTCCGGTGGGCATGGGGTTGCCGGCATCGTCCACCACCTCCGCGAAGATGCCTGGGAAGGGGCGCGTCGCCGAACCCGGCTTGGTCGCGACGATGCCGGGCAGGGGCGTGATCATTACGTGCCCCGTCTCGGTCTGCCACCATGTGTCCACGATCGGGAGCTTGCTGCCGCCGATGACGCTGTGGTACCAGAGCCAGGCCTCGGGGTTGATCGGCTCGCCAACGGTGCCCATCAGCCGCAGAGTCGAGAGATCGCATGCCTTGGGCAGGTCATCGCCCCATTTCATGAAGGTCCGGATGGCCGTCGGCGCGGTGTAGAACACCGTCACCTTGTGCTTCTCTATGATCCTCCAGAAGCGGTCTCGGGCCGGAGTATCGGGCGAGCCCTCATACATCACCACGGTCCAGCCGCCGGCGAGGGGGCCATACACGATATAGGAGTGGCCGGTCACCCAGCCGACGTCGGCCGTGCACCAGAAGACGTCATCGTCCTTGAGGTCGAAGATGAGCTTGGTTGTCGCATAGACGCCTGTGAGGTAGCCGCCGGTCGTATGCTGGATGCCCTTGGGCTTGCCGGTCGAGCCGGAGGTGTAGAGGATAAACAGCGTGTCTTCGGCATCGCACTTCTCTGGCTCGCAGTCGGCGGATGCGCTTGCCATGGCTTCGTGCCACCAGACGTCCCTGCCCGGCTCCATCGTCACGGGGCACTTGTCCGGACCGATGCGTTGCACGACGACCATCTTCTCGACGCCGGGGCAGTCCACCACGGCCTCATCTGAGGTCTTCTTGAGATGAACGACGTTGCCGCGACGCCACCCGCCGTCGGCAGTGACGACCACTTTGGCGCCGGAGTCGTTGACGCGCTCGCGAAGCGACTCGGTGGAGAACCCGCCGAAGACGACCGAATGCGGCGCGCCGATCCGCGTGCAAGCCAGCATGGCGATCGGCAGCTCCGGGATCATCGGGAGGTAGATGGCGACCCGGTCACCTTTCGCAACGCCCAGTCCTTTGAGGACGTTCGCGAACTTGCTGACCTCGGTTGCCAACTCGCCGTAGGTAATCTTGCGAACGTCGCCGGGCTCGCCCTCGAAGATGATTGCTACCTTGTCCTTGCGGGGTCCCTTGGCATGACGGTCCACGCAGTTGTAGGAGACGTTGATCTTGCCGTCCACGAACCACTTGGCGTGTGGCGCCTTCCATTCCAGCACGCTCGAGTACTTCTCGAACCAGTCGAGCTCCTCGGCGTAGGACGCCCAGAAACCCTCGAAGTCCGCCGTGGCGCGATCGTAGATGCCCGGGTCCGACGCATTGGCCTTCGACGTGAACGCCGGATCCGGCGGGAACGTGCGGCCGTCAGACAAGAGGGCATCGCCAGTCTTTGGTGCTTCCGACATTACTGAGCTAACCTCCATGGTTGCGCGGGCCTGGGCCTCGCGCCTGTGTTATTCAGCCTGAGCAAGACCGGGCCGGGCTCTGGGCAGAGCTTGTGCCACAGGTGCGCGCTGCCTGCGCCCGGCCTGTGTTGACTGCTACGCTGCCGCCGGGATGCTCTTCGCCCTCCAAACGTGCAGCGCGATGGCAACAAGACTCGACAGAACGCACAGCGCGCCGCACACGGCGAACGCACCGCTGTAGCTTCCTGTCAGGTCCTTCGCGGTGTTCGCGGCGTAGATGCCTGCCACGCCTGCCACGCCGTACGAGGTGAACACGAGACCGTAGTTGGCGCCCAGGCTCTTGGCGCCGAACAGGTCGGCGGTCGCTGACGGGAACAGCGCGAAGTTGCCGCCGAAGTTGAAGCCAACGAGGCCGGCCCCGATCGTTATGGCGGTCTCGCTGCTGAGCGACGGCAGGATGAACATCATCACGGCCTGGAATGCGAACATGGCCACGAACGCCAGCGTTCGACCGATCCGGTCGGAGACGAGTCCCCACACGATCCGGCCTATGGCGTTGAAGATCGCCAGGGAACCGACGGCCAGCGCGCCCTTCTCCATCAGCGACTTCACGTCCGGGCCCGTCGCGCCTGCGGCTGCCACAAGCTGCTCGCCTGCGAAGCCCTTCGCAACGCCGATGACCGTCAGACCTGCCAGCGCTCCACTGAAGAACATGATCCAGAGCATGTAGAACCCGGGCTTTCTTAGCAGCTCGCCCGCTTCGCTCTCTGCCGGCGCCTTGGGTGGTGTGCCCGGGGGATTGCTGAGCATGAGCGCGCCGATCAAGACAGCCACAAAGGCGACCAGGCCATGCACGAGGAAGAACTGGGCCGGGCCGTGCTCACGAAGGTAAACCATGCCGCCGAATGGCAGGTCCTTGTTGCTGTAGATGAACGCGCCGAAGCCGAACCCGGCAACCGCCAGCCCTGAAACCAGTCCCTTGGCCTTCGGGAACCACTTCACGAGCGCCGCGATCGGGCAGACATAGGCGAAGCCGATGCCCGCGCCGGCCATCAGGCCCACCGTGAGCACGAGCACCACGATGTTCGGGCTCGTGCCTTCGAGCAGGCCGGTCTGGAGTACGGCTCCTTCGATCAGGAAGGCGGCGCCAAGCAGGACCGCGCCGATCAGGGCAGGTAGGCGGGGCCCCTTCACATCCTGGACGCGCCCGGCGTATACCAGAAAGACGGCGAACGACAGTATGGCCATGGCAAACGCGTACTTCAGGGGCGCCTGACGCTCATCGTGCTTCTTCTTGGCCTCCGCGTCGGGGAGCACCAGTGCGCCGGCGGGGATGGGTTTGCCGGCCTCAATGAGCTTGGTCTGCTCGGACTGGGCAACTACCTTCTGAGGATAGAGCTTCTCCTCGAGCGGCTGCCAGAAGATGCTGTAACCGTATACGGTGCCGAGGATTAGCTGAACGACGATGGCCCCGATGAGCACCTTCCAGCGGGCCGACCCGGAAGGCGCTGAAGCTGCCGCTTCACTCGTCATGCATGGCTCCTCTCAACAAGGGCCCCCTCTTCGTGGGGCCCCCAAAAGCGTCTCTCAGCCGACGCACGTGGGCGCTGGGCCTCGGCGCAACGACGGCTTGTTGAGATTGGTGGCGACGGATCGAGCCTGGCGCTCGGCCCAGTGCCGGGACCTTGCCGGCGTCTCGTTGGACGCCGGCGGATAGTATACCTTGCGGGGAGCCTGTTGGCGGAATGCCTAACGGGGAAAGTACGGTTGTCGGCTGGGCACGCTGTTCCCGCCGCCGTAGGGCTGGCGGACGGCTGCGCCGGTCCCCGGGGGTACCGTGCCGACGTTGCCATAGCCCTGTCCTGCCGCTGGTGGAGCCGCATAGCCTGTCCGGGGCACCCCCGTTCCTCCGAACGTCACGGAGTTGCCGTGCGGAGTGCCGCCGCTGCCTGTGGGTGGGTAGCCCTGGGGAACCGCGCCGGAGCTCGGCGCAAACTGGCCGCGGGTCTGTGCACCGGCCGGTAGGCCGCCCGCGCCCGGCTGGATGACGTTCGAGCCGGTCCGAGGCGCGCGAGGTGGCGGGGCCTGCACGGCTCGACCGTGTTCGCCGCGCTGCAGGATGGCGGCTCGCTGTTCGGGCAATACGTCGCGCCCCCAGAGCTGGAACAGAATGAACAGCCACGCGGCGCCACCCACAGCGAGGAGCCACAGCATCTTCTTGCGGTGCGCATTGGGGATCATCCCGCGGCCGGCGCATTCCACGCACGTTGTTGCGCCCCTGCCGTCGCACCGTGGACAGCTATCCTGCCGTCCGTCATCGAGGACGACCGCCGAACGCCCTGTGCCGCCGCAGGCAGTGCACTCGATCTTGCCGGCGGCGTCACAGGCCAGACAGCCAATCTCGGGTCTGAGGCTTACGTAGCGCCGCGCACGCGTCCAGCGGCCCAGGTCCTCTCGTAGTTTCGCTCTGACCTCGTCAGCCCCCTCGCGCACCACCTCGCGCATGGCTGGTCCTGACGGTCTCTGCATTGCTTTTCTCCCGGCCACTGCCGATCGGCATGCACGCGGCAGACGGCCCCAGCGACACGCGGCTCCCGGAGACCGGGCGCACGGCACGCGCCGCGTTGCGCCCGGCCCCGGGGCGACTAGAAGCTGAACACGTTGCCCGCGGGCAGACCGTAGAGGTTGCCGCGCAACGTGGCTTCGGGCATGTTCTTGGCGTGTCCGTCAAAGTAGAGGATGTTGAACTGCTGATTGTGCGAAGACCAGCCGTCGTAGTAGCAGTAGCATCCCGGGTCGGTGCACAGGCCCGGCAAGGGCGGCGCCGGGTTCACGACCGAGTAAGAAGTGAGGTACCGGTAGTCCCAGAGCAGAACCGTTTGCGACGGGTTCTGCGCGGCAGCGTCGCTCCTGCCTGCAGCGAAGCCGTTGAAGATGTAGCTAAGCCCAGGCTGCGTCGTGTCGGAGTTCTGCGTCCAGCCGCGCTGCGAACTGCATCGGTAGATGTCGGCGTTCTTCACATAGGGGTATATCGCCCCGGCCCAGTTGGTATAGGGTCCGTTGAGCCAGTTCGGCACCCCGTAGGCCGCATCCATCCAGAACGGGCAGTTGCCCTCGATGTACAGATGCTCCTGGGCGGGCGACTGCGAGTCGTAGTCCATCCAGTACATCACCATCGCTTTGCCTAGCTGGCTGACGTTGGAGATGCACACGATGGCTCGGGCCTTCTCTCGTGCCTGTGCGAACACCGGGAACAGCATGGCTGCCAGGATCCCGATGATCGCGATGACCACCAGCAGCTCGATCAGAGTGAATGCGGAAGTGCGACGCTTGTCCACCTTTCGGTCCTTTCGCTCAACCCGGGCGACGGCCGGCGCAGATGCACCGAGACGAGCAGGTGTTATGGTGCTCACTTACCATTCGGCGGCGGGCCGGACTCATCTTCCGGCTCCTCTGCCGGCGGCTTCCGAGCGGGCAGTTGCCTGATAATGAGGTTCCGGTACTGGACCGCCGTGTGGTCTCCCTGCAGCATGATGGGCCCCGGGGTGCCCTCCTCATTGTCCAGCGCGCCGCCTGTTACCCCGTCAATCTCCGCTCTGTCCGCGATCAACTCATCGTTCAAGATAATGGTGACCATCGGCTTCGCAATGATCGCGCCGGACTTGTCGCGCAGCGCCTGGAGGAAGTGCACGTCCAGCGTCTGCCACTGGCCGGCGGGTTTTGCAGCATTGGTCAGAGGCGCCAGCTTGCTGTAAACAGCCCCCATCATCGAGTTCGTGAGCTCGGTCGCGCCGGCGGTATCCCCGATCTGGATCTCATACCGGCCCTGCAGGTACACCCCCGAGTTGCCGCCCTGCGGCACATTCACTTCCACGTGCAACTCGAAGTCCCCGAACTTGGCATCCGACACGAGGTCGGTGCCCCTATCCGTGTTGGCGAGGATGCCGTTGTCGGTGGTCCACGCATTCTTCCCGTCCGTATGGCGAAGGTGCCACCCGGTCAGGTCTTTGCCGTTGAACAGCTTCGCGGTCGGGAGCGCGCCGTAGTCCACTGGCTTCTCGCCCGTGGCGGGAGTTGACGGTCCCTTCTGTTCCTTCGCGGAGCCCGTCTGTCCGCCTGTTCCCTGCTTGGTGCTGGACTGGGTGGTGGTCTTCTTTCCGGTCCCGGTCCCGCTCTTCTTCCCCTGTGACTGCTTCGACTTCTGGGTCTTCTTCTTCCCGCCGGTCTTGGACTGGGCAACGACACCCGTTGACGCCCCTACCAGGCTCAACGCAAGCATCAATACGACCAAACGCCGCATATCTCACCTCCGAAATGGCTCGGCGACTGACGGGGCTCAGCCGGGTCCGAGAGCGCCTGTCTCCGCCTGCCTCTTTGGACGTACCGTCCCAGGCCGCCGTTCCGGTTCCCGGGCCCTCTTGCTCGGCCCGATTGCCAACTGGCGCCGCGAGCAGTTGATGTACACCTGATCGCGCAGCAGAACGTCCGTGCCGATCACCCCGGTTGGGGTCCACTCGCCCCCCATCACGGCTATCGCGCGGACCCCTCTGACCTTCGCCGTACCGATCGTAAGCTCCTTCACTTCCACCTCGGCGATGCGTGCCTTGGCGCCGGAAGGGCTCCTGACCTCGCGCAGCGCCGTGCCTTCCTGGGCAGCGGCTCCGAGCCCTCCGGGAGGCAGGAGCGTCCCGGCTATCGCGGTGCTGACGATCCACGGTCGCGCCGCCGTGCCGCCGATCTGCGCCTGGACCTCGATGCGTCCACGACTGAGGTCCATCGGGATCACCTGGGAGCCCCGCGGCGGCGCCGTCTCCGGGCGCGAGAATGTGATCGTAGAGGACGCAGGATCAAGGGTCACCGCGCACGGACTTAGAACGGCGAGGCCGAGCCAGAGGCGCGGAAGCTCCTTGCGCTCGCCGCCCGTGAGCCGGGCGGCCATATCTGCAGACACGAAGGGCAGGTTGTCAACCGCATAGGGGCCGATGCGCGCTCCCGTGCTGCGCAGGGCGGCGGCCTCAAGCAGGCCAAGCGGCCCGGCGATCGCGACATCCCCACCCCGGGCCCAGCCCTTTTCCTGAGCCAACGCAGGCGCTGCCACACATGCGGGGAGCGCCGTGTCGAGATAGGCTCGCTCAGGTAGCCCGGGACCGAGGTGTGCGTCCACGGTGACGGCTCCTTGCTGAAGCGAGTAGCCAACGCGTGCGGGTAATATGGTCGTGGCCGATACGGTTGGGCTGGCGAGGGGACCCGACCTCGGAATCTGAGGCCCTGCGACAATGCACGGCAAGGCGGCCACTGACGCCACAAACGCAAGGGAACGCCGACGAGCCTTCACAACGTTATTGTAACACCTTGCCGCGGCCCTTGAGCGGCGAGGCATTCCAAAGTTGACTCGGTTACATGGATAGGGCTATACTCGCCCGTTGCGGGGCGCCGTAGCGATACGCCCCGCTTTCTTGTGACTTAGGCACACAAGCCAAGGAGGGCAGTTTCATGGCTGCTGCCGTCAGCATCCAAGGACTGACGAAGACCTACCTCGATGTCTGGACCAAGACGGAAATCCGGGCGGTTGACAACCTGAGACTGGACGTGGACGAAGGCGAGGTATTCGGCTTCCTAGGTCGTAACGGCGCAGGGAAGACTACTACGATCAAGATGCTCTTGGGCCTGATCTTCCCGACCGCAGGCACGGCGACCGTCCTCGGCAAGCCGATCGGCGACATTGAAGTGAAGTCGCAGGTCAGCTACCTGCCCGAGGAGGCTTACTTCTACGAGGGCATGACCGGCTGGGACATGCTGGACTTCTACGCGAGGCTGTTCCGGGTAGGCGAGCCCGAGCGCTCCAGGAGGATCCAGAAGGCGCTCGAGGACGTATTCCTCGATCCTCAGGCCTGGCGCAGGCCCGTCCGGGGGTACTCCAAGGGCATGCGGCAGCGCATCGGCATCGCCCAAGCGCTGATCAACGATCCGAAGCTGCTCTTCCTGGACGAGCCCACATCCGGTCTTGATCCGATTGCCCACGCGGAACTGCGGGAGATCATCGTTAACGTGGGCCGACAGGGCAAGACCGTGTTCCTGAGCTCCCACCAGCTTCCCGACGTCGAACTGACGTGCAGCCGTGTCGCCATCATCCACAGGGGCAAGCTGCTGACGACGGGGCGGACCGACGACCTGACCTCGGGAGACAAAGTCGAGATCACGTTCGAGGGCGGAGACGCCGGGCTGATTGACAAGGTGAAGAGCGTGGCCGGAGCCTGTGAGAAGAAGAACGGGGCGTCGCGAATACCCGCCGTCGAACCCAAGGATGTGAACGGACTCGTAGACCTGCTCCGCGGCGCGAAGTGCACGGTGCGCTCGGTCGTTCCTCACCGCCGGACCCTCGAAGAGGTATTCGTGGAGACCGTGCTCAAGGAGACTGGTAAGTAGCCATGGTTACCCTTGCCATCGCCAAGCAGACGCTGGAGGAGATGCTGCGTAGGAAGATCCTCCTGATCCTGCTCATCGTCGCTGTTGCCATGATCGCCCTCGGTCCGTCGGTTGGGTTCCTGAGCCCGCGCGAAAGCTCGGCGGTGCTTAGGAGCCTCGGCCTGGCCGTGATCCTGCTCGCAGGCTTGCTCATCACCGTCCTCACCGGTATCCAGGTGATCCCAACGGAGATCGAACGGCGCACCATCTACACCGTCCTGTCCAAGCCTGTCCAGCGATATGAGTTCGTTCTCGGGAAGTTCCTCGGCGGCCTCTTCACCGTATTCGTGATGGTCGCCTCGATGGGTATTGTCTTCCTCGGCGTTCTTCGCTATCAGGAGGGCCGCTTCGCACCCGAGATGGCTCAGGGCGTCATGATGACGTTCTTCCAGATGACGCTCCTCGGGGCGCTCGCGATCTTCTTCAGCACCTTCGCCACGCCGGTCGTCAACTTCTTCATCACGTTCGGGCTCTTCATCGTGGGCAACCTGTCGTCGGTCACGGAGTCCCTTCTCCAGAACAAGAACATCGCCACGCGGCTCGTCGCGAGCGCAGTTCACTATGCCATCCCGAACTTCGGTAACTTCAACATCCAGAACAAGCTCATACACCCGCAGGTGGTGATCAAGAACATGAACATGTTCATCATGCAGAACATCACCTATTCACTGATCTACTCGGCGGTGCTGTTGATACTGGCGATCATCGTGTTTGACCGGCGCGAGGTCTAGCGGAGGCGGCGCATGCATCCTGCAACACGTCGCAACCTGATCCTGGCGCTCGTCCCGCTGGCCATCGTGGCGGTCTTCCTCCAGACGCGCATAGATCCGACGGTCGCCGACCTCAACCGCGGCTCGCGGACGCCTTTCGCCGGCCTCTCGACGGAGTTCATCCTCGGCCCGCTTCTAGGTATGCAGCAAGCCGTCGCAGGACTGCTGTGGGTGCGGGCCGACGAGTTCTTCCACGAGGGAGACTACGACGCCATCCTGCCAATGGTCCGGATGGTGACATGGCTGGACCCGCACAACCTGGACGTCTACATTACTGGCGCGTGGCATCTGGCCTACAACTTCACGGATGCCAGCGAACGTTCCGACCGACGGTACATCCCGGCGGCCCAGAAGCTCCTTGAAGAGGGCGACGCCAACAACTCCGGCGTATACGACATCGCCTTCGAGCTGGGCTGGCAGAACACGGACAAGATCAAGGACTACGCCAGAGCCCATCACTGGTACAGGCTGTGCGCCTACGAGCGGAAGGGCGCCGACGCCGGCGGCGAACTGACCCAGCCGGTCCCTATGTTCGTCTGGCACCAGCTCGCCCACTCGCTTGCGCGCCTTGGGCGCATAGACGAGTGCATCGAGGTGTGGCGCAAGGCCTTGGCGATGAGCAATGAGCTTGTCCGGAAGGACCCCAAAGACTACAGCCGCCGCAACGTCAGGGATAGTGAGCGGCACAACCTGGAGCTGACGCTCAAGCGCAAGTTCAGCCGGTACGCGCATGAGATAGACTGGACGCTGGACAGCAAGCGTACGCGCAGTACGGACCCGGTGACGGGTAGCCCGACGCCCATGGATGCGTGCCTCTTCCTGTCGAGTCAGGAGATCCAGCGGAAGGCCGAGCAGTTCAGAGCCGTCAGCGCGCCGGCGCCCGCGATGAGCGTAGGCTCCCCGCGCCCACCGGCAGTGGTTCCCCAGTGGGAGACGGCGTTCGACGTACGGCCTACGTTCAGCGCCGACAAAGTGCTGGACCTGAAGGGCCAGTTCAACGTCGGTGATGGCGCGCGCGTGACGATCAGGCTGCACGACGAGAAGTGGAGGCCGCCGCAGCTGCAGGCGTTCACGTTCAACATTGACCAGGACGTGACGCTCATGCAGGATCAGCATTCGGTCCGCCAGGGAACCTGGGGTCGCAAGATAGACATGAGCAAAGACCCCAAGATGTACAGCTTCAAGAGCGAGCGGTACTTCCTGGTCTTCGAGTTCGATCCGCGCGGCACGTCGCCGTTCGTACAGGATCGGTTTGGCTGGTCGGGGGAGGGGATGACCGACCGCAAATACCTCCACGTAGAGACCGACAAGAACCCTCCCAACCGGATTCTGCGCAAGGTCTACCGAATCACGAGGGCGCAGGTCCTGCGCCGGGAGCCCATCACGGAGGCCGATGTGTTCCCCTCATCGGAGTATGTCGCTCTGCAGTGGGGTGGCCCGAGCCGTCCGGACGAGCGGTAGGGACGGGCCAGGATCGTGTTCGAGCGGGGCAGGCCGGCGGCCTGCCCCGTCTTCGTTCGCGGATTCGTCGGACGGCCTTTCGCCAGCCGCCGGACATGGCGTACAATAGGGGTGTGATCGTGCTAGACGGGGAGCTAGCGGTGCCCTGTACCCGCAATCCGCTCTAGCGGGGTCGATGTGCCCGCTCTCGGGGCGCACGCTGTTCGGTTCAACAACCGCCTGCGGCGCTGACGGCGTGGTTCCGCGCATCGGCAAGCATCTGAACCGTGTCAGGGCCGGAAGGCAGCAGCACTAAGGATGACTTCCCGAGTGCCGCGTGATTACCGGGCCGGAGCCGCCTGGTGAGTGCTTCCGAGCGGCGACGCAACAACGGTGGGACGCACGATCACCCTATCGCGCATTGGCGACGATGCACAGGAGCGCACCCCTTGGCCTACGTATCCCTCTATCGCAAGTACCGGTCGCAGACCTTCGAGGAGTTGCTGGGCCAGGAGCACGTCACCACCGTGCTGAAGAACGCTCTGGATCAGCAGCGCGTGGCACATGCATACCTCTTCTGCGGCCCGCGGGGATGCGGGAAGACCAGCACGGCGCGACTTCTCGCCAGGGCGCTTAACTGCACCGCATTCGACAAGCCTACCTCCCGACCGTGCGGCTCCTGCCCAATGTGTACGCGAATCCGCGACGGAAGCGCCATAGACGTTGTCGAGATGGATGCCGCGTCGGAGACCGGCATTGACGACGTTCGCGAGAAGATCATCGAGAACGCCCGTTACGCGCCGGTCGAGGCCAGGTTCAAGATATACATCATAGACGAGGTCCATGACCTGTCGCAGAAGGCCTTCGACTCGCTCCTGAAGACGATCGAGGAGCCGCCGGGCCACGTCGTCTTCGTATTGGCAACGACCGAGTCACACAAGGTCCCGCTGACGATCCGATCACGTTGCCAGCGCATGGACTTCCGCCGCGGCCGGCTCGAGGACCTGCACGCCAACCTGCGGCGTGTGGTTGAGGCCGAGCGGCTGGCCTTCGAGCCGGAGGCGCTGTACCTCATCGCGCGCGCAGCCGAAGGGTCGTTCCGGGATTCGCTCAGCCTTCTCGAACAGGTGATGGCGTTCGCCGACGACGGCGGCGTCACCTCGCAGTCGGTCCGCCAGGCGATCGGAGCCATCACCACTGACACGCTCGACGCGGTGATGTTGGCCGTGCGCGCGCGAGACCTCAAAGCGGTCTACGAGGCCGGCACCACGATCATCGCGTCTGGGGCAGACACACGGCAGGCCCTGGTAGCGCTTCAGGAACACGTCCGTGACCTCCTCGTGGTTGGGCACGCCGGATCGCCTGAGGCGCTCGGCGGGGCGCCTGCGGAACGTCTCGGCACGATGAAGGAGCAGAGCTCATGGTTCGCGCCGGGGCACCTGCTGGCCATGCTGGACACGCTATGCGAAGCCGAGAGAGACCTGCGCTTCACGAACCAGCACCGCCTCGTCTTGGAGCGGGCTCTCTGGCAGCTCGTGGAATGCGCCGACCCGGTGCGCGGCGAACCGGGCGGAACACCCCAGGTTCGCCCCAGCGAGGCGAGCATGCGGGCGCCCTCGGTGGAGCGTAAGGAGACGCGGCTGCCGCCCAGCGAGGCGCCTGCCGCTAAGCCTGGCGCTGCGGACTCGAGAGAGGACGTGAGCGTGGACGTCCTGAGGCGGCTCTGGCCGCGGGTTCGTACGCGGGTCGTGCAGAAGGCGCGGTCGGCCGCGAGTGTGCTGACGGATGACGTAGTCGTGGCAGGACTCGAGGACATGGTGGTGATCCTCTCCTTCAAGAGCGACTTCGCACGAGACCGGGCCGACAGGCCCAAGTCGAGGGCGCTGATTGAAGAGGTGTTGTCTCAGGAACTGCGACTACCCGGC
>Ga0172369_10003636_pt1 | contig 20152 bp, 15 predicted proteins | sample LakKiv25m_FD_114539 | JGI IMG/M metagenome (GOLD analysis project Ga0172369, IMG submission 114539) | Freshwater microbial communities from Kabuno Bay, South-Kivu, Congo - kab_022012_11.25m | ecosystem: Environmental > Aquatic > Freshwater > Lake | place: Democratic Republic of the Congo...
AAATACGGCAAATAGCGGGAGCTTTACCAAGAGCCAAATAGGCGGCGAAACCGTAGTGGCGGTTGACGACAGTGGAGCTCACCCGACGGGTGGAATAGTGGGCGCCAACGAATTAACCAATCCCGGGTTTTCCACAGGAAGCGAGGGTGGTGATGCGGACAACTGGTCTGTGAGCGTTATTGCCCCATCGGGGTGGATTGAGGTGCCGGGAAACCCAACTTTTTACTCAGGCAATTACGATGGTAATTTTTTGGTAATGAAATATCAGGCGAAGGCGTGGGATACTCAAACCGACAGTGTAATTACCGATGGAGGGTATTCTTCGGCTGACGGTTGGGCAGGGGTAAACTCCCAAACCCGCTACCAAGCCCGTTCTGTTGTGTCTGGTCGCCCTTGGGTAAGAATTGCCCAAAACCACTCTACCAACTTTGACGCAAAAGAAGCCTGCTCGGCTCTGGGCTCTTCTTACCATTTAATTAACAATAACGAATGGATGAGTATTGCCCGTAATGCTCAGGGCATTGACAGCAACTGGACACTGGGGACAGTCGGCAGTGGGGCTCTTTTTAGGGGCAATTCCGATTCTAGTGCCTCGCTTGACAACACCAACCCTCTAACAGGGATTAACACCCGCACCCTCACTCTTTCAAACGGAGCGGTAATTTGGGATATGGCAGGAAACGTTTGGCAGTGGACAGACGACCTTCAGACATCTGCCATAAACACAACAGGAGGCTGGGTGGAGTGGAACAGTGCCAACATTGCCTCAGGAGCAATAGACTTATATGGCCCTGCAGGTGGATACCTTTCTGCTCAGGGAATGGGGCTAGTATATGGAGGAGCTCTTAATAACGCGTTTCTACGTGGTGGCTATCGGAACGGTGCCGGCACTGCGGGGGTGTTTACTTTGTATTTGAGCTTTGCTCCTAGCATTCAGTACTACACTGTTGGCTTCCGTTGCGCCAGTGATCCCGTAGATATCTTACAATCTTTTTCATCTAGTTCTGGGCGGTCGGCCGGCGGTGGAAACACAGTTACTATAGGTCTAGTTGCCGATGCCAAAGTGTACCAAAGTGTCGATCTTGGAGATACGGCAACCTACAATTTTTCGGCTTATGTCAAAAGAATAGACGAAGGAGTGGTAAGCGAGAGCGTTGCCACTTTATATTATGGTGGAAACACCGTTTCCGATGCTTCTTACGAGCCTGTTGGCGAGTATTGGTACAAACTAACGGGTACGGTTACGGGAGTTTCCTCGGCAGTTGACACAGGACTTATAGTTAAGGCAGGCCAGAGTGTGGTAGTTGACGATATTACGCTTTCCAAGCAGGGGGAATATAGTGTTTACACTACCGACGGCTACTACAAATCCGATGTGATCACATGGGACAATCTGTGCGCAGGTACTCTTTCGGGTTCGATTTGCACGGCTAACGCCACTCATCCGGGGGAGTCTAACATCAAATATCAACTTTGCGTAGCCGACGTGGGTGATGAGATTAATGGGGATGTGGTAGTCAACCACGGCGCAGATTGTCAGTTGGGAGACAATTGGAAATATTGGAACGGGTCTTCTTGGGCAACCGCAAGCGCCTCCGACGGCAATACGGCAACAGAGCTTATGGATATTGATAATCCGATTATGCAACACGCCTCGCTTGGGACAGCCTCAAAAAAAATATCGGTTAAGGCAGTTTTTACCTTGGGTAACGGAGCAGATGTTCCCCGCCTTCCCAATATTTCTATTGGACTTACGACCGATAGTACCGCGCCCGATACCAACGCTTCGGCGGTGGCAATGTACCGTTCGACCAGTGGCACAGAAGTAACTTCAACAACCGGCTGGACCAACGGTGACTCACCGAAATTTGAGTGGCTAGCAGGCGCCGACAGCAACGGAGAAATAAGAGGTTATTGTTTGTATTTGGGGCCCGAAGCGGACGGAATGTACAATACTCTTGACACCGACGCCACTCCCGATCCGGGCTCTTCCCGATTGAAAGGCTCTGAGTCTCCTGTTTCGACTCTTTCGACAGATTGCAATTTTATTGTTTCGGGGACATCGGTTGACTTTTCCGAAATCAACTCCGAATGGCGGACAACCGCTTGGCTTTCTACATCGGCTTCTCCTTATTTTCTTAGGATTTGGGCAATAAACAATTCCGGGCTCGTTTATGGAGGCGACCCCGCCCAGTTCCAATTTTATTTTGACAACACCAACCCCAGTAATGTTTCCTATATCTCTTGTTCCTCCGGCAGTTTCTCAAATGTTGCGGATATGAATTTTTCTTGGCCAACAGGAGAAAGCTCTCCTGCGTCAACCGATGGCAATCAATCGGGAATTCTGGGTTGGCAATACCAGATAAATTCAACAGCGGGTACTTGGCTAGGAACTACCACCGAAGCGGTTTTGGGAGTTGGCAATTATCTTCCCACAAGTGTAACCTCACGTACTTTAAGTCAGGAGCAAGACGGAGCTTCAATTGTTTCGGGCAATAATATTGTGTACTTTAGAAGTGTTGATCAGGCGGGGAATATTTCTCCCGACGCTACAATTAGAACCTGTAATTTATCCTATGGAGGAGAGGCTCCAACATTTGCCTATGATGAATTGGCACTGGTAGACAGAAAAGTTACCGTAAGCCCCGAAACATCAACCGCTAATTTATTTGCCCTTTCATGGCCTGAAGCGCAAGCGGATAACGAGCAAACAGTGGCACATTACTATTATATGGTTAATACTCTGCCACCACAAACTTTGTCGACTTTGCAAGGAAACGCAGCCACTTATATTGACAACGGAACATCAAGGACCGTTGCTGCCAAAGCTCTGGCGGGTGTCAATAAAGTGGGAAATACTGTTTATGTAGTAGCAATAGACGACGCGGAAACGCCAAACTATTCGCCGAGCAATTATATTACGGGGACATTTGAACTTAATTCCACCAACCCCGACAACGTGGGCAATTTGGTGGCGTCGGATTCTTCAATTAAGTCACAATCACAATGGAATGTTACGCTTACTTGGACTGCCCCTGTTTATCAGGGAGCAGGAAATTTAAGCTATCTAATTTTCCGTTCCTCCGACGGAACAGCATTTTCTCAGGTGGGGACCACTTCGGGTTTATCTTATGTAGACAATACTCCTCTCTCCACAACTTATTACTATAAGGTATATACCAAAGACGGAGCGGACGCTCAAAGTTCGGGGACGAACGCGGTTTCAATTATTCCAACGGGCAAATGGACAAATGCCCCAAGCCTTGATTCAGGGCCAAGCTCGGGCAGTATTACTACTAAAAAGGCGACAATTACCTGGTCCACTTCCCGCTCAAGTGACTCAAAGGTGCAGTACGGCACAACGCAAGGAAGCTATGGCGAGGTTGAACCATCAAACTCCTCACAGGCAACCTCGCATTCAATTCAACTTTCGGGATTAAATCCGGATACTACTTACTATTACAAAGCCAAGTGGACCGATGAGGACGGTAACACGGGAACATCGGAGGAAAAAAGCTTTACGACAGCCTCCTCTCCTACGGTAAGGGATGTTACTGCCAAAAATATTGGGCTTTCCTCTGCAATTATCCAATTTACATCCAGTAATGCTTCAAAAGTAAAGATTTATTATGGAACAACAACCAGTTTTGGCGGGGTAAAAGAGATTTCCACCTCCACATCGGAGACTACCTATACGGCAGAACTCGCCGGCTTGACCGACGGCATAAAATACTATTATAAAATTAACACTTTTGACAGTGAATCCGGCGAATATGAAGGTACTATTTTGGATTTTAACACCCTGCCAAGACCAAGAATAAGTGATGTTAGAATTCAGCAAGTGGCAAACACCGCTCAGTCAACTGTGCTTGTCACTTGGAAAACAAATACCGAGGTTTCCTCGATTGTGACATACTATCCACAAGGAGATAGTGCCTCTGCGCGCGACGAGGTGAGTGTGGCTTTAATTAAGGGAGAGCACAGGATGATTATCCGCGGTTTGTTACCCCAAACAGATTATGTATTGGCAGTTAAGGGACGTGATAAAATTGGGAATGAGGCCGTTTCGGACTCTCAAAAATTGACAACGGCAACCGACACCAGACCTCCACAGGTAACCGACTTACATGTTGAGGGGGCGGCTATTCCACCAACTACCTCAACGGCGCAGGAATCGACGGCACAGTTGATTGTATCTTGGAATACAGATGAACCTTCTGGTAGTCAGGTTGAGTTTGGCGAAGGAACAGGCACCAATTATTCTTCAAAAACCCAAGAAGACGCCAACTTAACTTTTAACCACTTGGTAATTATTTCAGGGCTAACGCCTTCCAAGGTTTACCACCTGCGGGCGGTTTCTAGAGACAAAGTTGGCAATGAAGGGGCGTCGATTGATACGGTTACTATTACACCAAAAGCGACCGAAAACGCTTTGAATTTGGTAATTAGTAATTTGCAAGAAGCTTTTGGTTTTATTAAAGGGATTAAATAAAGATGACCGAACCAATTATTGTTAAAGTAGAGGATGTTGGCAAGTCTTTCCATGTGGGAAATCAGGACGTGTCTATTATTAGAAACATTTCTTTTGAAGTCAAGGCGCTTGATTTTTTGGTGATTTTTGGACCTTCCGGTTGTGGGAAGTCTACTCTTTTGCACACAATTTTAGCTTTAGAACAACCGTCTCGGGGAAAAATTTTCTTTCTAGGAAAAGATTTGTACGACGGGTTAACCGAAGACGACCGTGCGGACTTTCGGAAAATTCATGCGGGGATGGTATATCAACAGCCCAACTGGATTCGTGCGCTTAACGTTGCCGAAAACGTGGCGTTTCCTTTGCAACTTTTGGGGCAGGATAAATCTTCGGCACTTCAAAAGGCCGGCGAAATACTAAAAACAGTGGGGATGCTCGATTGGGCAGGTTATGTTCCAACCGAGTTGTCATCCGGCCAACAGCAAAAAGTGGCGCTTGCCAGGGCAATCATTACCAATCCCGAAGTGATAATTGCCGACGAACCAACCGGAAACCTTGATTACGAATCGGGGCAGGAGCTAATGCAACTTCTAACAACCCTAAACAAAGAGAGAGGTAAAACAATTGTTATGGTTACTCACGATTTGGAATATTTAAGTTTTGCCAAAACAGCCATAAGGATATTTAACGGTGAGATTGTAGGTGTATACAAAGAGAAGGATCAGGGGAAATTGATGGCGGATATTAGGAACAAAGGAAAGCGCAAAAACGCAACAACAAAATAAATATGAAAAAAGAACTGGTAAAAAAAATAAAATACGTTTTTCAAAACGCTTATCAAATAGGTACGTTTGTGCTTTTACTAATGCTATACTTAGCTGCAAAAGGGGTGATAAGGCTTGCAAATTGGAGACGGTTTCCTCAGTCGATCACTGCAAAGTTTGAGCTTCCGCTATCCCGTTTTTATATTAGGTCCATTAAATTACTAAATCTCAGACCAACAAACTCAATCTCTCGGGTTGACTTGATAGAGCTTTCAATCAAAAATATGCGGGCAAAAAAAACCAGAACTCTGGTTACGGTTGGGGGGATGACAATTGGGATTGGAGCGATTGTTTTTTTGGTCTCTATCGGATATGGTTTACAAGAGCTGGTCGTTACCAGAGTTGCCAGACTTGAGGAAATGCGACAAGTTGACGTAACCCCCCAATCGGGAGGGAAAGTAAAAATTGACGATAATACGCTTTCGGATTTTAAAGATATTGAAGCAGTTGAAATGGCCCTGCCGTTAATTGCGGTGGTAGGGCGGGTAAATTACCAAAATTCGGTATCCGATATGGCAGTCTATGGTGTAACCAGCGATTATCTTAAACAATCGGCCATCAAGCCTGTTCAGGGCACTATTTTTGAGAGTAACGAAATTGCCAGCCTTACCTCTAATTTGCCAAAGCGGGAATATGTTCCAGTTGGGCAGGTGGCAGGGGCGACGGTAGAGAAAGCGGTATGGGGCGAAGAAATTCAGGATCTGGATTTTGTTATTAGTCCTTCCCAGTGGATTAGAGTAAGAGAGAACCCTGCGACAAACGCGCCAATTTTGGGGTATACAAAACGGGTGGAGGGCAGTAGCAGTGGGGTTGAGGTCTGGGGAGAGAGTTTCCAGTCGGAGAATATGGCAGGTGAGGCAGGTGAGACAGAAGAGGGCAGAACTTTGGGAAAATGGATTAAAGCTCCGGTTCTTCTTTGGGAGGAAAAAGTATGCGACAGTAAAACCGAGGGCGACTGTGAAGAGGGCAAATATCTGGTTTTGAGAGATGGGGAAAACAAGCAAATACAAAAAACCGGCTATTTTGCCGAAATAAATCTTTCCATACAGGGAATGATGGTTCAAGAACCTCAGGTTTTGGGAGTTGCTGCTGACAAAGAACAGGCGGAATCATCGATCGACTGGGTGGAAATTGCCTCTGAGGCAGGCGTTTTGGATACACCAGATACCAAAACAGTTGAGCTTTCAGGAGACGCCAAAAGACAAGCCGTGGTTAACCGCGCAATGTTAAAAATACTTGGAATAAACGAAAACGAGGCGATTGGTAAAAAATTTGATACTTCTTTTGTGGTGGTGGGCGAATTGCTGTTTAACGACAAAGAAAAAATTGAATCCGCCCCTACCCAGTACACTATTGTGGGGGTTACTCCTGAGGAAAAAACGCCTGTTTTTTACGTTCCTTTTGTCGACCTTAGGTCCTTGGGAATTGTAAACTATTCACAAGTTAAGGTAGTAGTCGAAAACAGTTCGGATCTTGCCAAAACCAGAAGGCAGATTGAGGCAATGGGGTATGTTACCCGCTCGGTTGCCGATACGGTTGAGCAAATCAACTCTCTTTTTGCCACAGCAAGAACAATTTTGATGCTTTTGGGAATGGTTGCTTTGGCGGTTGCCTCACTGGGAATGTTTAATACATTAACCGTATCTCTTTTGGAGCGTACCCGGGAAGTGGGACTGATGAAGGCAATGGGAATGAAGTCGAGCGAAGTGCAGGAACTGTTTTTGACCGAATCCATGATTATGGGATTTTTTGGCGGGGTGTTGGGAATTGTAGTTGGGGTAATTTTGGGTAAACTTGCAGGATTGGGATTATCGTTTTTTGCGATATTTAAGGGAGTTGGTTTTGTGGATATTTCTTATGTCCCTGCCATTTTTATTCTGGTGATAATATTTCTCTCACTTCTGGTGGGAGTTGTTACCGGAATTTATCCTGCCAAACGTGCCACCAAAATATCCGCTCTTAACGCCCTACGCTACGAATAAATATTGAACATCAAGAGAAAAACTAAGAATTAGGTTTCGAGGGCACGCTTGCCGATTTTGTCACGCATATAGTAAAGCTTCGCGCGCTTAATTTTATTGTGACCCTTAATCACAATTGCTTCGAGATTAGGCCAGTTAGCAGGAAAAATGCGTTCAATTCCAATTCTGTCGTTGGTAACTTTGCGCACCGTAAAGGTTTTGTTTTCACCACTGTTTTTAATGGCAATCACAATTCCCCCATACTTTTGTTTTTTTTCCTTACCAGAATCGAGGTAAACGGTCGTTAATTCGACTTCGTCACCAATTCGAACGTCTTGGTCTTTAATGCGAGCGTAGAGTGCCATAATCCTAGTATTATACAATGGTTACTTTGCGTGTTCAAGGGCAGCTTTAAGAAAGGCCAGAAAAAGGGGGTGCGGAGAGAGCGGCCGCGCTTTGTACTCTGGATGGTACTGTACTCCCACAAAGAATGGATGGTCAACAATCTCTACTGCCTCGACCAACCGACCATCGGGAGAGGTGGCTGAAGCAATAAATCCGGCTTTCTCCAAACGCTCCTTATAGTGATTATTAAATTCGTAGCGGTGACGGTGGCGTTCCTCAATTACTGGCAGGTGGTAGTTTTCATTAGGATACTTAAGATATGCTTGTGCGAGTTTAGTTCCGGTTTTAATTTTTGCCGGCCAAGCACCCAAACGAATAGTCCCGCCGTAGTTACTAATTGCCAAATGTTTCTTTTGCTGCTCCATTAAATGAATCACTGGATCAGGAGTTTCTGGATTAACTTCGGTTGAGTTGGCCTGTTTTAAGTTAAGCACATTTCGGGCAAACTCAATAGTTGCCATCTGCATGCCAAAGCAAAGGCCAAGGTAGGGAACCCCTTTCTCACGCGCAAACTGTGCCGAGGCAATCTTCCCTTCCACTCCCCGACTCCCCCAGCCCTGAGGAACAATAATCCCGTCAAACTCTTCCAGCTCTGCCGTTCCCTGCTCCTCCAACTCCTCGGCACTAAGCCAACGGTAAGAAGGCGTAAAGCCAAAATAAAAATAGGCTTGCCTTAAAGCCTCCATCACACAAACATAGGAGTCCTCTAGGGCAAAGCTGCCGCTGGCAAAGTATTTACCGACAATGCCAATACGTGGCCCAATTTTTTTGCTCTTAGTTGAATCGGTAAACTGTTGCCAGCGCTTTACTAATTGAGTGGCAAATTTGTTCTCAGTGATAGCAAACTTCGCGAGCACCCGCTGATCAAAACCCTGTTTTTTCAAATATCCAGGAACTAGGTAAACACTCTCTAAGTCCGGATTGTCAATAATATCTTCCTTATAAACATTACAGAAAACCGCAATCTTCTCTTTGCGCATTTTGTCGAGCGGCTGCTCAGATCTGGTTACAATGATATCTGGCTGCACTCCCGTTGCGAGTAATAAACCAACTGATTGTTGCACTGGCTTAGACTTAAGCTCTCCCAAATTTTTGGGAAGTGGCAAGTAAGCAACGTGAACTACCACCACTCGCCCACGATTCGCCAACCTTAATTGCCGGATTGATTCTAAAAAAAGAATGTTCTGAATGTCGCCAACAGTTCCGCCAATCTCAACTATCACAAAGTCCGCTTTAGACTCAAGTGCCAAACGGTTAAGGCGTTTGTTGATCTCCTCAGGAACATGACGCACGAACTCAACACATTCTCCCTGGTACTTAAGCTGCCGTTCGTTTTCAATCACACTCAAAAAAACCTGCCCCGCAGTCATGTAATTCAACTTGGTTAAATTGCGGTTAAGAAAACGCTCGTAATGCCCAATATCCTGATCGGTTTCGAGCCCATCTTCAGTAACAAAAGTCTCCCCATGGACAATCGGGTTCATTGTTCCTGCGTCTAAATTCAAATAGGGATCGGCCTTAATCATTGTGGTTTTGTAACCCCGTTGCTCAAGAAGGAGCGCCAGGGACGACGCGGTAATTCCTTTACCCAAACCAGAAATCACCCCGCCAACCACAAAGATAAAGTTTGGTTTCATGATTGGGAGAGAGTAAAATAGTATTTGAAAATATAGTCAAACAAGTCCCCCTTGGAAATCATTCCGATCACCACCCGGTGATGATCAATTACCGGCAGTTGCCGTACCTGAAGCATTAGCATTCTCGATAAGGCGAGAAAAATACTTTCTTCAGACTCAGTCGTAAACACCGTGGTACTCATTAGCTCTTTAGCCGTAAAACGTTTGAGCTTTTTCACCTGGCCCTCAACTGAATCTAAATCAAGGTTATTTAGATCTCCAATAATCTCGGAGTACTCCGGATAGACCTTAGAGAGCAAATCCTCCTCGGAAATGATGCCCAGCAACTTGTTTTTAACGTCAACAACCGGAAGCGCGTGGATTCCTTTCTTGAAAATCAAACTCCAAATCTCTTCGATTGGGGTTGCAGGAGTAACGGTGAGAACTTTTTTGCGCATAAACTCGCTTACCTTTTTCATACTTGGCGTTTTAACTTTTTAATCACTTTTAAATCAATAGTTGCCCGCTGCAGCATGGCAAGGGCTCTTTGCCTCTCCGCCCTGCCCTTTTCTTCCTTAAGCAATTTCTTCGCTTCCTCCTGGACTTCGATAATTTTTTTTTCGTCAAGCTCCTCCTGGCCCGCCGCCCGAGAAATAAGAATTACCACCTCTTTGCCATCTGTCTCAACATATCCCGAACCGGCAGAATAATACTCCTCTTTGCCATCAGTTTTAACTTTTATAACACCTTCACTTAGTAATGTCAACAAAGCGCCGTGCCGCGGGAGAATGGTAATTTGACCATCAATGGTCGTACAACTAACCGATTCCGCCGATTTATTCAGTACCTCCCGCTGGGGGGTAATGATTTTAAGATTTAGCATTTTGCCTAACTTCATCGATGGTGCCAATCATATAGAAAGCTTGCTCAGAAACATCGTCGAGCTTGCCCTCAAGAATCTCCTTAAAGCCACGAATTGTTTCTTCGCGTTTAACATAGCGACCACCTTTGCCAGTAAAAACTTCGGCCACAAACATTGGTTGCGTGAGAAACTTTTGAATTTTACGGGCTCGGGCAACTGTCAGTTTATCTTCCTCTGAGAGCTCCTCCATGCCAAGAATCGCAATAATATCCTGTAGGTCCTTATAACGCTGCAGAAGCCGCAACACCTCTTTGGCAACATTGTAGTGTTCCTCGCCCACAATTGAGGGGTCCAGAGCTCTTGACGAGGAAGACAAGGGATCAACCGCTGGATACAACGCCTGCTCCGCTAACGATCGTTCTAAAGTGATTGAGGCATCCAAATGCGCAAAAGTCGCTACAGGGGCCGGATCGGAGTAATCGTCGGCCGGAACATAGACCGCCTGCATTGAGGTAATTGAACCATCCTTAGTAGAGGTAATACGCTCCTGTAAGGTCGACATCTCTTCGGCTAAGGTCGGCTGATAACCAACAGCTGAAGGAATCCGGCCAAGAAGCGCCGAAACCTCACCACCCGCCTGGGCAAACCGGAAAATATTGTCAATAAACAATAGAACATCTTGGCCTTCCTCGTCGCGGAAATACTCGGCCATCGTTACTCCGGTTAAAGCTACTCGCAAACGATTTCCGGGAGGCTCATTCATCTGTCCGAAAACTAAAACTGTTTTATTCAAAACTCCAGTTTCTTTCATTTCGTTCCAAAGATCATTACCTTCACGGGTGCGCTCACCCACGCCCGCAAAAACCGAAACTCCTCCATGCTCTTCAGCAACATTGCGAATTAACTCCTGAATTAAAACCGTTTTACCGACTCCGGCGCCTCCAAACACGGCAATCTTACCTCCCTTAATAAATGGTGTTAAAAGATCTAAAACTTTAATTCCGGTTTCAAAAATAGTCGGGGTAGGATTTTGGTCGACTAGATCGGGAGCTTTGCGATGAATAGAGTAGTATTTTTTGGCCTTAACTTCACCCTGTTCATCAACCGGCTTACCAAAAACATTAAAAATCCGCCCTAGAGCGGGTTTGCCCACCGGAACCGAAATTGGCTTGCCAGTGTTCTCCACCTTCATTCCTCGCTCTAAACCGATAACACTGTCGAGCGCCACTGTACGCACACGGTGTTTGGAGATTAGGGCCTCAACTTCAAGAATAATTTCCTTTTTTTTGGTCTTAACAATTAAAGCATCATAAACCTTAGGCAGATGCTTCTTAAACTCGACATCAATAACGACGTCGCGGATTGAAACTATTTTTCCAATACTATTTTCCATTATTTTTATCAGGAAACTGCTAATTTGGCGGTATTCATATCTAATAACTCATTGGTAATTCGAGTTTGGCGTAAACTATTACGTAACAAGGTTAAACGGGAAACTAAATCTTCGGTATTATCGGTCGCACTTTTCATCGCAATCATGCGTGCAGAGTGCTCCGCCGCCTCACTCTCCTCGATTGCCCCGCGAATTTGGCTCTCAACAAAAAAACTAAACAATCCGCTTAACACCAAGCCCGCGTCCGGTTGAACCAGATACTCTGACAGAGAAATTTCTTTTGGCACAAAAGCGGCTACGTCAAGGGGCAGCAAAGTCTTTTTTGTCGGTTTGTAAACTAGGGAACTTACGAATTGATTGTAGAACAGTTCTACTTTTTGATTCTTATCCGTCTGAAATCGCTCTAAAATCAATTCATAAAGAGCGGTCACATTGGATTCAAAAGGCAACTTGTCAGAAAAATCCGCGACAATCTCTCCACCGTAATGGAAAAGAAACTGTTTCGCTTTATTTCCCAGAACGATAAACTGATAGTTCTTAATCTCCGCGCCAAGCTCCCGGTCGATAAATCTAAAAAGATTAAAATTAAATACCCCACACAAACCTTTGTTCGAAGAGATAACGATGGCAATCTTTTTTAAGGCAGGATCTTTAGTCAACATTAGGGGATGATCCTCAATTGGCGAAGAGGCGACTACTTTTTCAATGGTCGCTTCCAAATTTAGACGATAAGGTTTCCCCTCTGCTGCCCGTTGCTGGCTTTTCTTCATCTTTACTGCCGAGACAAGTTGCATTGCCCGAGTAATTTGGCCAACGTTGCCAATTGATTTAATTTTGCTTTTGAGGAGTCTCAGGTTCATTTTCTTTTTTGGAGAATATTTTGATAAAGTCGGCAGCAAAAGCTTTGAGCTCCTTATCAATTTCCGGGGTTATCTCCCGCTTTTCCTTAATAGCTGCCAGTAGTTTTGACTTTTCCGCGTTCAGGAGTGAGATAAACTCCCATTCAAACCGACGCACCTCGCTCAGGGCAATTGATTCGGTATAACCATTTGTGCCAAGCCAAATAATTGCCACTTGTTTGTCAACTGAGAGTGGCTCGTTTTTACCCTGCTTCAAGAGCTCATACATATGCGCTCCACGGTTAAGAATCCGTTTGGTTTCTTCGTCGAGGTCTGAGGCAAACTGAGAGAATGCCGCCAACTCACGGTACTGTGCCAACTCTCCCTTAAGCTTTCCGGCAACCTGCTTCATTGCTTTAATTTGAGCAGAACTTCCTACCCGGGAAACAGAAGCCCCAACATTAATCGCCGGACGCATTCCCGCATTAAACAGTTCTTTTTCTAAAAATATCTGTCCGTCAGTTATGGAGATGATGTTGGTTGGAATGTAGGCAGAGATATCACCCTCTTGCGTCTCGACAATTGGCAGCGCGGTAATTGAGCCACCACCATGCTGATCGTCCAGCCGGCAACTGCGCTCTAGTAAGCGCGAGTGCAGATAAAACACGTCGCCAGGATAAGCCTCACGCCCAGCGGGACGCTTCAAAATAAGCGAAATCTGTCGATAGGCCCAGGCATGCTTACTTAAGTCGTCATAAACAATCAAAACGTCTCGCCCCTGCTCCATAAAGAACTCCGCAATTGCGGTTCCGGCATATGGTGCAATATACTGCAGTGAGGCTGGAGCACTAGCTGAGGCGGCCACAACCACAGTGTAGCTAAAAGCGCCCTTTTCGGCGAGAAGGTTCTGAATTTGGGCAATTGTTGACTCCTTCTGACCAATGGCAACATAAACACAAATTACATTTTCGTTCGCCTGATTGAGAATCGTATCGATAGCAACCGTCGTTTTCCCAGTTGAACGATCACCAATTATTAGCTCTCGCTGTCCCCGACCGATAGGTATTAGACCATCAATTGCCTTAATTCCGCTCTGTAAGGGAACCGAAACTGATTTACGATAAATAATTCCTGGAGCAATGCGTTCAATTTCCATATCCTTCTCATGTGGGATTGGCCCAAGGCCATCCAACGGTACACCCAAAGGATCAACCACCCGCCCAAGAATTTTCTTGGAAACCGGAATCGCCGCAATTTCGGAAGTTAGCGTAATTCGGTCACCTATTTTAAGCTTTTCGTACTCACCAAAAATTAAGACGCCAATTTTGTCTTCCTGTAAATCAATTACCAACCCACGAATTCCCAGTGGGGCCAAAACAGTTTCGCCGTACTTGGCATTCGGGAGTCCGGAAACCAGGGCAATTCCGTCATAAAGTTCAATAATCTCTCCGGTTTCAAGCGCAATTTTGGGTGTTTTATAACTCCCAATCTCTTTAATAAGTTCTTGGTTGACCTCTGTTAGGCTTTTCATAAATTTTAGTCAAGACTGTTAACAATATCTTCAAGCTTCCCCTTAAGAGAGGCATCTAAATAATAACCATTAAATTTTATAATCAGACCTCCCAGAATAGTCGGATCAACTTCGTTTTCCGTGAGCAACTCCAGTTCATTACTCACTCCCAGCTGCTCCACAAGTGCGGCCAACTCCTTTGGCGACAATTTGTAAGCACTGGTTATGGAGAGAGTCTTAGTTGACATTCTTAATGTTGGGCAACTTCTTGGAAATCTCTTTAACAATCTCCGATTGTAAAGGCGCCCCAACAACTTGCGAGAGAGCCTTTTCGGAAAGAGCAAGTGCGATTTTGAGTGATTCTTTCTTAATCTCACCCAACATCTTAGTACGATCGTTTTCAATTAGTTCCAGATTATGCCGACGAAGCTCCTCAGCTTCAGATTGTGCCTCCTTAAGAATCTGCCGCTTGGCTTCGGAGGTTTCCTTTTTCATCTTGGCATACATCTTTTTCAATTTTTCCTCATAATCTGTTTCCAGATTCAATTTTTTGTTATAAAGTGCCTGCTCTTTCTTTTCGTATTCTTGGATTTTGTCTAAAGCCTCTTTTTCTTTCTTTTCCTGCGTTTTAAGCGCGTTCATAAACGGCTTATAAACAAATTTCTTGAACACAATAAATAAAAGGATGAAATTAACAATCTGCGCCAACATTACTTTGGCATCAATGCCGAGCTTTTCCATTTGTTATGTAAATTTAATAATAAGAGCAATCACCAACGCGTAAATCGCGACAGCCTCAGCAAAAGCAATTGCCAAGATCATGTTGGTAGTGATTGTCGATTCAGCTTCGGGATTACGACCTAAAGCCTCTACCGCTTTTGAACCAATCATTCCGATACCAATCGCCGGACCAATCGCCCCGAGCCCAATGGCGATGGCGGTTGCAAGATTCTTTACTGCTTCAACGTCCATAATGATTCATCTGCCTTTCCTAATGTATGGAAACTATTAATGCCCGTGGTCTGCAATGGCCACGGAAATAAAGATTGACGACAACATCGAAAAAACGAGCGCTTGAATAAAACCAACAAAAAACTCAAAAATCAAAAACGGAAAAGAAGCAAAAACGGGAACAAGAAAAGCAATTACGGTTAGTAAAACTTCACCGGCAAAGATGTTTCCAAATAACCGGAAAGAGAAAGAGATTGCCTTGGAAATTTCGGAAATTAACTCCAAAACCCCGAGAAAGGCTTTTATGGGATTAGTGATGTTAATGAATTTTTTAAGATACTTACTAAACCCTAAATACTTAATGGAGTAGTACTGCACTAAAAGAACCGAAGAAATTCCAAAAGCGAGAGTGGTATTTAGATCGGCAGTACCGGCTCGAAACAAAGGAATTTTCCCCTCGCCAACCTCAATCAAAATTGTGCCGACTCCCGGCAAAAGTCCCAACCAATTAAGACTGAGAATATAGATGAAATAGGTCATCATTACCGGAAAGAAAATTTCGATTTTCTCCCCAAAAACCGATTTCAGTAATCCAAAAATTGGCTTCAAAATTAAATTCATGAAGTTACGTAAAGACTTATTTTTTTGATAAGAGAGCGCCATTCCCACAAGTAGGGCAACGACAAGCCAACTGGTTAAGAGCGAGTTAGTAACGGAGAAGCCACTTACATTAAAGAGTTCTTCTGCTTTAATACTAATGTGTGGACCATGATGGACCGTTTCAGTGAGATGTTCTGTTTGGACGGCGGTCATTTTTCTTTATTGATTTAACTAGTTGGACTAAATTATAAAAACTTGCCAAGACTCCTAAAAACAAAAAGACCAACACTAATATTGGCCGTGTGTTTAAAATGCTATCAAGTAGTAGTCCGGTTGTCAATCCTAAAAATATCGGTATAACGGGATAAGTGCCATATGAAGCATACTTTAGCTGACTTAAATGAGGTAACTTAGATTCCAATTTTTTTATCATAGGCTTTAAGAGAAATAACATCGTCCACCACCAACGCAAGATCGTGATCCTTTTCCTGAACCACACCTTTAATTAAAACCAGCGAATTAAGCACCCAGAGTTTTTTGGTACGTTGATAAAGTTTAGGAAAAACAACCATCTCAATCTCCCCAGTAAAATCGGTAATTGTCGCAAAAACCATCTCGTCGCCATTCTTTTTGGTATTAATCTGTTTTACCTGTTTAATTGTCCCCCCAACAATCACTTTGTGATTTTTAAATTGTTCAAGGTCAATAATCGCCTTGGCATTTTTCGCTTTTAAAACCCAGGCGTATTTCGTGAAGGGATTGCCAGAAAGATGGAAGCCAATGGCTTCTCGCTCATGAGTAATTAACTCCTCCTCCGCAAACTCCGGAAGATCCGGGAGTTCATCTAAAACGGCCGCCGTTGAGGTATCCTCACTAGCAAACAATCCAAACTGCCCTTCGTCCTGACTAGCTTTCTGTTTTTGAATTTCCTTAACAATTTGGGTGTAGAAAGCTAGAAGCGGAGCTCGCTTACCAAATCGGTCAAAAGCGCCCGCAAAGATTAGGCTTTCAATCGTTTTCTTATTTACTTTACGTAAATCTACTCTAAGCAAAAAGTCCTTAAATGAAGTAAAAGGGCTTTGTTTTCGCGCTAAGAAGATGCTCTCAACTGCAGCCGCACCCACATTTTTGACAGCACTCAAGCCAAAACGAATATCCTCTTTTTCGATTGCAAAATCAGTTAGCGAGAGATTGATTTCGGGGGGCAAAACTTTTATTTGCATTCGTTTACACTCATCTAAAATCTGGACAATCTTCTGCTCGCGGGCATCTCCAGTGGCGTGATCAATTTCCGCAGTTAACAGCGCCGTCATAAATTCAACCGGATAATGAGCTTTAACATAAGCTGTCCAATAAGCGATGGTGGCATAACTTGCAGAGTGGGCTTTGTTAAATCCGTAGGCCGCAAATTTCTCAATAAATTCAAAGAGCTGCTCGGCTAATCTTTTAGTGTAGCCATTTAAGACACATCCTTTAATAAATTGCACCTGCCCTTTCTGCATTAGCTCTTTTTTCTTTTTTCCCATTGCCATCCTTAACAGATCGGCCTCAGTCATCGTGAAACCGGCAATTTTATGGGCAATCTCGGTTACTTGCTCCTGATAAACTAAAATCCCATAGGTTTCACTTAGAATTGGTTCGAGATTGGGGTGTAAATAGCGAATTTCTGAAGGATTTTTTTTGCCTTCAATAAATTGTGGGATTAGCGCCATCGGACCTGGTCGAAAAAGCGCGACCATGGCCGAGACATCTGAGAATTGATTTGGTTTGAGATCCTTAGCCAAACGCTGCATTCCCCGAGATTCAAGTTGAAATACTCCGGTGGTATGACCTTCAGAAATTATTCGATAAGCTGCCGAATCATTGAGGGGGATTTTACTTAAGTTAATTTCAACCTGTTTTTCGGCCTTAATGTACTCCAAAGCTTTCCCAAGGATACTTAAATTACGTAAGCCGAGAAAATCAAATTTCAAAAGACCAATCGCCCGTTTATCGGAAACCGCATTCAAATCTAGACAATACATATCGTACTGAGTAATGGTTTTACCTCCCCGAGACTCCTTTTGAATTGGCGTGTAGTAAGTTAAGGGCTTGTCCGCGACAACTACCCCTGCCGCATGAACAGACGAATGACGCACTAAGCCTTCGAGTTTTCGGGAGACAGCGATTAGCTCCCGTACCTTTTCGTCTGTTTTGAGCAAATGAGAGAGGTTGGGAGATTCCTGAACCGCTTGGTCCAGAGACAAGGAAAACCCTTGTTTACCTTGAGGAATTAATTTGGCAATCCGATCTCCCTGAGTATAGGACCAACCCAAAGCTCGGGCAACATCCCGAATAACCATTCTCGCCTCCATCGTGCCAAAAGTAACAATTTGCGCCACTTTATCTTCTCCGTACTTCTCCATAACGTAACGCACAACCTCATCACGGCGATCATCGGCAAAATCAATATCGATATCCGGTGGTGTTGGACGATCAGGATTTAAAAATCGTTCGAAGGGCAGATTGTGCTGCAATGGATCGAGGGTAGTAATTCCGAGAATATAAGCAACAATTGAACCCGCTGCACTACCTCGCCCTGGACCAACAATGATCCCATGACTTTTGGCCCAGTTAACAAAATCTTGAACGATTAAGAAATAAGTGGCATAACCCTTTTTAATGATAATTGAAAGTTCGTATTCAATCCGCTCTTTGACTTTAGCGGTTTCTTCTGGGTAACGACGCGCGGTTCTTTTGTAGCAAAGGTGCCTTAACCAAGAGTCAGCCGTCTCCCCTTCGGGAACCGCGTAGAGAGGCAATACCCACTTACCGTTAGGAATTTCGAGATTGCACTTTTCTGCAATCTTGAGGGTGTTTTCAATCGCCTCCGGATAGTCAAGATACTGCCCCTTCATTTCTTCGGCAGATTTTAGATAGTAATCGGGAATATCGAGCATTGAAACGGGACGATTGTTTTCCAACATACTGCGGCGGGTTTGGATACATAGTAATACCTCCTGCGCATAGGCATCCTCCTTTTCGACATAGTGCACGTCGTTTGTCGCCACTAAGGGAATACCATACTGACGGGAAAGCCGAACTAATTCTGGATTAACCCGCTCAAGTAAACTTAGTTTTGGATGCCGCTGCATCTCAAGATAGAAATCCCCCTCGGCAAAAACAGTTTGAAAACGCCTTACCCAAAGCTCGGTTTTTTTGGGCTCCTGATTTAGAATGCTCTGACTGATAATTCCCTGTAAACAGCCGGAAAGCCCAATTAATCCCTCTGAGTACTCTTTCAGCACTTCAAAATCAATTCGGGGTTTGTAGTGGAATCCTTCCAGATGGGCAATACTCACCAACTTCATTAAGTTACGGTAACCAATCAAGTTTTTGGCCAGTAGTACTAGGTGATACTGATCGGCCCCCATTTTCGCCTGTTTATCAAAACGAGAGTTCTCAGCCAGATATACCTCACAGCCAATAATTGGTTTGATTCCTGCTTCCTTTGCCTTGAGAAAAAATTTAAAGGCCCCGTACATCGCTCCATGATCCGTCAGCGCCAAGGTATTCATTCCTAAAGCTTTTGCTTTTTCCAAAAGTGCAGGGAGCTTCGCTGCCCCATCTAGCAAGGAGTACTCCGAATGAACATGGAGGTGTACGAATTCACTCATTTTCCTAATATAACATATCTTGACTTACGGGCGCGTTCTTGACACAATTATCCTTAATGAAGAAAGAGCCGGTAGTCAGAGTTGAAATAACCAGCAAAACAATTCTTTTTACGCTGGGTGTTCTGCTCCTTCTTTTTTTTATCCGCTCCTTGGGAGATCTTTTTGTAAATCTGTTTATTGCTTTTATTTTAATGTCCGCACTTAAACCAAGCGTTGATTGGTTAGCCAACCACCGGATCCCCCGCTCAATTGGTTCGGTTTTGGTAATTCTCGCAAGTTTAAGCTCAATAATTCTTACCTTTTACTTTGCGCTTCCTCCTTTAGTAGCGCAATCAGTAGATTTTATTATTTATCTTTCTAAAGCTTTATTTTTGGCTATTCAACAGTTGGATCAACAACTAACGATCAGTGATTTTCTGAACTTCCCCACACTCACGCAGCAACTACCGAATATTACCAACATTGTCAGTCGCGCTTTTTTGGGTGTTTTTGGAAATCTGTTTAATGTAATGACAATTTTTTTCTTTACCCTTTATTTTCTTTTGGGAATCAATCAACTCGATGCAGTTGCAAAACGCTTTTTTAGCACCCGCCAAGCCGCCTTTTTTATTGATACTTTGCGCAGTGTGGAAAAACAGCTGGGGATGTGGATGCGGGCCGAACTGGTACTGATGCTTATTATTGGTTTGTGCTCCTATATTGGTTTAACAATTTTGGGAGTGAATTACGCTCTTCCTTTGGCAGTAATTGCCGGAATACTAGAGGTTTTCCCAATTGTCGGACCTATTGTTTCCGCAATTCCCGCATTTATTGTTGGGGCAACCTCTTCTGGATTTTTAGGAGTGGCGGTAATTGTTTTGTTTACGGTTATTCAGCAGCTAGAAAACAATTTGATTGTGCCAATGGTGATGAAACGAGCAGTCGGGATTCCTCCTCTCGCCGTTCTCTTATCGCTAATTATTGGTCAAAAATTAGCCGGGTTTTCGGGAATCATTTTGGCCGTTCCCTTTGTTGCCGCCGCCACAATTATTCTTAAAGAAATCTTCAAATACCGCGAAGAAAAA
>Ga0172369_10003637_pt1 | contig 20150 bp, 12 predicted proteins | sample LakKiv25m_FD_114539 | JGI IMG/M metagenome (GOLD analysis project Ga0172369, IMG submission 114539) | Freshwater microbial communities from Kabuno Bay, South-Kivu, Congo - kab_022012_11.25m | ecosystem: Environmental > Aquatic > Freshwater > Lake | place: Democratic Republic of the Congo...
AGCGGTGGGAGGGCGCGCGGCAGACCCGGATTGGCGCCAGTTGCGCTTCAATCCGCCGTCATGGAGCCGCAACAGCCCGTTGTGTTGTAAAATGATCGGTCCCTGCGCATGATTGGGACAGGTGATGAGCGGATCGGTGGGCTTTGCCGGCGATGTCGTGTAGCGATACGCCTTCACCGCCAGACCACGGTCCCCCAGTGGGCAGCGCAGCCAATCCGGCGATGCGATATAATGCGCTTTCAATTCCGCCAGGCCGGCAGGCAGCGCACCGTGGTGATCGGCGCGATAACTGGCGATGGCGCGCCCCAGGTTGCGCAGGTGCATCTGGCAGGCGTAATCGTCCCGCATATTCCAGTAGGGATTCGTGCGCTCGCGGATGGCGAAGATGCCGAAAGAAAAGAACACGAGCAGTATGCCGATCATCGACACCAGCCCGCACCCGCAGCCCAGCAAGGCCCAGGGGGAGCAGCTATGGCGGATGCGTGACGGACCGGTCATCGTACGCAGTTCCTTTCGGTCATCGTTGACATAATTATACCCACATTCAACGATTGGCGGAAACGCCGTTACATCTCGCGGCCTGTTGCCGCTCCCGTTTTCATATTCCACCATCCCATCCTATATGCATAAGCAGACAATTGCGTCCTGTGTAAAAAAAGTCAACAAAAAATGGCAGGTTTACGCTGCCCCCCACTGGCACAAATGGCGCTTGCCCGGTAGACTAGAAGCATGGCACACGGGCAGGAATCAATCCAATCCCTTCTGGGCGGGCTGTTAAAGGACCGCCGCATGTTGGCCAGCATGCGGAGGGTGATGGTGATGACCCTGTGGGAGCAGGTGGTGGGCGACCTGGTGGCACAAAAGGCCTGGCCGGAAAAGGTGAACGACGGGGTGCTCACCGTCGGCGTCACCTCGCACACCTGGGCGGATCAACTACATCTGCTCAAACCGCGCATCCTGACTCGCTATCGCCAGTTATTAGGCCGCTCCATCCTTAAGGACGTCGAGTTCCGCATCTCCCGCCGGAAGGCGCAACCGAAGAGCGCCTCCGGGTTGAGCCTGCCGCTGCACCACCCGCCGGATGAAAAGCTCCCGGAAGGCCCGGTCCCGAGCGAGGTGTTCGCCGGCGTGCAAAATCCGGAGATCAAGGAACTCCTCGGCCCCGCCTTCGCCCGCCTGCGTGCCGAGCGCCAATGGAAGCACGAGCAAGGCTGGGTGCGCTGCGCCGCCTGCCGCCGCGTCTTCCACGGTTCCGCCTGCCCCCACTGCGGCGGGCGCGCGGAAGCCGGATAAAAGTTTCAGTTCGACGTTTGAAGTTCGGAATTCGAATTTTGAAGTTTAGAGTTCTTACCTGGTAGAGCTACCGGGAACCCATAACTTCGAACTTTGAACTCCGAACTACCGCCCCCCCTATTGCTGGACCAACCCGCCGGTTCCGTGTACAATGCCGTCATATGCGCATCGTCATTTTCGCCTCGCTGTATCGGCCGCACGCCCTGGAGATCGTCCGCCGGACGGTGGCCTGGCTGCACGAGCACGACCAGTCGGTGCAGATGGCGACTCCGCTGGCGCAGGCGGTGGGCTGTGCGGAGTGCGGCATCCCGGAAGAGGCGGTGGTGCAGGGCGCCGACTTCGCGATTTCGATTGGCGGCGACGGCACCATGCTGGGCGCAGTGCGCACCGCCGCGCCGTGCGGCGTGCCCGTGCTGGGGGTGAACGCCGGAGCACTCGGCTTCCTCACCGAGATCACCCCGGACGAGCTGCCCGTGTCGCTGCCGCGCCTGCTGGACGGCGAGTATGCGCTGGAATCCCGCATGATGCTGGAGGCGTCCCATTACCGCGGCGTCGAGACGCTGGGGGTGATGTGCGCGCTGAACGACGTGGTGGTCCGCCAGGGCGCCCAGGGACGGCTGATCACCCTCCACCTGCTCATCGCCGGTCATGAATTGGGAGACATGGGCGCGGATGGCGTGATAATCTCCACCCCCACCGGCTCTACCGCTTACGGCCTGGCGGCGGGCGGACCTATCGTGCATCCCACCGTGTCGGTGATGGTGCTGGTGCCCATCTGCGCGCACAGTCTGTCCTTTCGTCCCCTGGTGGTGCCCGCCACCGATCCGGTAGAGATCCTCTGCGCCGGCAACCCGCACCACGACGAGATGATGCTCACCAGCGACGGCCAGCAGCCCATCCCCGTGCTCACCGGCGACCGCGTAGTCGTCCGCCCGGCCCTCCATCCCGCCCGACTGGTGAAATTCGGCCTCTCCTCGTTTTACGACCGGCTGCGGGAGAAGCTGCAGTGGGGTCGCGGATAGACACGCTCAGGAACTGTCCGGTGCCCGCGAGACCAGAGTCGGCTGCCTTCCTCAATATTCGTTTACATAACCGACGGGACTGTCCCCCACGTGCGAAGGATAAGCTAATGTTACGGGGGGGACAGTCCCGTCGGTTATGTAAACGAATATTGAGGAAGGCGGCCGACTACTGGTCCTGCGGGCTCGGGACAGTCCCTGAATTACCCCAGCCTCTCCAGCACCGCCCGCAGCGCCGCCACGCCTTCGTCCAGTTCCCGCAGGGTAATCATTTCATCTTCGCAGTGGGCGCGGGTGATGTCGCCGGGGCCGAAGACGGCGACTTCGCGGATGCCGTCGGACAGGTGGCCACCATCGGTGCCGTAGGCTTCCCAGGCGGGAGCGTGGCCGCCGATCTCGGATAATGCGCGGATCAGCGGGGCGTCGGCCGGGGTGAAGGTGGGCGGGGAGGCGTATTCCACCTCGACAGTCGCATCGATTCCCTGACGATTTATCTCCAGAGCGATCTGCATCACCAGCCTCTCCAGTGGTTCCCGGTCTCCGGGATATTGCGGATCAACTCGCCAAGGTAAGTAGCGGAAGTTATACCAGTAGCTCGTGCGGTCGGGAATGACGTTGAAGGCAGTGTTGGGCGTGAATTCGCGGGTGACTACCAGCGTGGATGGCTCTCTTCCGAACTCCTTCACAAAACGATCACCTTCACTGACGGAGAACCAATTAGCCACTTCAGTAATAAGCCGCATTTTCTCATAGATAGCATTACATCCCTCCCGCGGGCGCGAGGAGTGCGCAGATATGCCTCTGACATCCACGCGGATACGCGCGTTGCCCTTATGCGCATGGATGGGGGTGAGATTGGTGGGCTCCAACGCGATGACCTGCGTCGTCGCTGCCACCACCGGGTCCTCGCGCAGCGCCTGAATGCCGCGCATGTGCGTTTCTTCGTCCCCGGTCAGGCTGACCAATAATCGCCGCGAGCCCGTATAGCCCTGCAAGGCGACCAGCAGCGCGGCGACCGGCCCCTTGTCGTCCACCGCCCCGCGACCCCACACCACGCTGTCCGCGATCTCGCCCGCCAGCGGATCGCCCGTCCACCCCTCGCCCACCGGCACGGTATCCAGGTGCCCGTCGAAGAGCAGCGGCGGATCCTTCCCCCCGCGCTCGAACAGTGCATGCTCGATCTCCGGCGCCGTCTCCACCCCTCGGCGCAGGCGGAATCCGGCCTTCTCCAGCACTTCCCCGCACAAGGTGATCGCCGGCCCCGTCGGCGACGGCCAGGCAGTGGGAATGCGCACCAGCGCGGCGCATAACTCGGCAACAGCGGTCATCACAGCCCTCCTGTCTGTGTTATACCGGATGCCGGGGACGAATCCTGCTGACTACACCGCCATCAGGCTCGATTAAGCATTTTTATGGCATTGTGAAGCAAAATCTGTAAATCTGCGGAATCTGCGGTTTCACAAACGATTCTTACACGCTGAATCCACACATCTGGCTTTCCAGGAAGAGCTGCCAGGCCAAGCCGCGCAGGTAATCATGGCCGTAGGCGTTGAGGGCGGCGAGGGTGCCGCGGTCGGTGGGATCGACGACCAGGCCGGACCAGGTGCGCAGGGCGGTATCGGACAGGCGGAGGGCATCCTCCAGCATGACCACCGTATCATCCATCTGCCGGCAATAGGGGAGGAACTGCTTTTCCGCCAGCGACTGGCGAGCGGCGCGATAGGCGCCGCGGGCGTCGAGGATGCGGGCAAGGGCGCGTGGATATTCCGCCGCGAAGCGTAGAAACAGGCGATAGCGCCCGGCCCACCCTTTACCGCGGGGGGCGGCATACTCGACCAGGGTATCGGCGAGCGGCAAGAGTGCGGCAACGCGATCGGCGTAACTCCGCATGCGGCCTGCCAGCGCCGGCAGTGAATCCGGCGGATCGGACAGATTCCAATATTTCGCGTAAAGGTTGGGCATGAGGAACCCGGCGCCCACCAGGTCATTCGACGCCGTTTCCAGCTCCTCCACCTGGTGAAACACCGCCAGCGCCGCTTTTTCGGCCTCTTCGCCGCACACCCGGCGCGCAAATTGCCTATAGGACGATTCCGGCGTCACTGCCGCGTCCCATGCCGCGCGCGCCAGGTAGTGCATCGATGCCTCATGCTCGCTGATATCGAACTGGCGGAACCAGAAACCTTCCAGATCGTATTCCCGCATTGCCTGCACGATCCTGTGCAGGCTGGGCGTGGTGAGCTGCGGCAGGAAACCGACGTTATCGTCCTCGATGGTGGTGATCATGCTCACCGGCATCGGCGAGTCTTTCACGTAGGCCAGCATGTGCATGCGCTGCGCCACGTGCGACGGCAGGTAGTCTACGATGGCGAAAAATTCGAAATTGTCCGGCATCACGTGCGGCACCACCGGCTGCAGATACTCACTCATGAAGCAACCCGCACAGCGCTTCCCCGGCGCGATCTGCCGCTCGTTCACCAGGATGTCCCACATGCACAGCGTCTGAATCGCCCCATGCAGCTCGGTCAACATGCGTGCCGGCGGCATCAGGCTGGTCACCGGCGTGGTGCGCGCCCGCTCCTCCAGCACGGCGAGGGGAAAGGCTGCTTCGACCCCATGACGGGCGTCCAACGCCTCCCAGCATTCCCGCAATCCGGCGCCGCCCGGCGGGAACTCCGCCTGGCCGAGGAAAAAATAATCCGCCCGCGGGTATGCCTCGATGTGCGCGCGCAGCCAGGATTCCACCATGTCCACGTACACCGGATTAAGCGGCGTGCAGCAGGCAGCCAGCTCGGGCGGACCGCCCATGATCTGCAGACCGAGCCGGGAGCAATGCGCCTGCCGGACGGCATCCGCCGGCATATCGATGCCATCCGCCTCGGTCCATGCCGGCAGGTGGCGCAGCACCTCGAACGGCAGGTCGGATAGTCCCATGCCGAAACAGGCCTCCAGACCCCGGTCGTGCGCCGCGTCGATCAATCCGGTCATAAAGCGTTGACCCGCCGCGATCATTTCTTCATAAGTCTGCACATTCTGAAAGTCGGGGTTGGTGAACTCCTCCACGCCGCCAAACAGCTCCCGCCCGATTGTCCGCTCGTGAATAGGGTGGCGGAAGCCGTAACATAACGCGACCTGACGGCGGGGGACACCGCGGAACTCCCAGCGCACCCACGGTTGGAAAGGGTAGCCGGCAGAGATGTTGATGCCGTTAAAACGGTTCTTCGCGAGCTGGTCGAACAGCCGCCGGTAGTCCGCCAGGCTCCAGAACACGCCGGAGTTGGCCATCTCGTTGATCACTCGGAAACCGCGTCGGCGGAAGACAGGCCGTCGCCGCAGATCGGCCTCCGGCAGGCGGAACGGTCCCGGCTCATCAGGCAGCACATCGCCCTGAATAAGGAAGTGCACGCCCCACGTCTCCACCAGCTCATACACCGCCCACAGTGCCGCACGCGCGGAGCCGCCGAGACAGAGGAAGTACTCTCCCTGCCGCCGCAGCAGATATTCTTCCGACGCCAGATCATCCGCCGTGCCCACGCGGATAAATGGGCCCGCGGTATGTGTCACCATCTCGGATCGGAAGCCGAAAAGGGCGTGCATGTAGCGCTGCAGTTCCACCGCAGCGTGGCGGAGAAGAGTGTCTGACTCTGTGCATACGATCTGGACAGGATGATGCGACATATTATGCCCTGGGAGTTACGGCTGCCAGCGGATCAGACAGGCGCCTTTGCTCAGGTAGTTGCCGTAGGCAGTCAGGATACGGCCGTCGGGCAGCAGCGTTGAATAGAGGTGCCCTGTTTCGCCGTTGCACCACTTCTTCCCGTCGAAGAACTCGAATTCATCAAGGATATAACGCTGATTCGTATCCCAGGTCAGGCCGTGGTCGCGGCTGATCAGCGCCTCGCAGCCGCGGCGGTAGCTGGCCAACCGTCCGTCCCGCACGTCGTCGCGCACGATGTAGGTCATCAAGATGTCGCCGTTCGGCAGCGTCATCAGGTGCGGGTGGTGGCGCCCGGCCTCGAACAGCTCGGTCATCGCCGACCAGGTCTGCCCGTCGTCACGCGAGGTGGAGATGGTCAGGCCTTCCAGGCTGTCATCAAAATCGGTCTCAACACTGGCGCCATTGTTGTAAAAGCGCGGGGGCATGTCGATGCGCAGGCCCGCCACCAGCCAGCCGTTCTGCGCGCGCGTGACAGAGCCTTCGCTGACCCCGCGCCGGTAGCGCTCATCCTGCCACTCCTTCTCCACCATCCAGCTTTCGGGCTTCACTTCGCGGTCCCACGTCCGCCCGCCATCGTCCGACCAGCGGATATAACCTTCAAATGCGCCGCCAGGCCACACCTTGCCGGAATAGGCTTTATACCCGATCTCGGCAATGCGCACCGCCCGGCCCGCGGCATCATAATCCACCAGCGGGCTGCCCTCCACGTTCCAGGCTTCCCCCTCCGGCGCGGCCAGTGTCAACCGGTCGTCCCAGGTGCGACCATAGTCGTGGCTGAACAGGCGGAGGCAAGAGCTGGCGGCGCCGCCGGCGATTTGAAAGCACAGGCTACCGCCCCCCAGGTCGGTGAGCATCATAGGCCGCCCTGCCGGCACGTCCGGGATACGGGTGAAGGCGGACCAGGTGCTGCCGCCATCGGTGTTGATTGCCGTCACCGGCTCGAAGAGGCGCGGTTTCTCCGCAGTGGCTGCCGTCTCCGCGCTGCCGAGAAACAACACTTCGCCATTGTCCATCTGTGCCACGCCGAAGGGCATCAGCATATCGGCCTGCCGGTCGTGCAGGAATTGGCATTCCGCCGGCAAAAGCTGCCACCCGCCTGCCCCGTCGCCCACACGGATGGAGTGCTCCTTGAAGCCCAGCGCTTCCACGTGCTTCGTGATGCTCAGCATATTCGCCCCCCTTCCAACCGGCTATATTGTAGCAGGTTTTTGCGAAAACGATCCCCTCCTTTCATACGCTGACTCTCACTCGTCTGACCAGTCGGACTGGTCAGACGAGTGAGAGTCAGCGTCAGAGAGATGGACTAGCCAGGTGGGTGTCTTTTATGGTTTCATGTAGCCGTGGAATTACGCACATTACGGCTGGAAGGGTTCAGAAATTATGCCGACCTCGTGCTGGCGCTGGGGGCGGGGATGCACATCTTCGCCGGAGCGAACGCGCAGGGGAAGACGAACCTGCTGGAGGCGGTCTACCTGGCGGCCACCGGGCGGTCGCCGCGCACGGGGCAGGAGAGCGAGTTGATCGCCTGGGATCGCGAGGTGGCGCGGGTAGTCGCCGGGTTTGACAGCGCGCGGCGCGGTGAATTTTCCGTCAAGGTGTCGCTGGGCCGCAAAACGGCCGGCGGTGACGCGGCGCGGCGCGGCGGCGCGGCGGAAAAACGCATCAAGGTGAATGGCGCCCCGCGTGCCGTCGCCGACCTGGCCGGCCTGGCGCCGGTGGTGCTCTTCCTGGCCGATGACCTGGAGATCGTCCGCGGCGAACCGGCGCGCCGGCGCGCATTTCTGGATACCGACCTTTCCGCCATGAGCCGCACCTACCAGTGGGCGTTGCGCCAATACAACCGCGTGCTTGACCAGCGCAACCGACTGCTGAAGGACATCCGCGACGGGCAGGCCCCGGCATCCGGCCTACCGCCGTGGGACGCGCAACTTGCGGCATTCGGCGGGCGGCTGCTCGAGGTGCGCTTGCGCTTCGTGGCCGATTTAAACGCGCAAACTGTGCCCGTCTATCGCGGCCTGACCGATTCCGACCAGGAGATGACCGTCGCCTACCACCGGGATTGGAGCGATCAGGCGGCGGAGGGAACGGACCGTAATGCGCTGGCTGCCGTGCTGGCGGAGGCCATCGAGGAGAGCGCCGAGGAGGATATTCGCCGCGGCACTACGCTGGTCGGCCCGCACCGCGACGACCTGCAGCTGCTGGTGGGCGGCAAGGACCTGCGCGCCTTCGGTTCGCAGGGCGAGCAGCGCACCGCGGCGGTGGCGCTGCGCGTGGCGGAATGCAGCCTGCTGCGGCAGCTCGTGGATGAATGGCCGGTGCTGCTGCTGGACGATATCTTCTCCGAGCTGGACCGCACCCGCCGCGCGGCGCTGCTCGGTTACCTCACCCCACTCACCCAGGTTATCCTCACCACCACCGACGTGGACGCCATCGGTCTCCTGCCCGACTCCGCTGCCCGCGTGTATCGGGTCAGTGGGGGAACGGTGATGGAGTGAATGAAGAATGAAAAATGCAAAATTGCTACTCTGTTAAGTTCATTTCTGTAGTGCGCGCCCGCCATGGCGCGCTCGGTCTCGAATTTTTAATATTCGTGCGGTGGAACGGTATTCGTGATCGCCATATGCCGTTATCCGAAGGCGGATTGGCTATGCGCGCCACGGCGGGCGCGCGCTACGGAAATGAACTTAACGGAGTAGTAAAACGCAAAACTCATAACTAACACCGCACCCTTTATCCGAAGACCCGCTCCTGAATTTGCGCGCGCAGCGCTTTCGGCTGTTTCGCGCGCAGCCGCCATTCGCCCGTCCAGGTGGTGACGCCGCGCAGGTTGAGAAGGTCGATGCAGACGTTGATGCCGCCGGCAAGGATGCCGGGGCCCATCACGTCGCTCTGCGGCAGCTCCGGGGCCATGTCGAAGCCGATCCAGTTCGTCACGCAGCTTTGCGGGCTGTAGCTCAGGCCGCCGTCGGGTTTGCGGAATATCTCCAGCACGCGCGCGATGCGGTAGGCGGCCATTTTGCGGATCTCCTCTTCGCGATAGCCGGCGGCCGCTACCTCGCGCGCCAGCGCCAGCACGTACCAGTTGTCCCATTCGTCGCACGCGCCCACCGTCTCGTCGTAGTCGGATCGTTCGAACTCCGCCAGCACTTGGTCGATGACCTTCTCCGCGTGCGGCAGCGGCAGGTCCAGCTCCTCGCGGATGAGGGGGAACAGCTTAAAGGCGCCGTTGATGCGCACGTTTTTCGGCGATGCCGCGCCACCCCACAGGCCGGTGGCCGGATCCTGAATCGCATAAAAGAAGCGCAGCCCCTCGATGAGCGGGTCAAGGGAGATGCGGTCTTCCAGATGCCACTGCAGCAGCCAGGCGGCCATGCGCATGGCATGGCTGCAGGCGCCCCACGCACTCTCCTCGTAGGGCCGCGTGCGGATGAATTCCAGCGCAACCTCCGGACCGTCATCGGGCTGCGGCCAACCAGGCGGGGGCTGTGCCGGGAGCAGGTTATCCGGTTTCCCGCTGTAGTGCGCCAGCGCGGTGCGGGCATACTGGGTCACCCCCAGCAGCATGGCGGGGTCGGGCCAGAATTTCGCCGCAGGCCAACCGGGCGTGCGCCGGCCCAGCAATGCCGGATCATGATACTGCCCGCCGGGCGCGCGCATGGCCGATATCCAGGCGCGGCCTTCGCGATAATCGGCGCGCGTCAGCACGCGGTCACACAGCCCCATTTTCGTCAGACCGCCGACCAGGTAGGCGGTAGCGGCGACGTTGGCGCTGCGCGTCGTCTCCGCCGCCCAGCGAAACCGCCCCGGCGACTCGCGCATCACGTTCGCCCATGCCGTCATGCCGTCGCTGCCCGCCCGCAGCGCTTCAACCGCCTGTCCGGTCAATGTCTCCAGGCTTGCAGAAGCGACCGAATACTCGCTGTTCATCATCTTCTCCCCAGAGTTCATGCTTATGCTCGAATTCAGGCAAGCGCCACATATCCCTTTGTGGGAATGAGTTAATGATCCCTAACTTGTTATGGGATGCTTGAAGGGGACTGTTTCGTATTTTCCCTTGATTCTCATCTCGCTTCCGCCGTTCCATCCGTGCTGGCCAACCTGAGTGCTCCCGACGAACAGCCGGAAAATACGTGACTGGACCCCCACACCTCGTCTATAAGCATTTACCCGGGGGTCCAGTCACGCCTTTTCCGGTTGTTCCCGAAAGGGCTCAGGTTGAATAAAGCGGGTTGAGTGTCGAAAGCAAAACAGAAAACCGGGGAAAAAGCGAGACAGTCCCCCCTCATTTTACAGATGAAGGATTGCCTTCACCTTCAGCGAACAAATTCATCATGACGTGTCCTCGCCGGTACAACGCGAAGGTGTTGGGGCATACCGGGCATCCGCTGGCTCGACGAAAGAGGTTTTGATGCAAACTTGGACAGGTTGGCGCGTATTTATCACCGGGCTGGCCTTGCTTTTCGGCCTGGCGCTTGCCGCGGCGGGTTTCGATCTCACCCCGCAAAGCGCCATCGGCTTGTATTCCCGGCAGACCGACAAGGCCACTCAAACCACGCTGCAGGCCGTGGGGGATTTCCTCGCCGGCACGCTGCGGCAAATGACCGGCTGGAAGCTGCCCGTCCAGGTGGTGCAGGAACAGCCCGCGCAGGGTATCTGCCTGGCGGTCTCCGGGTATAACCCGCAGCAACCGCCGGCACACCCGGGCGATCTGGAACGCTATATCATCACGGCTACTGACACGCATCTGACCATCGCATCGCCTACCGCCATCGGCGTGCAGCATGGGGTGATGGCGTTCCTGCATGACCGGGGCTGCCGCTGGCTGATGCCATCTCCGAAGTGGTGGGTAATCCCGCATGTCGATGCCCTGCACGTGACCGGCACATGGGAGAGCGCGCCGGCTTTCGCCAGTCGCCGCATCTGGTATGCCTACGGCATCGGCGACAGGAAGGACCTGGGGGAATATTACAATGTCTGGGCGCAAGCCAGCCTGCTCGGCGCCGCCCGCCCCTTCGGCGTCGGTCACAGTTACGGGGGCATCATCGACCGCAACAAGGCGGAATTCGCGCAGCATCCCGAATATCTCTCCAAAGACAAGGACGGCAAGCCCAATCCGACAAAGGTGTCGGCGGCGCAGAAATTCTGTTTCAGCAATCCCGGGTTGCGCGAGCTCTGCCTGCGCGACCGCCTCGCGCTGCTCAAGTCGCTGCGCGCGACCGATCCGCTGAGCTTCATGGTGTCGATGGACCCCTCGGACGGCGGGGGAACCTGCGAATGCGCGGATTGCGCGGCGCTGGGCAGCACCACCGACCGGGTGTTCTCGCTGGCCAATTACGTGGCGCACGGCTTGCGGGAGGCGATCCCCGGCGCCTGGGTGGGGTTATATGCCTACAGTTCGCACCAGATGCCGCCGACGATTCAGCTCGAACCGAATATCCACGTCGAGGTGGCGATGGCCTTCAATGATACGGGCCTGACATATGACGAGCTGATCCGGCAGTGGGGCGAGAAGGCCGGCTCGATCGGCATCCGCGAATATTACGGCGTTGAAGCCTGGGACTGGGGGTTGCCGGGGCGGCTGCGCGGCGGGAGCGTGGCGTATCACCGGGAGACGATCCCCAAATTCCTGCAAAACGGCGCCGTCTCGCTGAATGCCGAAACCAATGCCAACTGGGGGGGACAGGCGCTCGGGCTCTATGTCGCGGCGCGCATGCTCTGGGATCCGAAGGTCGATGTCGATGCCGTCGTGGATGAATTCCTCAATGCCGCTTATGGTACGGCCGCGCCGCAGATGCGCAAGCTCTACGCGTATTTCGACACCTTCGACATGCACTCGCCGGTGCTGACGGTCGATGAGCGCAAGCAAATGCTCGACATGGCCTTTATCGCCCTGAACGCCACCACTGACCCGGCCTGCAAGGCGCGCATCGTCGATATGCTGGCCTACCTGGTCTACGTCGATCAATACACCCGCTTCGGGACGGGGCAGAACAGCACCGGCGACGATGCGTATTATGCCCGGTTGAAGGAGCTGATGACCTACGCCCATCGCATCGAATCGCGCAACGTGGTCCACACCTACGCGCTGGCGCGCAGGCTCTGTAATGGGTGGGTGAAGAACAGGATGGAATTCCATTTCCAGAACAAAGACTGCGTCTGGAAGGTGGGCGAGCAGTATACCGATGCGGAGATTATCGCACTGGCGGAGAAGCTACGGGCGGAGTATGCGGCCGAAGCAGGAGATATACATTGAGATATCGATTGCGCTTATTTCAGGAGCTAATCGGCGGGACATAGCCGAACTATCTTTAAGGAGCTTAAACAGGTATTAGGAGAAATGCTATGAAACTCACATCCAGAATTACGATAACGGCTATAAGCATAGCAGCAATATGTATTATTATCCAGTATTTTACATCTCATCATTCAAACAATCGAATACACTATGAAAATATGCCCGATAATAATGAAATGCAGTTCTATCATAAAGTAAGTGCCCATCAAAGAAACTATCTTCCATTGTTGTTAAAAGATACAGATACAGTTATTATTCGATCATCACCTAAACAGATAAACACATTCTATATTAAGATAACGGATGGAACTCTAATTCAACGAATAGTTAGTTCTTCATATATTGATTATTATCGAATACTTCAACCGGATAGTTTATTACCGGATATTTCGATAAAATTTTATAAAAATAACTCGTTATTGACTACTGTTGATTATCAGGAAGGTGACAATTTGTTGATATATGGGAATCCATGGGGAATTACAGGTTATCCATCTGTAGAGTTACGGGTAATTGTTGACGGATTGATTAAACGTAATCAGTGATGTGATCGTTCTATTATTTGCCTATGTTAACCCGGATTATTCATGAACCGCTCGTAGCCGCATCCCTTTACGGGTGCGCGAGCGGTTCATGAATAATCCAGGTTAAGAATATGCTCTGTTAATTTCCTGGACTGACCAGTGGGGAGTACAGATGAATTCCTTGGGACCCAAAGGAGATCGACGATGACCAAAATGTTGCACCCCCCAGATGCAAATGCGACGGTATATATTGAGTAACTGCCGTGTATCCCGCGGACCTTCACCGGTGAAGGTCCGCGGGAGTTTGCCGGCTGCGCGATACGTTTATGCCCCGGGTGTAGAGATTGCTCCGGCCGGTCGGTATGGAATAACCGCGGGCGAAAGCCGGTCACGCCTGCAGGCTGGCTTTGCTGCGCGTCATCTGTAGTTGAACCTCCGCGGTGCGGCGCTCGAGCTGAGCGCGGCTGAGCTCGATGACTTCCTCGGCTTCGTAGGGCGACATAGTGCCGATGGTGACCATGTCGCAGTCGCGCAGGGTGTTCCAGACGAAGGCTAACCCGGTGGGGGGCAGCAGGCGGCCCGCGGCGAGGGGTTTGATGGTCATCACCGGCTTTTTCGCGTCGCGGATAACGCGGCTGATCCAGTCGGTCTCCACCTGGCAGAGGAAGCCGGCGGCGTTGTAGGGCTGAATATAGGAATCGACCTCCACGTCGGTGTTGTCCGCGCAGACCACCGATTCCGGCGTGTGAGTGCTCAGGCCCGGCACCAGGCCGAACTCGCGCACGACGCGCAGCAACTCGACCAGTTCGGGCATCAGGCGCCGCTCGCGCCGGTCGAGCAGGACGTCGGTGGTGCACTGGTGCGGGAAGCAGAACTGCCCGCGCAGCCCTTTCACGATTTCACAGGTGCGCTTCCAGTCATCCAGCGTGCCGGGCGTGTTCCACTCGCCGCTGTGCGAGCGCCAGTGCGGGGTGACGATCCACAGCATCTCCTGCCCGGTGCGCTGCTCCACCTCGTCCAGCGCCTGGCGCACGAAATCGCTCTCCATGCTCATAAAGGCGTTGCATCCGTGGCGCGCGAACACTTCGATTACGGCGGCCACCTTCGCCGGCGTGTCGAACAGCTCCCGGATGAGCCGGTCCTTGGCGGCGCTGGTATGCGAGAAACCGAGCAGCCAGTTGCTGCCACAGATGAGGCGGGGCAGGGAGATGCCCCCCACCGTCGTGCGCGGGAAGTCGGACATGGAATGCTCCTTAGGATTGACGTGAAACCACTGATTACGCAGTGTCACAGATAATGTCGCTTCGCGAACTGCTCGACTCTCTCAAAAACAACGCTTCCAGTGTCCCTGGCGAAGCCATCGTCTGCGAAATTGGCGGTTTCACGACATTTTTCTAATTCAGATTATTCCGATAAGGATATTGCATTATCGGCGCTGATATTCGTATTATAAGGGTAAATTGAAAATGTTGCCATCGCTCTTTATAGCTTTGTATTAAATAACCCCGTTTTGGCGGGGTATGAACAGGATCGATCCAGATCGTCATGCGGCAAGCACCGGGTGGTTCAAACGGCGAGCGGCGAATTCCAAGCATGCCTGAAGGTCTTCGGGTTGAAGGTCAGGCATCTCGGCCAGCAGGGCGTCGCTGCTCAATCCGGCCGCGAACAGGTCCAGCACATCGGAGACGCGAATACGCATCCCGCGGATGCAGGGGCGCCCTCCGCACTGTTCAGGATCGATCGTAATGCGCTCTTGCAGTGATGACATGCATACCCTCATTCTTCGCCAAGGATACGTTCATTATACGAGATAACGCACATCCTGCACAGGGCATTAAGGTATCGCGAAGACGAAAGGAACTGCCAAAACCCGCATAGATATTACTCATCGTGTTTTCGTGTGGATGAAAACAGACTGAGGTGTATTGTATCCGTTTTTTCGCTATACTGAAAATGGAGGGCATGAACGAATGGTGGTGAGGGTTGAGGAGGAAGGGGCGGTCGGGGTGGTCGAGACGCAATATTTCGACTATCCGGGCGCGCTGGTGCTGGAATCCGGGCGCGAGCTCGGGTCATTGCGGCTCGCGTATGAGACCTACGGCACGCTGAATTCCGCGAAGGATAATGCCATCCTCGTCGTGCACGCGCTCTCCGGCGATGCCCACGCGGCCGGATACCACGCGGAGGATCTGAACAAGCCGAAACCCAAGCCGGGCTGGTGGGACATAATGATCGGCCCCGGCAAGGCATTCGATACCGACCGCTTTTTCGTGGTGTGCTCGAACATCATCGGCGGCTGCATGGGCAGCACCGGGCCGAACACCATCAATCCGGCGACCGAAAAACGCTACGCGCTGGACTTCCCCATCATCACCATCGGCGACATGGTGGAGGCGCAGCGGCTGCTGATGGACCACCTGGAAATTCCGCGCTGGTACGCCGTCACCGGCGGCTCGATGGGCGGCATGCAGGCGCTGCAGTGGGTGGTGGCCCATCCCGACCGCGTCGCGCGCTGCATCCCCATCGCCACCACGCACCGACTTTCCGCGCAGGGTATCGGCTTCAATGCGGTAGGCCGCGCGGCGATTATGAGCGACCCCAACTGGCACAACGGCGAATACTACGACGACGAAGAGCCGGCCAGCGGCCTGGCGGTGGCGCGCATGATCGCGCATATTACCTACTTGTCCGAGCAGTCGATGCATGACAAATTCGGCCGCAGCCTGCGCAACGCGGTAGAATATACCTGGAACTTCACGCCGGAGTTCTCGGTGGAAACCTACCTGCAGCACCAGGGCGACGAGTTTGTCAAACGCTTCGACGCCAACGCATATCTCTACATCACGAAGGCGATGGATTATTTCGACCTTGGCGCCTGCGCGGAGTCCTCCGCGGAAGGCTGCGGACTACAGGCGGACTCGCTGACCGCCGCCATGGAGGATGTGAAGGCGCGCTTCCTGGTAATCTCCTTCAGCTCCGACTGGCTCTTCCCCACCGTCCAGTCTCGCGAGATCGTGCGCGCCCTGCGCATGAACGGTATCGACGTCAGCTTCGTAGAGATTCAGTCTTCCTACGGTCACGACGCCTTCCTGCTGGAAGCGGAGGAGATCACGCGGCTGGTGAAAGGGTTTTTACGCTAGGCTGGGAACAAACGACTGCTCGTCAGCTTGCTTTTCCAGGTGATCCGTTGTATGGTAGATATAGACACACTTCAGCGGGTCGTTCCGGGTGCTCTGGCATCAGGTTTCTCCATTCTCTTTGCGAACAGGCAATGACATGGGATCATGGAAAGGCTACGCGTTATTCGGCATCACGCTCTTGGTGCTGGCGTTGCTCTACCCGGGATACCGCATCGGCGGCGAGTCGCATGCCGCGGCGGGGGTGACCGAGGTTCATTTTCTCGGGCCGGGATGGGCGTGCAACGACCCGGCGCTGCTGGATGCCGTCCAGGCGTTTGAGAGTTGGAGCCGGGAACGGCATGCGCAAGACCCGCGCCGGCATATCTACAAAGTCATCGTCAGCCAGGATGTGCAGCAGGATTACGATGCCGATCCCACCCGCTTCCTGGTCAGCGTGGCGGGCGGATCGCCCCCGGATGTGATGTGGTTTGGCCGCCACGCCGTGGCCGAGCTGGCTGCGAAGGGCGCCTTCGAGCCGCTGGATGGCTACATTGCGCGCGACCTGGCCGCCGGTCAGCGTGACCCTGTTCCCCCGACGCGAGACCAGTTTTTCCATACCTGCTGGGCGGAGGGGAGCTATCAGGGGAAGACCTACTGCATCCCGAACTCCATCGATTCGCGCGCCCTGATTTATAACAAGGACTTGCTGGTCCGCAACGGCCTGGTCGATGCGCGGGGCGAGGCGAAACCGCCGGCCAACTGGCAGGAGCTGCGCGACGACGCCCTGATCCTCACCGAATGGGAACCCCGCAAGCCCACGCGCCCCGCCGACGTCAGCCGGCAGCAGGAGCTGGCATTGTTGCGCGCGTTGGCGCGCAACGGCGGCCATATCGGGAAGCTGCCTGCCGCTCTTGCCGCGCTTGACGCGGCATATCTGGCGAAGATGGGGCACTGGGACGCGGATCCGAATCGCCGCATCACCCGCATCGGCTTCATCCCCAATTTCGGCAACGCGTGGTTGTATTTCTACGCCTGGATGAACGGAGGAGAATTCGCCAGCGCGGACGGTATGCGGATCACCATGAACGACCCACGCAACGTGGAAGCGCTGCAGTTCATGAAGGATATCTACGACGATCTCGGCGGCTACCCGGCGGTGCTGGCGTTTCAATCCGGCTTTCAAGGCGGCGAGCTCGATCCGTTCATCCAGGGCAAGCTGGCCATGCGCATCGACATCGACGCGATGATCACCGGGCTGGCGAACTTCGGACGGGATATCAATTTCGGCGTCTGCCCGGCTCCGCTGTCACAGCGCGAGATCGACCGCCGCCGGCGCGTAAAGCAACCGGCACTGTTAAGCTGGTCGGGCGGCTTCAGTTATGCTATCCCGGCCACCGCCAGAAATAAAACCGGCGGGTGGGAGTTCATCCGCTTCATGACCAGCGAAAAGGCGATCCTCATCGCCTGCGAGTCGGGCCGGGCGCAGGCAGAAGCCAACGGGCGTATTTACATTCCGCCGCAGCAACCCCGCGTCGCCGTCAACACGCTGATGTACCACAAATACGTGGTGGACAACCCGCGGCTGCCGGAGCGCTTCAAGCGCGCGATGAATATCTACAACAGCTTGCTGCCGTATTCGCAATTCCGCCCGGTGTTGCCGGTCGGTCAGCTCCTCTGGAGCGAGCATGTGCGCGCGGTCGAGAATGCGATGTATCCCGAGAAGACGGGGTTGACGCCGCAGACATCGCTCGACCGGAGCACGCGGATCATGCAGCGCGAGCTCGACAAATACCTTCACCCACCGCGGGGACAGCGCGTCACCGGTTGGCGGTGGTTCTTCGTTCTGTATGCCCTGCTGGTGATAGCACTCGGCGCCGGCATTTATCTGTGGGAGACCCGCGCCGGCGTGCGCCGGCGCCTGGGACGGTGGCTCGGCCTGTCGCGGCTCGCTGCCCGTGGCGGCGTGGGGGATGATGCCCATGCGCTGGCACGGCGTGAATGGAAAAGCGGGGCAGCCTGCGCGCTTCCGTGGATCATCGGCTTCCTCATCTTCGGCGGCGGGCCGATGCTGTTCTCCCTCATCATCAGCTTCACCGATTACGACATCCTGCACGTGCCCGTGGTGACCGGTCTGCGCAATTACGCGCTGATGTTCACCGAAGATAAGCAGTTCCCGGTTTCCCTGCTGAACAGCGCCTACATGCTCCTCGGGGTGCCGTTGGGCATGGCGGTCAGCCTGACCATCGCCCTGCTGCTGAAGGCGGAGGTGCGCGGCATCGCCGTCTGGCGCACCCTGTTCTACCTGCCGGCGATCGTGCCGATGGTAGCCTCGAGCATCCTGTGGCTGTGGATCTTCAATCCGCAGAGCGGGCTGCTGAACGGTCTGCTCGACGTGCTGCATATCCGGCACTGGCTGGTGCAGGCGCTCGCCGTGGCCGGGGTGCAGGGGGACATTCGCTGGCTGCAGGACCCGGTGCTGAGCAAGCCGTCGATCATCATCATGGGCCTGTGGGGGGCAGGCGCCGGCATGATCATCTGGCTGGCGGGATTGAAAGCGATCCCCCATGAGTTGTATGAGGCCGCCAGCGTGGACGGCGCGAACGAGTGGGTGAAGCTCTGGCGCATCACCATTCCGCAGTTGACGCCGTATATCTTCTTCAACCTGATCATGGGCCTGATCGGCACCTTCCAGATCTTCGGGCAGGCGTTCATCATGACGCAGGGCGGGCCGGCGGACTCCACGCTGTTTTACGTGTATCACCTGTTCAATAACGCCTTCCGTTACGGGAAGATGGGTTACGCCTCCGCGCTGGCCTGGGTGCTCTTCGCCATCGTGCTGGTGCTGACCATCTTGCAGGTCAAATGGTCGAAGCGGTGGGTGTATTATGAGTCGGAATAGGGGTCGGGAAAAGTGGCAAGGGGCAGCGGCGAGTGTGTGAATGGGAAAAGCTCCGGTGGTTGAGTAGACAGGTAAACTTTTTCGACTCTTTCCATAACTACCGAGCCATATCGAAACTACCGCGTTTATCGGTGAACCTTTCGTGAACGGGCTTTATAGGAGAGATGGTTTCGATACGGCTCGGGGGCTGTGGAAAGAGGCGGGGAGGCTCACCTGCCTACTCAACCACCTCTGCGGCGGTACTCCGCCGCACAAGCGGGCGGTACTCCGCCGCACAAGCGGGCAGTATGAAGGAATTACAATGCGATTCCTTTCACGTTTCTTAACTAAATCGGCGATCTACACTCTGCTCATTGCCGGGACGATTGTCTTTTCGTTCCCGTTCCTCTGGATGGCGACAACGAGCGTGAAGGTGAATCGCGAGCTGTTTACCGATAAAATCACCATTCTGCCGATGACACCGCGTCCGCGGGTGAAAAGCCCCTATGTGGACGACCGCTGTTATCCGGTGCCGGCGGGACCGCGGGCTGTCGAGCTGGCAGGAGTGATTCGCGCGCTGGTGCGGAAGGTGAAGCCCGACTATCCGGCGGAATTGTCACGGGCAGCCGCGGAAGAGGCTGTAGTGCGGGGATTGTATAAACGCCTGTCGCTGCGCCTGCCGGCGGAGGTGTGGGAAGCGCCGCGCGATGAGTTTTCGCGACAGGCAGCAAAAGAAATCACCGGGGTGACCATCGCCGAAACGCTGAATGGCGCCCGGCGCGAACTGGCATTCGGATTGCTGCTGGCGCGCAGCCGGCATTTCGTCGAGCAGCACCTGGGTGAAGGACTGCCGGTCAGCCGGCGGATGGACAATCTGACGCCCGGCGTCGCTTCGATGAAGGACGACACGGTCAACGGGCAGCCGATGGCGGTGGTGCATTACGATTTTCGCAAAGACAACAGTATCCGTTGGCAAAAGACCTTCGCCACCACTTTCGACGTGCGCGACCTGCAGCGCGTGCAATTGTATCTGCAGTCCGACGATACCTGGCATGAGTTGCGGCTGATCGTCGAGAAGGATGGGAAACGTTATCGCGCCGAACGGCCTATCTTTCTCGCCGATACGAGCTGGGCCACGGTGACCTGGCAGGAGCGGCGCGGCGGAGAACAGCCGCGGTTGAAAACCTGGCTCTGGCTGGATCCGGTCCGGGGCGCGACCAGCGCGGTGACCGATCCGCATCATTTGCGGTTGACTTTCGAAATCCGGCGCGTCTCGACAACCCGGGCGTGGCTGAATAAGCTGCGCA
>Ga0172369_10003649_pt1 | contig 20091 bp, 16 predicted proteins | sample LakKiv25m_FD_114539 | JGI IMG/M metagenome (GOLD analysis project Ga0172369, IMG submission 114539) | Freshwater microbial communities from Kabuno Bay, South-Kivu, Congo - kab_022012_11.25m | ecosystem: Environmental > Aquatic > Freshwater > Lake | place: Democratic Republic of the Congo...
GAGGCACAGGCGGTGACGATGCCCATGTTCGGCCCGGTGGCCCCCAGCTCGATGGACACCGCCCCGGCGGCCATATCACTGATGAGCATGGGGATCAGGTACGGGCTGACGCGGTTCGGGCCCTTCTCCAGCAGGATGGCGTGCTGCTTCTCCCAGGTCGCCATGCCGCCGATGCCGGAGCCGATGATGACGCCCACCTCGGATCGCAAGGCGTCGGTGATCTCCAACCCGGCGTCCGCCTGGGCCATCTTCGCGGCGACCACGGCGAACTGGCAGAACCGGTCCAAGTGCTTGACTGTGCGGCGGTCCAGGTAGTCGGTTGGCTCGAACCCCTTCACTTCACACGCGAAACGGGTGTCGAATCCTTCCGTATTAAAAGCGGTAATGGGCGCCGCCCCGGAGACGCCACGCACCAGGCCTTGCCAGGTCGTGTCGGCATCGAGGCCGAGCGGGGTGATCGCACCGACGCCCGTCACCACCACGCGGGTTGCTGTCATGCGTTCCACGGTCCCTTCGGTGAGTGTGCGGTCGATCAAGCGCCCAGACGCGTGTCGATATAATCGACGGCGTCTTTGACGGTCTTGATCTTTTCAGCGTCTTCGTCGGGGATACTGTCCAGCTCGAATTGCTCTTCGAGCGCCATGATGAGCTCGACCAGCGCGAGTGAATCGGCGCCGAGGTCATCCTGGAAAGAGGCGTTCAGGGTGACGTCCTCTTCGTTCACGTTCAGCTCTTCCGCGGCGATCTTGCGGATTTTGGCAAAGGTGGCTTCAGACATGTGAAAGAACCTCCTGAAGGTCGTGTAAGTAATCGGGCGTATCATACAGGTTTTTTGCATTTTAGGAAAGGGGGGCGGAGCAGGTGACTTTTGCGCGACTGCTCGACCACAATAAGTTCCGACACGGCGCATACGCTAAAACCGGGGATCTGCGGGGATCGGAGAAAGACATCCCTCATGAATAAGTATAGCCTAACATTTATTCTTCCATCCTTCCAATCTTCTCCCTCACCTTGCGCCCGCTTCCGGCAGGAAATCGGTCTATGTATGACGAAAAGAATATCGGAAACGTCTTCCCCAGGGAGACGAGGGGTGTTGCCCTGCTGAATGTTCTATCTGGAGGGAACCATGGGAAAAGTGAATGTGACCATTGTCGATGTGACCGGCAACAAGGAAAAAAACGCCACGCTGCCGGATGATGCGCCGGTGCGGCGCATCATCGCCAAACTCGTCGAGATGATGCAACTACCGGCTACCGATCCGAGTGGCCAGCCGCAGAGCTACAAGTTCCAGCATAAGGCCTCCGGCAAGCAACTCACCGACGAGCAGACGCTGGCCGAAGCGCAGGTCAAGGACGGCGATTTTCTGCGCCTCATTCCGGAGATCACTGCGGGTTGACCACCACGCAAGCACACGGCTTTCCTTGCTCTTGCTCTTTTCGCTTGCCCTTGCTCTAAATCTACTAATCACGGGTTAAGCTCATATAAAGCAATTTAAGAGCAAGAGCAAGCGAAAAGAGCAAAAGCAAGAAGAGCACTCAGCGTATGGAGAACTGGATGACGGATGACCTGGACATCACCCTGGCTGAAGACGAGGAGGAGGAAGAGCCGCTCCCACCCCCCGAAGACGTACCGGCGCCGGCGCTGGATGTCAGCATGGAGGACGACCGCTACAGCCGTTTTCGCCTCATCCCGTGGTGGAACCAGGAGCTGTTGCACCGGACGCGCATCCTTGTCATCGGCGCCGGCGCATTGGGCAACGAGATCGTGAAAAACCTGGCGTTGCTCGGTGTCGGCCATATCCTCGTCTGCGATATGGACCGGATCGAGAACTCCAACCTTTCCCGCGCGATCCTCTTCCGCCAGGCCAATGAAGGCGAGTATAAGGCGGAGGTGATCGCGCGTGCCGCGCGCGAGATCAATCCCGACGTGCAGGCGCGCGCCTTGGTCGGCAATGTGCTGCACGACGTGGGCCTGGGCGTCTTCCGCGCCTTCGACGTGGTCATCGGCGGGCTGGATAACCGGGAAGCGCGACTGCACATCAACCAGAGCTGCTGGAAGGTCAACAAGCCGTGGATCGATGGCGCCATCGAAGTGGTCAGCGGGGTAGCGCGCGTCTTTATGCCGCCGGATGGCCCCTGCTATGAGTGCACGATGAACGCCGCCGACTTCGAGATGCTCCGCCGTCGGAAGTCCTGCAGCCTGCTGACGCGTGACCAGATGCTGGAGGGCAAGGTGCCCACCACACCCACCACCTCCTCCGTCATCGCCGGCATCCAGTGCCAGGAAGCGATAAAGCTGGTGCACAAGCGCCGCGAGCTGCCGGTGCTGGCCGGGAAGGGCTTCTTCTTCAACGGGCTGACGCTGGATACCTTCATCATCGAGTACCAGCGCAAGGAGGATTGCCTCAGCCACGACACCTACGAAGTGATCGAAGAGATGCCGTGGAGCGCCGCCGGCACTACGGCGCGCGAGGTGGTGGCGGCGGTGCACGCAAGGCTGGGCGCGGACGCGGTGGTCGAGCTGGAACGGGAGATCGTCTCCTCGCTGGAATGCCGGCAGTGTGGTACGACGCAGCCGGTGTTCCTGCCCCTCACCCGGCTGACGGAAAGCGCGGCGCGCTGCCACGGCTGTGGCGAGATGCGCTGGCCGAACCTGACGCACAACCTGGAGGCGGACGCGTCCTACGCGGATCAGCCGCTGGCCGCGCTGGGCATCCCGCCGCTGGACATCATCACCGGACGCCTGGGGTTCGACCGCATTCACTTCGAGCTGACCGGCGACCGTGCGGCGGTACTCGGCTGGCTGGAAGCATCGGAGGCCGTCGTGAAGTGATGAGTGAAGGGCTGTCATGACGCAAAAACATCGATCGGACGATGAGCTGGATATCGAGCTGACAGACGCCCCTGCAAGCGGCGGCGCGGCGCGGGCGGTCCACATCGCTTGCGATGGGACCGTGCGGCGGCAAATCATCGATTTCGCAATGACGGACACCCGGCGCGAGCTGGGCGGGGTGCTGCTGGGCGTGGTAAGTCAGGATAGCGAGCCGACGGTGCAGATCACCGCCATGATTCCCGCGCAGCATACGGACGCCGGCAGCGCCAGCGTGACCTTCACTCACGAAACCTGGCAGGAGATGCTGGCGGTCAAGGACCGGGATTTCCCCGACCTGAAAATCGTCGGCTGGTTCCACACCCACCCCGGCTTCGGCATCTTCCTCTCCCGCTTCGACCTGCACATCCACGAAAATTTCTTCAACCTGGAGTGGCAGGTGGCCTACGTGGTGGACCCGCTGGCGCATACCGAGGGATTTTTCCGCTGGGAAAACGGCGCGGTGCGGAAAACACCGGACTTCACCGTCGCCGGCGAGCTGCCCGTCGCGCCTGTGCCGGCTCCCGTCCCGGTGCCGGCGCCGACGCCCGGGCGCCGGGTCTTCGATTGGCACTACCTGGCCATCGCTGTGCTGCTGGGCACGGTGACGTATCTGCAATTTTTCCGCCCGCAGGTCGTTGTTCGGTCCCCGGCGCCGGTCGCGGTTCCGTTGCCGATCCGCCCGTCAGGACGGGAAGATGCCGCAGCGCCGCCACCCTCGCCCGAGTCCGCAGCCGCGAATTCTGCAGAGCGCTGGCCGATCTATATCGTGCAACCGAACGACAGCCTGTGGACGATCAGCGCGCGCTGTTATGGCGACGGCAAGCTTTACCGGATGATCGTCATTGCGAATCACCTGTCATCCGAATACATTGTGCCGGGGATGCGGCTGTATGTCCCCGGCGGCACGCCGCCCGTCGGTGCGGTGGCGGATGAGGAGGCATTGGATGGCCGGTGATGATCTCGACATCAGGCTGCAGGATGCCAGGCCGCGGACCATGCCGGACGCGCCGCCGCCGGAACAGGACCCGGCCTGCGTGGTGCGGATCACCGGCTATCCCGATCCGGATTACCTGCGGGTCTATCTGCACGAGGAAGTCCTGCGCGCGGTGGAGGGGATGGCCGCCTCCTTCCCGGAGCGCGAAGTCGGCGGGGTGCTGCTCGGGCAGTTTGCCGTCTATCATGACCGGCCCTATGTGAAGATCGAGCAGAGCATCCCCGGCATGAAGGCGGAGGGATCGGCCACCCAGCTCACCTTCACCCACGAAACCTGGCGGCAGATTACCGCGGCGAAGGATCGGGATTTCCCCGACCTGCAGATCGTCGGCTGGTTCCACTCCCACCCGGACCTCGGCATCTTTCTCTCGCGGGACGACCTGTATATCCACCACAATTTCTTCGCCAACGAGCACCAGGTCGCGCTGGTGGTGGACCCGATCAATCGCGATCGCGGGCTGTTCGTCTGGCATCAGGGTGGAGTGAAGCGCACCAGCGGCCTGCACATCTACACCGGCGCCGCCAACCTGTCGATGCTGGAACAGTATGTCGCCGTCCTGCACACGCCGAAGGCGTCGCGCCCGGCGGCACAGGAGACCACCGCGCCGGCGCGCGCCGGCCAGTCGCGAACCGTGGTGAAGCTTGAATTCCACGACGGCAGCATCTGTCCCTATATGCTGCTGCCGGCTTCCTGGCACGCGTTTTTCGGCATATCCGACCTGCGCACCGCCCCGCGCATCTCGCTGAAAAGCTTGCTGATCTTCATCCTCCTCCTGCTCATGCTGGGAATGGCGCAGCAGCTCCGCACGCTGCGGCGCGCGGCCAGGTCGGCGCCCCCGGCGCAGACGCAATCGCACGCCGCACCGCGGTACGGCTGGTGGCAGCGCATCACTGGCGTCTTCTCGCACCGGCAGGCCGGTGAACCGCAGCAGATGCCGGCATTGCGCGCGCTCACCGGGGAAGACAGCGGCGGCAGCGATACCGGCATGAATCCGTCGGAATAATGGAGAGCGGCTACTGAGCCGTTCATGGGAAGGTTTGTATTGATGAATCCTCGTTTACGCAGGTTGCTTTCGGATTACGAGAAGGTTCGCACCGAGTTTGCCGGGCATCCGTATATCGATGTAATACCGCTTGGCGGTCAGCCGCCGGAGCGCTACCGCGTCACCTACCGGTTGAAGGGGTTGCGCTGGGATAAGCGGCAGAGTCGACCCATCGTAGTCTCCCAGCATGTCGCGGAGATCATCCTGCACCAGGAATACCCGCGAGAAAAGCCGCAGTGCCGGATGCTGACGGAGATCTGGCATCCCAATTTTGGCCCGTATATCTGCATCGGCGATCACTGGGCGGCCGGAGAAACGCTGGCGGATGTCATCGTCCAGATCGGCGATATGATCCAATATAAATCGTATAACCCGAAGAGCCCGCTCAACGGCCTGGCCGCGCGCTGGGCGCTGGACAACCGCGCGTATCTCCCCGTCGGCAACATCGACCTCTACCAGGCCGAGCCGGATATCACCCTGTCTGACTGGTCCGACGAAAAGACCGAGCCGGAGATCGAACTCTCCGACTGATGAGGTAACGCGATGACGGAAGAACCACGCACCGAAGAACAAGCAGATATCGAGACCCTCCCGGACAGCGAGGAAGAGTTGCCGCTCGACATCACGATGGACGAAACGGAACCGGCGAAGGCACCCGCCACGGCGGAACCGAACCTGGTGGTGGAGATCGGCAGCGAGGAGGAGCCGCCGCCAGACGACGACCGGCTGGTGATCACTGCCGACGACTTGCTCACCATCCCTGATACGCCGGCACCACCCACTGTCTACCCCGGCCTGCCGTCCGGTGTCGAATATCCCGGCGCATCCGACCAGGTTCCGGCCAAGGTCGCCCCGGTGGCGGAAATGCTCGGTTCCGTCCTCTGGCAGATCGCGGTGGCGGGTGCCATCGGCGGCTTCCTGGCGTGGCTGTGCATCGAGCCGTTCACCAATGACGCAACGAGTGGAGGCGGCAGTGCCGGAACCGTTCTCTTCGATATGGGGATGTTCGGCGCGGTGGTCGGCGGCGGCATCGGGCTGTGCCTGGGCGCGGTCGAAGGCATCGTGGGCCGCGTGAATGAAAAAGCGATACTGGGCGGATTGCTCGGGTTGGGGATCGGGCTGGTCGGCGGTTTTCTCGGGGGAGTCGTGGGGCAAATCATTTACGCAGCGCTCGGTGGCGCGAGCAGCGGCATCTTCGGGCAAATTGCCGCCCGCACCGTCGGCTGGGCCGCTGTCGGGATCTGCGTCGGCCTCGGGCAAGGCGCGGCGAGCCGCTCCTCGCGAAAGATTCTCAACGGGTTGCTGGGGGGAATGATCGGCGGGGCGATTGGGGGATTTCTCTTCGATCCCATCGGCGCGCTCTTCTCCGTCGGGAACGCCAGCCGCGCCGTGGCTATCACCGTGCTGGGCGCCTGCGCCGGCGCGGCCATCGGCATGGTGGAGGAGCTGGCCAAGCAGGCATGGCTGCGTGTCACGCAGGGACCGCTGGCCGGCAAAGAGTTCATCCTTTACCACACCGGCACCACCCTTGGCAGCTCGCTCAAGTGTGAGATTACCATCCCGAAGGATCCGAAAATCTTGCCACAGCACGGCGTGATCCACAACACGGGCCGCGGGTATAGCCTCGACAGCCTGGACGAACGCAACCCGGCCTTCGTCAACGGCCGCCCCGCCCGCCAGACCACCCTGCGTGACGGCGACCGGATAACGCTCGGAAATACCGTCCTGCTCTACTCCGAGCGCGCGGTGAAAAATGCCGGCGGGCCGTCATACCCCGCGCCACCAGGCGGCTATTAGAAACTCCGGGGGCCCCGCTCAGGGACTGTCCCGTGCCCGCAGGACCGAAGCCTGTTCCTCGATTTTTCGCTCGATATTAGGATCACGGGACTGTCCCCCCTCGTGCGAGAGGCAAGCCTATTCACCGTGGGGGGGGACAGTCCCTGAGCAGCCGCAGCATGAATCATCGGCAACATGAAAGGTCTGTTATGCCAGGCAAACAAGGCAATACTCGGCAGGCCAATACCCAGGCCGCGCTTAACCGCCGGTATTTTCGCGAGGCCTACCGCACGGGCGAGCATGGGTGGGCCGAGACGGATGCTGCGTCGCAGGTGCTGCGCTATCTGCAGCGCGTGCGGGAAGCCGTGCCGGAAGGCCGGCTGCTGGACCTGGGCTGCGGCGAGGGGCGCCACAGCCTGGCCGCCGCGCGGTTGGGGTTCATGGTGATCGGGGTGGATTTCGAGCCGCTGGCGCTGGAGCGGGCACGGCAGCGGATTCCCGCCGAGTGGCAGCCGCGGATCGACCTGCGCGCCGGCGACGTACTGAACCTGCCCCTGCCGGACGCCTGCGCGGATGTGGTGCTGGACTACGGCTGCCTGCACCACCAGCGCAAGGCGGACTGGCCACACTATAAAGCGAGCCTGCTGCGCGTCCTCAAGCCCTATGGCTATTACCTGCTGGCCGCCTTCTGCCCGCACTTCCACCTCTTCCACGGCAGCCCACGCCACTGGCACCTGGCCCACGGCGCCTATCGCCGCTACTTCACCCGCGAAGAACTGGTGACCCTGTGGGAGAAGGATTTCACCTTCCTCGACTTGATCGAGAGTCATGACGGAGGGGAAGGAATGTGGTACGCGCTGCTGCAGCGGCGATATTTATGAGGATCATCGCAAGGGCTTGATGCGGTTTAGCGGCCAGCAAATAATGGTCACCCGACCGTTGATGCTGTGAATCGGCAATCCCGGCACTGGTTTGCCAGTCCGCAAATCCTGCCAGAAACGGCTGTCGAAGGAATTATCAACATTGTCCCCGATCACAAAGCACTGCCCGGCGGGGACGCGGTACGCGCCACCTTTATCCGGCCAATTCATCGAAGGCGCCGGCAGTCGATAGGTCACGCGCTTCCCATTGACGAAAATTCCACTGCCATCACGAAATTGAATACTGTCACCGGGCAGGCCGATGACGCGCTTGATGAAATAGTCATTCTGGACTATTGGCATGCCGGGAAATCCGACTGCGTCAGGCATGCGAAAGACGACGATATCACCCCGCCGCAGGGGTTGAATATGATAATACAGAAGATTAGCGAATAATTTATCCTCACGCTGGAGTGTCGGCTGCATGCTTAAAGTCGGTATAAAGAATGTGCGCATGCAATATGGACGGATTACCCCATATAGCGCTATGACGAAGATCAGCGTGGCGGAGAGCGGCGCCAGTGTAAAGGACCATTGCGGGACGCTAATCTGGCGAACGCGTGTGCCGGACAGCAGATCGCGTAAGCCGCGTTTAGCTGGGTGTATGGCAATGATAAGCAAATCGACCAGCAGCAGAACGCCAAAAGAGAGCAGCAGCATCAGAATGGTGCGCCATAACGCCTGACTCCCGCCAATACGGATGCCGAATTTATGCTCGAGGGCGATACCCGCCCACCGTTTCCCGGGCGTCTGCTTGCCGGCAACATACGGCACGGTAAAGTAGATCAGAGGGATAATTGGGAGGGTGAAGCATGATGCGAGGAGCGGCCAACCATACCCCAGGCCGATGGCCTCCATACAGGCGCCCAGGCCGACCAACAGGGACCAAATAATAAGCACAATGAAGAAATCGGTGATAAAGGCGGCAAGACGAACAGGGAGACTCGCAGGCGCCGTCGTTTTCGTTTGAGTATCCGGCAATTTATTGCGGCCAGTGATCGTCGCAACGACGGCAAAAATAGTGGCGAGCAGTCCGGTGCCGGCGAAAAAGACGACAGGCAGAAGAGACGATCGATCCATTTTCACCCCCTTGATCCTGAGGAATTAGGCAACTGTTTCTTTCACTATTCCGGCATTATCCTTTATTTCCTGGTGTAGCAGATGGTATCGCTCAAGCCCCACCGCGAACACGGCGGTTATTACCGTCAGCGGCACGGTGAAGAGCAGCACCTGCGTGACGGTGAGGCCGGTTTTCAACAGGGCGGCGCAGATGATGGCGGCCAGCGATCCGATGCCCCACGCGCCGCCGATGATCAGTCCGGCGCGCAGGCCGGGCGTCAGGCCGTAGGCGTGACGCGCCAGCGCGGTGACGTTGGGGAAAAAGGCGCTGCCGGCGAACAGGCCCGCCAAGACGCTGTAAATGATCAGGCCCGTGATGCTATGCGTGCGGATGAGCAGCACCAGCACCACCATGGCGATGAGCTGCCCGCCGGCCAGCAACCGCAGCACGCTGATCCGCCGGCTCAAGGCGCCCCACAGGTAGCTGCTCAGCGCACCACTGATGCTGATGATCCCCCAGGCGGCTCCACCCCAGACCAGCGCCCGCGCCCTGGGAAGGAACGTCTCCAGATGTTTTGGTAAAAAAGTCGCGATCAGCGTGATGGTGATGGCGAGCAGGCCGCCCAGCGCCAGCAGCGCCGGGAACGGCAGCCGCAGGTTAGCCCGCTGGATGTCTTCGGAGATGGGCTGGTGGATATCCAGCCGCAATATGCCGGTGGGCAGGTAGAGGCCAAGGATGAGGAGCACCCCCGGCGCCGCCAGCCACCACAGCCGGTCGTAGCCCTGCCACGCCACCCATTGCGTGGCCAGCACCGCGCCGGCCGCTACGCCGAACGCGCCGCCGGAAAGGAAGACGGGAATCCCCACCCGGTCCTGCGCCCCGGACGCCACGTGCGCCCCCAGCAGCGCGCTGGGGTGGAACAGCCCTACCCCCACCGCGGCCAGGCCGGCCAGCACCAGCAACTGCGCCGGCGAATGCGCCTCGCCCAGCAGCGCGTACCCCACCGCCAGCAGCGGCCCCAGCAGCAGGAAGATCGGCAGGCGGAACCGGTGGATGGCGGCGCCCGCGAAGGGTTGAATCCCGTTCACCACCATCCCCACCATGCTGGCAATGATGCTGATGGCCGCAAAATCGATCCCGAGCCGCACCGCCAGCGTGGGCAGCAGCGGCATGAAAAATCCCCCGAACATATCGGTGACGAAATGCCCGAGGGACAACGCGCCGAGTTGCAACATCCGATGATTTCGTGACATGCCAGTCTTTACACCATACCAATCGAGTGATGAGTGATAAGTGATAAGTTTGTAGTTAGTTGTACCGGTCCGTACGTTGTGTTCAGTTCTTCAGTTATAGCGCCCAGTCCGGTGGCGCATTCGCTACGCTCTGCGGCGGTATTCCGCCGCACGGTCACAGGTAAACCTTGCAGGAGCGGGCGTGATATCTGTGCGGCGGAATATCGCCGCAGAGGTGGTTTCGATACGGCGCGGGAGTTATGGAAAGAGGCGAAAAGGCTTTCTTGCCTACTCAATCACCGGACCTGGCGCATATCAACCAATTCAAGGTACATCATGACGTACCGCTACAACTACTCACCACTCACCACTCACTAATTACTTATCACTAATTACTTATCACTCTCCCCCTCCGCGCACCCCGGGGGATTGCCGCCGCCGCCTTCCTCGCGCAGCACTTCGTTGAAGGCGGCATGCACCTTCGCCCAGGTGCGCTCCAGCGACTCGGGCAGCACGCGCGTGTTGCCGATAACGGGCATGAAATTGGTGTCGCCGCTCCAGCGCGGCACGATATGCAGGTGCAGGTGCTCGGCGATGCCCGCGCCTGCCGCATGGCCGATATTCATCCCCATGTTGAAGCCCTCGGGCCGCATGGCCCGCTGCAGCGCCTTGAAGGCCACCTTCGCCAGCCGCATCATCTCCTGCAGGGTGTCCGCCGGCAGCTCGGTGAAATCGGCGGTGTGCTGATATGGGATGACCATCAGATGCCCGTTATTGTAGGGAAAGGCATTGAGGATGACGAAGTTCAACGCGCCGCGATGGATAATCAGGTTCTGTGAATCGCAGTCCTGTTGCGGCTTCTCGCAAAAGATGCATTCGCACACCGGCTCGCCGGCGTGTTCGATATACTCCATCCGCCATGGTGCGTGCAGGCGCTCGGGTCCGGTCGGTTTGTCCATAACGATCTCCCGGACCCTTATTCCCCAATCACGCCGCTAATCCCTTCTCGTATCCGGAACTCGCCTCGCCTTCGATGCGCAAAGATAAATGCAGCGATTGCAACAGCGTGATCGCCATCAGGTAGTTGCCGTAGACGTTCAACCGCACGCCATCGATGGTATAGCGGAACTCCGGATTGACGGCCTGCGCGCGGCGGATGGCAATGTGGAATGCCTGGTTGACATCCACCAGATCGGCGCCGTGCTCGAAGGCGACGGAGCGGATGGTTTCGTTATAGCCGATCAGCGCCTGGTTGTCCTTGTTGTCCAGGTCTTCCCCCTTCACCGTGGTGGTCAGACACGCCAGGCGGACCTTCCATTCTATGATTCGCGACAGCAGCTCCTCATACAGCTCATGGAAGCGGCCCAGCGGCGTGCCGGCGGCGCCGTCCCCGACATCATTCAAGCCGATGCTCACACTGACCCAGGTCGGACGCGGCATGTCACCCAGCAAGTCCGGCGCCAGCCGCATGAGTAGATCGCCGATGCGGTTGCCACCCACACCACGCGCGTTATAGTCGATGCGTCGCTCCGGATAGCGGGCGGTGACTATCGCCGGGATGATGCGCGTATAACCCAGCGGATCGTCGGTAATGCTGTCGCCGATGAACAGCACTCGCTCGCCATCCGCCCAGGAAAAATTCAGTGCCATAGCTTCTTTATCTCCTGTCTTAGATTTCACTCTCAGGGTAAGCCATTCCAGCCGCATCTGATCGGACGGATTGGTGGAAAACAACCGGAACGCACCCTTTTGCGGGAGAATGTGAACAATCGCGGCAGACTCTACTTGCCCGTGCCGCTGTATTGCTTCCAAGGATGGTCAGCGCCTGCCTGGAGCACGGGCACGCGTCGGGAGCATGAGCGTTCTCCCTCTGCCTGTCGCTCTTACTCTTGCTCTTGCTCGAAAAAGCCCCCACGCCCCCCGCAAACCTCGCGGGTAACTGTCTCCGCACGGCTTCCCTGGTCTCCGAGAGCTTAACATAGCCCAAACACAACTCACTACTCACTAATCACTTATCTCCACCGGATCAGGAGTACCCTCGGATGGGCGCTGATGGTGTCAAACCCATACCCACACCCGTCCCACTTGCGGTCATACTATCGTAAGGTATGTCCATCCCGCACGTTGAATCGGACCGGCACGACACCACCCTCTCCCGGCCGCAGGCCCGCGGCCGGCGATACGGGGTCAGTCTGTTGCTGCTGATTATCGTGGCGATCTTCCTGGTAGACGGGTTGATCGCCGCGCTGCTGCGATTCGTGTTTCCACCGCTGCCGGATTGGGTGGCGATCCTCATCGATGGCGGATTGCTGATAGTCATCCTCTTCCCGGTTCTCTACCTGGCCGTGTTTCGCCCATTGATGAAGCAAATGAGCCTGCGGGAACGGACCGCGCGCGCGCTGCGCGAAAGCGAAGGGCGCTTCCGGGTGCTGGTGGCGCATGCGCCGGTCGGTATCTTCCTCACCGATCCCCGCGGTGAATACACCTTTGTGAATGAGCGATGGAGCGAGCAAACAGGCTTGACGCTGCTGGAAGCGGAGGGCGAGGGGTGGATCCGGTGTATCCATCCGGAGGATCGCGACCGGGTGCGGGAGGAGTGGCGCCGGACGGTTGAAGCTCAACAGCCGTTTTATGCGGAGTTTCGCTTCCAACTGCCGGAGGGACGCACCGTCTGGGTCGTTGGCCGGGCAGAGGTGCTGCAGGATGACGCTGGGCAGGTGACCGGGTATATCGGTTCGGTTACCGACGTCACCGAGCGCGCCCTCGCTGTCGAGGCGCTGCGCCGAAGCGAAAGGCAGCTAACGCGCGCGCAGCGCCTGGCGCGCCTGGGGAGTTATGAGATCGATCTGCTGCGGCACACCCTCACCTGGTCCGATGAGCTCTTCCGCATGATCGGGCGCGACCCGGCGCTGGGCGAGCCGACTCTGGAAGAATATTATGAGCTCGTGCACCCCGAAGACCGCGAGCATGTCCGGCAGAATATCGCCCACGCCGCCGAGACCGGGCAGTCCTTCGACTATGAGTACCGCATCGTCCGTTACGACGGGGCCACCCGCTACCTGCACAGCGTGGGCGAACCGGGTCACGATGCCGAGGGCCGGGTGGTGAGGATTTTCGGCACCCTGCACGACATCACCGAGCGCAAACAGGCGGAAGAGCAGATGCAGCAGGCCATTCGCATGACCCAGCTCGAACGCCGTCGCTGGCAGACCACCGTCGAGAGCATGCCCGACCTGGTGATGATCGCAGACGATACCGGGCGGACGATATATGTGAATCCGGCCTTTCAGCGTCTGATCGGCTATCCCGCCCGCCCGGACCTGCCGCTGCGCGAGTATCCCGATTATTATCAGGCCTATCAGCCCGACGGGACGCTGTTCCCCTGGGATGAGCTGCCCCTGCAGCGCGCCGCCCTGCGCAACGAGGCGTTGCGTGATGTGGAGGTGGTCCATGTCAGTCCGGGCGGCGAGCGGCGCATCACGGTCTGGAATGCCTCGCCGCTGCACGATCCGACGGGCAAGCTCTTCGGCGCGGTGGCAATCGGGCGGGATATCACCGCGCATCGGCAGGTGGAGGCCGAGCGCATGCGCCTGCTGGCCGAATTGAATGCCACCTTCGCCTCGCTGGCCGACGGCCTGCTGGTTTTCGATACACAGGTGATGGTAGTGCGCGCCAACGCCACAGTCGAGGCGATCTTCAACCTGTCGGAAGATGAACTGCCGCTGTCGCTGGCAAAGCTGTCGGAACGGATTCACGCGGAGACGCCGGAGGGAAAGCCGTATCCCTACGAGGACTTCCCCGTGATCCGGGCACTGCACGGCGAGCAGGTCATCGGCGCGATCATGGTGATCCATCCGGTGCCCGAGCGCACAACCTGGATGGCCACCTCCAGCGCGCCGATCCGCTCCCCCGATGGTCGGGTGCAGGGCGCCGTCTCCACGTATACCGATATCACGGCACTGCACGCCCTGCAGGAACAGCAGGAGGTGCTGCTCCATTCCGTCTCGCACGACCTGCGCATCCCGCTCACTATCATCAACGGGCACGCGCAACTGCTGGACACCCTGCGCGAAGAAGCCCATGTCGACGGCGCCATGCAGCAGAGCATCGAGGCGATCCTGCTGGGCACGCACCAGATGAACGTGATGATCGCCGATCTGGTGGACGCCGCGCGGCAGGAAAGCCGGCAATTGCACCTGCGTCTGGCGCCGGTCGATCTGCGCCTCTTCCTGCCTGACCTGCTGCGGCGCTCGAAGGCGGTGCTGGACGTGGAGCGCATCACCCTCGACCTGCCCGCGGTCCTGCCGGAGGTGCTGGCCGACATCGACCGCCTTGAACGCATCTTCCTCAATCTGCTGAGCAATGCGCTCAAATACTCGTCGCCCGGCACGCGGGTGCGGGTGACGGCGCGGCCCACTGATGGGGAAGTGGCGATCTCGGTAGCCGACATCGGTCCGGGCATCGCCCCCGAAGATCTACCGTACCTGTTCGAACGCTTCTACCGAGGCAAAGGCGTGCGGAAAACCGAAGGCCTCGGTCTCGGCCTGTTCATCACGAAGATGCTGGTGGAAGCACACGGCGGCCATATCCGGGCGGAGAGCGAGCCCGGCAAGGGCAGCACCTTTGAATTCACGCTGCCGACGGCGTAAATTGGGTACTGGGGATTGGAATTTGGAGATTCCATTCCCCAGCACCCAACCCCCAACACCCAATCCGATTCTGCTATAATGGCGCACGATGCAGTACCGTCAATATGGCCAGCTTGATATCCGCGTCTCCGAGATCGGACTCGGGGGGCACCGCGAGGGGATGGAGTGGCACGACGATTTGGGGCAGCGGTCGCCGTATTACCGCGCGCCGGAGGAACGCGCGCGGCTGGTCGGGCAGGCCATCGACCGCGGGGTGAGCTATTTCGACTCCTCCGTGGGTTGGGAACTGGTCTCCATCGGCGAGTCGCTGCGCCTGCTGGGGAAGCGGGAGGGGCTGTTCGTTTCCGGCTGCAAGGTCGATTTCTTCCGCCACCTGCAGCGCGAAGGCGCTGAACCGCGCGAATACACCCGCCGCTGGTTCGACATCAATTTGCGTGCGTCGAGACTGGAGTATCTCGATCAGTATCTCCTCGGCGCGCTGGATTACAACGATCCGATATCCGGGCCGATCGAGCAGCTTGACGATGCGGTAGATGAGGCGCTGAAGCTCCGCACGGAGGGGCAGGTGCGCAGCCTGGCCTTCTCCGTCCACGACCCGGATTACGCGGCGCGGCTGCTGGAGCGCTACCCGGACTTCGACGCGGTGATGACTCCATACAGCATTTACAACCGCAAGGCGGAAGGCAGCCTGCAGGCCGCGCTTGAGCAGACCGGCGCCGCGTGGGTGGCCATGAAGACGCTGATCTGGCTCTTCTACGGTGTACCCGTCGCCGCCTTGCGCCATTTCCATGCGATTCCCGGCGTGCCGGATTTCCGCCAGGAGGCGCCCATCGCGCAGCTTGCCCATCGCTTCGTGCTGGGAAATCCGCGACTCACCACCTGCGTGCCGGCGATGAACTCCACCGCGGAGATCGAGGAGAACACCGCGGCTTCCGGCCTGGAACCGCTGTCGCCGGAGGAGATGCGGCAACTGGCAGCCTGGCAGACTGCCGCGCAGGCAGAGGACAGCGCCTTCCTCTTCCTGGGCGGCCTGCGGGCGGAAACGGCCCGCACCCGCTGCCACGCCCTTCGGCACCTCAGCCGGCACTTCAATCTTGAGTTCACCCCTTTCCACCTGGATGCTCCTGACGCCGTGGCGCAAATCGACCGCGCCGTCCAGGAAGCACTGACCGCCGCGAAGGCGCACCCGCGGCTGTCCGCCTGCCTGGATTATTATTCATTCGAGGTTAAAGGGGAGGGCGAGGCTCCTGCCGAGCCACGATCATGAGCCCGCTCTCGCATGTAGTACTTTACGAACCTGGCCCTCGACATACGCTAAATCCGCTGCCGGACTCATGATCTCGGCTCGGCAGGAGCCTCGCCCTCCCAGCATCCCCTCAAGCAACGGCGTCACCCATCCCAGCCAGCCGGCCATAATAATCAGGCTCCATAACGGCTCACTCTTCTTCCATGCGCCGGTGAAGGCGAGGTGGCGCAGACGGGCAGCAAGGTCGGGTTTGACGCAAGCGCTTTGCAATATTGATCCCCACGCGTAAAAATCGTGGTAGGCCTGCCAGTATCCGTGCTCCAGTACCTCCGCCGTCATGCCGGACGGGCGGAAGACGACGTGGCGGGTATTATATCGGTCCCAATCTTGTGAAGTGATGCGGCCTTCGGCGCTCAGGCGCGCATGGAGGGCAGTGCCGGGGTACGGCGTCAGAATGTGGAAGGTGGCGGTCTCGATGCCTTGGTTCACCGCCCACTCCACCGTGCGGGCGAATACGCCGGGGTCGTCATCATCCATGCCGAACACAAAGCTGGCGTTGACCATCACCCCCAGGTCGTGCAGCCGGCGGACCGTGGCAGCGTAATCGCGGTTCAGGTTGTGCCCCTTCCCCTGCGCACGCAGGTTGACAGCGCTCAATGTCTCGAAGCCGATAAACAGGCTGCGCAGCCCGCAATCAACCGCCTCCTCCAGCAGACCGGGCTCCAAAGCCGCCGCCACCGTGCCTGCCGCCTGCCAGACACGCCCCATGCCGCGCAGGCCGGCGAACAACTCGCGCACGAAACGCTTATCGCCAAAGAAATGATCGTCCACGAAATACAGGTGCCGTCCCGGCAGCCGCTCGATCTCCGCCAGCGCTTCGTCTACGCTTTGAGTGTAAAACGACCGCCCGCCCCGGTAAAACGCCTCCTTGTAGCAGAAATCGCAGGCGTGCGGGCAGCCGCGGGAGACTACCAGCGTATTCGGCATCAGATACAGGTGCCGCTTGATAAGATCTCGCCGCGCCAGCGGCTGCCCGTGCAGCGTCCGCACGGTAGAGCGGTAGACCGTCCCCGGCCTGCCCGCGCGGTAATCCGCCAGGAAGGCCGGCCAGATGTCCTCGCCCGGCCCGAGGAAAATAGTGTCGGCGTGCTGCGCCGCTTCTTCCGGCAGGCTGGTCACGTGCACGCCGCCCAGGCAGACGTGCGCGCCTCTGCGGCGGTAGTGATCCGCCAGCGCATATGCGCGGTTAGCATTGGTGATGTAAACCTGAATCACCACCAACTCCGGCTCATCGGCCAAGTCAATCGGTTCCACATGCTCATCCTGAATCACCACCTCGTCATCCTCCCGTAAATACCCGGCCAGCGTCGCCAGCCCCAGCGGTGGGAAGAGGGAATACTTCAATGGCCGCCAGGCCGGATCGGTCGCTTCAGTGAGGGCGGGCAGGATCATTTTCACCTTCATGTTGTCACCTCGCGGCATGGGATATCGCTATTGTCGTAGAGAATGCGGTTTTTGCCGACCCACTGAGGACATCTCTTCACGCACTCAAGTGCACTTTTGGAGTGCGGCGGCCGCAGACGCCGCTTTCACTTCGCGTAAGGCTTTCACCATAACCTTACGCAGGGTCTTATATCTGGTTACAGTGGCGGCGTTATAAGCCCAATGTAATACTGTGCAGATTACCTTACGCGAAGTGAAAGCGGTGCCTGCGGCCACCGCACTCCAAAAATGCACTTGAGTGCTTGGTGGCGGGAATCGAATGGCGTATACTCAGATCATGCCTGACGTGCTGACCATACTGTTGGTGGAGGACAATGCCCGCTTGCGGCCCGCGCTGAAGGCGGGACTGGAGGCGACGGGGGCGGTGCGGGTGGCGGGCGATTGCGAGACGGGGGAGGCGGCGCTGGCGTTTTGCCTGGAGTCGCCGCCGGACGCCGTGCTGATGGACGTGCAGCTTGCCGGCCCGATGAACGGCATCGACGCGGCGGTGGCCATCCGGCGCGAGGCGCCGCGGCTGCCGGTGGTCTTCTACTCCATCCAGGACGACGACGCCTATTACCGCGCCTTCCGCCGCGCCGGCATTTTGAGCCACTACGCCTACGTGCGCAAGTCGAACTACCTGCTGCCGCAAATGATCGTGCCGCTGCTGAAGGACGCCGCCGCCGGACGCAGCTTCATCGACCCGGAGATCGAGGCGCGGGTGCAGGAGGTGCGGCACAAGGACGCCCGCGCGCCGATGGCGCTGCTCGAGCCGAACGAGCAGGAGGTAGCGCGCATGCTCGCCCGCGGCATGACCAACGAGCAGATCGCCGCCGAGATGGGCTTCCGCGACAAGCGCACCATCAGCCGCACCAACGGCCAGATCTACGCCGCCTGGGGCCTGGACGAGACGAACACCGACGAAAAGGTCGCCCGCACCCGCGCGGCACTCATCGTGCAGACCGGCCGCCTGCTCGCCTGGGACGAAGACGGCACCCCGCGGGTGGAGAATGAGCGGGGGGAGTGGGTGAAGTGGGAATAGTGAGTAGTAATAAGTGATAAGTGCTCAGTCCGGTGGTTGAGTAGGCAAGCAAGCTTTCCGCCTCTTTCCATCACCCCCGCGCCGTATCGAAACCACCGCGGGCATAGCGCCCGTTCACGATAAGTCTACCTATACCCGCGGTGGTTTCGATACGGCGCGGGGGTGATGGAAAGAGGCGAAAGGCTCACCTGCCTACTCAACCACCGGACCGAGCACTTATCACTTTTTACTATTTACTCTCCTAACGATAACAAAGGAGCCGTGTTCGCCATTATGACACCCTGGCTGGAATGGGGTCTCTATACCGTCTCGCTGATTAACGTCATCCTGCTGACCTGGCTGGGGCTGACGGTGTGGCTGAACGCCGAGCGGCGGGATTGGGGGATCTGGCTGGCAGGCGGGGCCATGCTGCTGGGGGCGGCGCTGTACCTGTTCCACGCGGTATTCATGAGCGTAGGCGCGCCGGAGATCAGCCCGCTGCTGGTCGCGCGCTGGCCCATCGCCTGGGCGGTGGGGTTCGCGCTACCGTGCGCCTGGTACGCGATGATGCTCTGGCACGCCGGCTACTGGGACCACCGTGCGGGCATGCGACACCACCGGCTGCATTCACTGGTAATCGCCGTGCTGGCAATGCTGGCCATCTTCGCGGCGCTGCTGATTCTTATCTCCCCATTCCCGCTCACGCAACCGTATGAGATCTCCTTTATCCTCTACGGTCCCGTGCTGGGCACGGTGCCGGTGGTGGCCATTATTTACGGCCTGGGCATCCTCGCCTGCATCCTGATGTCCCTTGATGCGCTGGCCTATCCGGCGCCGTCCTCGCGCGTGATGGGCGAGCTGGCGCGCCGGCGGTCGCGGCCCTGGTTGTCAGCCACTTCCCTCGCGCTGCTCGCCGTCGGCCTGCTGGTGGGGACGGCGCTGGTGCTCTTCACGCCAACTCTCGCGCATACATCGCTGTCCGCGGTGTCAGCGGCATTCAAGCGGCAATTCGCGCTGGCCGACCTGGCGGTCAGCACGGTGGTGCTGCTGGCCATCCTGCTGTTGGGTGAAGGCGTAGTGGCCTACGAAATCTTTACCGGGAAGGCACTGCCGCGGCGCGGGCTGCGGCGGAACTGGCGGCGGATCGCGATCCTCGCTACCGGCTACAGCGCCCTGGTCGCGGTGAGCCTCGTTACCCGTATGCCGGCGATTTTCGGCGTGCTGCTGGCGGCGGGACTCTTCAGCATCTTTTTTGCCCTGGCGAACTGGCGCGCCTTCACCGAGCATGAACAATATCTACGCCACTTGCGCGCCTTCATCGCCGGGCCGCCGGTGTTTGACCGGCTGCTGGCGGCGCCGGCCTTCGACGCGTCCGGCCTGCTGCGCGCCTGCTGCGACGACATCCTCAACGCGCGGACCGCCGCCCTCATCCCGCTGGGACCGTTCGCCGCACTGATGGAGCCGCTGGCCTATCCCGCCGGGCCTGTTCCGGAGATTGCGGGCGGATTGTCCGCGTGGAACGATCCGCGAGAATTGTGCTTTCCGTTGGGCGAGCGCGCGGACGGTATATGCTGGGCGGTGCCGCTGTGGAGCGCGCGGGGGCATATCGGCGTGCTGCTACTCGGCGCGCGGCGGGACGGCGGTCTGTATACCCAGGAGGAGATGGAGATCGCCCGCGCCGCCAGCGAGCACCTGCTGGACACGGTGGCCAGCCTGACCATGGCGCACCGCCTGCTGCAGGTGCAGCGCGCGCGCACGGCGGAAGGGCAGGTGGCGGACCGCCGCACTCGCCGCACGC
>Ga0172369_10003651_pt1 | contig 20090 bp, 19 predicted proteins | sample LakKiv25m_FD_114539 | JGI IMG/M metagenome (GOLD analysis project Ga0172369, IMG submission 114539) | Freshwater microbial communities from Kabuno Bay, South-Kivu, Congo - kab_022012_11.25m | ecosystem: Environmental > Aquatic > Freshwater > Lake | place: Democratic Republic of the Congo...
GCCATCCAGGGGGAAGGGAGCGGTCCTCCGCCGGCTGCGCAGCCTGGCGCCGGGGCCGCCCCGGATCAGCGCGACTTCTACGGCCGCTACCTCGGCGACCACGATTCCGTGCTCGTCCTGGGCGAGGACAAGAGCATTCTCGTATTGAACAAAAAATACTTCGAGGGTGTATCGCGGCTGTATCGGTATGGCGAGAATACGGTGCTCGATTTTCAGCAGGTGCTGCCTGGGGGCCTGACGGGCACGAGGCTCGTTTTCACGGTAAACGCGTCGCGTGGGAGAGACGGCAGTATCGTTCAGCTGCGCCTCGACTCGGCACAGATAGGGCCGGACGGCATTCAGATCGATTATCGGACGCCGTATATCTTCACGAAGACGAGCTAGGGCGAGATCAGGTAGGACTCGTAGCCGAGGTCCTTCAGCGCGGCCTGGGTTTTCTGCCAGTCTTTCTCGGCGGCCACCTGGACGAGCCAGCGCATCTCTCCATCCTTATTTTTCATCTCGACGACGCGCGACTCGAAGTGTTTGGATGCGAGGACAGCAGAGAGGCGCTGCGCGTTTTCTCTGAGAGAAAAATAACCGACCTGGAGCCACTGCGCGCTTGAATCTGATGTACCGCCCTCCTTCGCCGGAGGGGCGCTTTCCTTCGAAGATTGCGCGCTCTCTTTCGGGGGCTGGGCGCTCGAACCCGACGCGCTCCCCTCTTTCGATGCCTGCGCCCCAGAGTCAGGCGTGCCACCCTGTTTCGGCCATTGCCCTATGCCGGCGCGATAATCCTGAAGCGGAGCCGCCTCGCTCGTCCAAGAGAGGCCGAGCGCGAGGAGAAAAGAAGCTTCGGGAAATACCTTGCCGGAAATGAGATCCGATCCCATCGAAGAAGGATACTCTCTAGTGATGTTCGGTTTCGCGGCGCCATAGCGCCCGAAGTCGGCGATGTACTGGAGAAAGAGCAGCTCGCTGCTCACCTGCGCGTTCGGCGATGTGGCGAGCGCCTCTTTGACGCGCACGCTCGCGCTTTCGTAGCTGCCGTCGAGAAGCAGACCCCAGACTTCGAGGAGCGCACGCGTTTCTTTGGAGATTCCGCCCGCGCTCGCGAGAGCGTCCGCGGTCTTCGTGTCGCCTGTCGCGACCGCGAGACGGGCTGCCTCCGCGCCGTACTTCGGATCGAGGGCCGCAGCCTTCGCGTACCACGAGGCGGCATCGGCGGTCTGCCCAAGGAGAAGGTACAGCGACCCGAGCGTACCCCGCAGTTCCGCCTTCAAGGTTGCCCCAGCCTTGGGTTCAACCTCGCGGCAGAATGTTATTCCATCGCGAATGGAGAGCTGGGCAATTGCCGCGAAAACCACCGATTTGAGCGCGTCCTGCGTCGTGGCGCCGGCAGCGGCCTGTCTGGCTTGAGCGAGGTTCTTGAAAGTCTGCGCGCCAAGCGCGGTGGGGAGCGCGAGCGCGAGGAACAGAATCGTGGCGAGGATACGCCAGGCGCGTCGCGTGCGCGGGCGCGTTGCTGCTTTCCCTCCGATGATCACGCCTCTTCACCCCTGAAGGTGTTGCCGGAAATCGCGATGAGCCTTACGCGCGCGAACTGCCCGACGCGGGTGCGCGAGGCAGGAAACACGACCATCTCATCGCGCGCGGTCCGAGCGAGCACTTCTTTGGACGACCGCCTGGAAACATCCTCGATGAGGACTTCGTCGGTGGCGCCAAGCCGCTCCCTCATGAGCCCTGAAGTGATCTCCTTCTGAAGCGCGATCACCCTCGCGAGCCGCTGTTTTTTCACCTTGTCGGCGATGCGGTTGGGCATGCTTGCCGCGGGCGTTCCCTCTCTCGTGTTGAAGTGGTACATGAACGCGTACGAGAATCGCACTTGGCGCATAAGATCGAGCGTGTCCTCGAGGTCCTCTTCGGTTTCGCCCGGAAAGCCCACGAGGATGTCGGTGGAGAGCGTGATGTCGGGCATCGCCGCCCTGAGGGATTGGACGAGAGCGAGATAGTTTTCGCGGGTATACTTGCGATTCATCGCGGAGAGCATGCTGTTCGAACCCGACTGAACGGGGAGGTGCACGTGCCTGCAGAAAATCGGGTCGCTCGCGAGCACCTCGACGAGCGCGGGCGACAGGTCCTTCGGGTGACTCGTGAGAAATCGAAGCCAGCCGATTCGCTGCTCCCGCAGGCGAGGGTTCACACCATGCTCCGTGTCTCCGTAGCGCTCCCTCAACCTCGCGGAGATGAGTTTTAACAGCCCGGGAAAATCGAGGATTTCACCGTCGCGCTCCCAGCGGTACGAATTGACATTCTGTCCAAGCAGGGTTATCTCGCGCACACCCATGTCTTCCATGCGCTCGATTTCGCGGATGATGTCCTCAGGATCGCGCGAAGTCTCCCTGCCTCTGACATAGGGCACGATGCAGTAGGCGCAAAAATTGTCGCAGCCGTGCATGATCGGCACAAAGGAGCGGAAGGCACCCGGTTCGTGGTGGTCCGCGCTGAACACGTACTTCGGTGTCTCTTCGTCGATGTCGATCCTCTGGCCGGCGGCGATGACATCGAGCATCAGGCTGAATGACTGCTTCTGGAAGGTGCCAAGGACATAATCCACACCAGGCGCCCGTTTCTGGATCGCGCTCTTGTGCTGTTCGGCCATGCATCCGACCACCGCGAGCGCAAAATCGCGATCTTTCTTCAGCGCGGCAAGCTGGTTTATCCGGTTCCAAGCGCGGTTCTCGGCGGTCGCCCTCACGGTGCAGGTGTTCAGGACGACGAGCTGTGCCTCATTCTCCGCCGACTTCTCCCAACCGTGCTCCCGGAGCGCTGTCTCTATGGCGGCGGACTCGGCCTTATTCATCTCGCACCCATAGGTTTCGATATGGTATTTCTTCATTTCTTCCTGTTCACGCCGCGCAAGAAACCGAAGAGGTGGTACACGCCATACCCAAGGAGGCCCACACCGCCAAGTCTCAAGAGCGAGTGCGCAAGCCCGGGAATAAAGAGCGTGGTGAGCCCCGCCACTCCCGCGACCGCCAGGACTGTCCCTGAAGCCTTGTCGGTCTTCGTCTTTCCGAAGAGCCCGATAGCCCCAAGCCCAAGGAGTCCCGCTGAAATCACCGTGCCCACCACAGGGATGCTAAGGAGGGCGTTCACTCCCAAGAGTCCCAATCCAGCGGCAGACGACATGACTGCCTTGGTTCCTTTGTCGGACAGATTCTTCGGATCCACCGGTAAATTGCTGTTTTCCATACTCTTCCCTCTCATCTCGACGCCACGGTAGGCGGCGCGTCACGCCGCGAATCCGCGCTATTTTTTCTCAGAATGATTCAAACGAGCCCCATTTTCCATGGTCCGCGTCCACGGGCGGGATGGCGGAGCGCTCGCTCTTTTCGACGTAGGCGTAGGCAGAATGGTTGTGGATGCTCTCAAAATTCTCAGCCTCTACCGCAAACCAAGGGAAACGCCGCAGCGCGTCGACTTTCGAATATACCTCGCGCACCACATCTTCGACAAAGCGCGGTTGGCCGTACGCCTTCTCGGTGACGAACTTTTCGTCTTCGCGCTTCAGGAGCGTGAAGAGTTCGCTCGAGCCTGACTCCTCAACGATACGGATGAGATCCTCAAACCAGAAGAATGGGCCGAGCGACACCTGGAGCGTCACGAGCCCGCGCTGGTTGTGCGCGCCCACATCGGAGATCGCCTTGGAGCAGGGGCAGACGGTCTGCACTGGCACCGTCACCCCCGCGATGAAGCGATGCCCCTTCTCAGAGCAGCTCGCCTCGTAGAAACAGTCGTAGCTCATGATCGAGGTCTGGCCCGACACCGGCGCGACTTTGTTCATGAAGTAGGGAAAGTGGATGTCGGTATACGCGTTCCTCGCCTCGAGTTCGACACGGATCTTTTTCAGCATCCGTATCACGTTAGGCATCGAGAGATCGTGGCGGTATTCCTCGAACACTTCGATGAACCTGCTCATGTGCGTTCCCTTGAACTCGTGCGGAAGGTCCGCGAAGAGGTTCACGAGCGCGGTGGTGTGCTGGTACTTCTCGGTCTTGTCGAGCAGCGTGATGGGATAGCGGAGGCCCTTTACGCCCACCTTCTGGATCGCGATATTGCGATCGTCCTGAAATGACTGTACGTCTACCATTGGTATCAACCTGGCCCGATTGCGCTCGATTCGTGGAGAAGCAAACTCACTTGCCCGACGATATGCGCGTCGCCGCGTCGATCGTGTTCGAGAGCAGCATGGTGATGGTCATGGGACCCACGCCGCCTGGGACCGGTGTGATCCACCCCGCGATCTTCTCGATCGCGTCGAAGTCGACATCGCCGCTGAGGCGGTAACCCTTCTTCTTCGTGGCGTCGGGTATGCGGTTCACTCCTACGTCGATGACGCAGGCACCGGGTTTGACCATGTCGGCGCTCACGAGGCCAGGCCGGCCCGCGCAGGCGATGACGATATCCGCCGCCTTCACCTTGGAGGCGAGGTCCTTCGTGCCGGTGTGGCACACGGTCACCGTCGCGTTGATCGATTTGCGGATGAGGAGATTCGCGAGTGGTTTGCCGACGATATTTGAACGGCCCACCACCACCGCGTTCGCGCCGTTGAGCGGTACACCGCCTCGAGTGAGCATCTCGATGATCCCAAGGGGTGTGCAGGGTATGTAGCAGGGCTCCTCGAGGAGCATCCTGCCGAGATTAATAGGAGTGAATCCGTCCACGTCCTTGGCCGGATCGATCGCGCTGATCACGCGGCGCTCATCGATGTGGTCCGGAAGCGGCAGCTGCACGAGAATGCCGTGCACAGCCGGATCTCGGTTGCACTCGGCGATTTTATCGAGGAGTTTCGCCTCGCTCACATCCTCTGGAAACCTCGTCTCGAAGCTCTGGATGCCGATCTCCGCGCATGCCTTTTCTTTTCCCGTCACGTAGGACACGGACGCGGGGTTGTCCCCCACGAGAATCACCGCGAGGCCGGGCACCACTCCCCTTCCGGCGAGCGCCGCGACCTTGCGAGTGAGTTCGGCGCGAATTTCTTCAGCTATTTTCTTTCCATCGATAAGGATTGCGGACATAACTCCTCCACGCGAAAAAGATACTATAAATGCCGGCTTTAGTCATTCCATCCGCAACAAATCGAAAAAGCTTCTGTACTCGACGCACCAGGTCCGCGCCTCATTTTCTGGAATGATGAGACTGAAGGCAAAGTGCACGCCTTGTTCAAAGTCGAAAAAATACCCGGGCTGGGCGGAAATGCCGGTCTCGACGAGGAGAGCCTGCGCCACGCGCTCTTCGTCGAGGTAAGCCGGACTCTCAACGAGCGCCGTCCATCCTCCCTGGCAGACCAAGACTCTATGCGGGCTTCCCTCGTATCCCTCAAGGATTTCGCGATATTGGGCATAATTCGATCGAATCCGTGGCAGCATCCGCGACAGGAATTCCGATTCTCGAGCGAGGAGTTCAGGAAGCGCGTTCATGATCGGGGTTCCCGCGGAGAGAAACGTGTCGGCGACAAGGTCGAGTCGACGCCTCGCCGCGGACACGTCCGCGTCTGGCCCAGAGATCGCGATCCAGCCCAGTTTCATCTGCGGCATTCCCAGACGCTTTGAGAGACCGTCGAGCGCGAAGGTGAGCACGCGGCGCTCGCCCATAAAGCTCTCTCGCTCCGCTTCGCCATCGAGAGGGAAATCGAAGAACACCTCGTCGGAGATCAGCGCGAGCCCATACTCCTCGCAGAGTTCGAGCAGACGCACGCGCTCCGCGCGCCGCACGTAGGAGCCAGTGGGATTGTTCGGATTGATGACAATGAGCGCTTTGACGCGGCCGCCTTCTGGCCCCGCGAGCGCGCTTGCGATTGACTCGATATCGATGTGCCAGCCTGAAGCGTGCGCATACTCGAGGGTGTACGCGATGGTCCTCACGTGCTCGAGCGCGGCGAGATGCTCGAACAGCGGATATCCAGGCTTCGGAATGAGCACCGCGTCGCCTGGGTCACAGAGGAGTTTGAAGAGCCATGAGTATCCCTCGGATGTAGAAGCGCAGAGGAAGAGGTTCTCCGCTTCCGCGCCGCGCCGCTGTGTGGAAAAATGTGACGCGAGCGCCGCTCGTGCGGATAGGAGACCTCGCGGTTCAGGTGAATAGAGCCCATTTCTGGCCGAGTTCAGTTCGAAGAGATAGGGATCGCGGGCAAGCCCAACCCTTGTGGGGTTGCTCTGCGAGAGATCCTTGAGCGTGCGCCCCTCCCTCGCGAGCCTTTCGCGGCTCTGGGAGAGCGCGTTTTGATCGTGGATACCAGCTTCGGATCGCGTTGAGAAGATATCGCGCATGCGATTGTTGTATCTCAGCCTCAGAAATATGGCAATGCGGCGCGACGTGGTGCGGCAGCGCGATACGACAGCGCAATGCGGGGCAGCGAAGCGCTTCGTGTTCGATTTTTTCACAAAGGGTGCCTGCCGGGGCTTGACTATATTATGAATTTTATATATATAATATTATATATTGGAGGTTGCAATGAAACTCGTCATTGTTGGCGGCGTAGCGGCAGGCGCGACAGCGGCCGCGAGAGCGCGCAGAATAGATGAAAACGCGGAAATTACCATCATAGAAAAGGGTCCGTATGTATCGTTCGCGAACTGCGGTCTGCCCTATCGCATCTCGGGCGACATCAAGCGCAGGGGGCAGCTCATACTGCAGACCGCAGAAGGATTCTTCGCGCGCTACAGAGTGAATGTCATGCTCAACACCGAGGCTGTGGGCATCGACCGTCAGCAGAAGAGAGTGCTGCTTAAAACGAACGACGGCGAAGCATCGATCGACTACGATAAACTCATCCTTGCCGTGGGCGGAAGTCCTATCCGGCCTCAGATCGAAGGGCTTGAGAGCCCGAATGTCTTCAACCTGTGGACTATTCCCGACACCGACAAGATCGAAAGTTTTATAAAAGAATACGCGCCAAAGACGGCAATCGTCGTTGGAGGCGGTTTTATTGGGCTCGAAGCCGCGGAGGCCTTCAACGCTCGCGGCATCGCCACGACAGTTGTCGAGCTTATGAACCAGGTCATGCCACCCGCAGACCCCGAATTCGGCGCCCAGATCGCGCAGGCCATGGCTGAGCACGGCGTCACCACGATCACCGGCAAATCGCTCGTAAGCGTCGACTGGAACGCGCGCAAAGCGAAGCTGAGCGACGGAAGCGAACTTCAGGCCGATCTCGTGCTGCTCGCGGTGGGCGTTCGCCCGAACCTCGATCTCGCGCGAAAAGCGGGGCTCACTATCGGAACCTCGAATGGACTCGCGGTCGACGAACAGATGAGAACGAATGATCCCGACATCTACGCCGCGGGCGACATGGTCGAAGTTACGAGAAACCCCGATGGCGCGAAGGTGCGCATCCCGCTCGCGGGCCCCGCAAACCGGCAGGGGCGTATCGCCGCGACGAACGCGCTGGGTGGTTCGATGCGCTACTCCGGCGCCATGGGCACTTCTGTGGTGAAAGTGATGGACTACACCTTCGCGATGACCGGGCTCTCCGAGAAAGCGGCCCGATCCGCGAGCATCGATTTCCGCGCGGTATCCATTCACAAAGCACACCATGCGACATACTTCCCGGGCAGCGAGGATCTCAGTCTTAAAATCGTCTACGCGAAGGCGGACGGCAGGATTCTCGGCGCGCAAGCGTTCGGAAAGCTGGGCGTCGAAAAACGCATCGATGTGCTGGCCGTCGCGGTGTACGCGGGGCTCAGCCTCGACGACATCGCCTCGATCGACCTCGCCTACGCCCCCCCCTACTCCAGCGCGAACGATCCGATGCAGATGGCATCTTTTGCGGCGCTCAACGACGCCAGGGGTTTTTCGCGCTTTGTGAGCGCGCAGGAAGCGCTTCCGATCATGAAAGAGAAAAAGGCGACGGTGCTCGACGTACGCACCTACATGGAGTACCTTGGCGGCCACATCGCCGGCAGCGTGCACATGCCGCTCGATGAGCTCCGCGACAGAATGGATGAGGTCCCCGAAGGTGCGCTCATCATCGTATCAAAGGCTGGATTCGAGGGGCATCTCGCGTATCGCCAGCTCGTTCAGCTCAAGAAAAACGAACTCAGCTATATAACCGGTGGATTCACGAGTCTGCGGCTCTTGCCCGAGGCTCAAGATATAATTGAAGAGGGAGAATAAATCATGGCACTCAATCCTATTGAAGAGCTCATCAAGAGCGGCGCGGCGGTCGTCGACGTGAGAACCTACGAAGAGTACGAAGAAGAGCATTATCCCAACGCGGTCTGCATCCCCGTGAACGAAATCATGCACCGCGCCGCTGAAATCCAGAAGGAAAAACCAGTCGTTGTCTACTGCGCGTCCGGCGCGCGTTCGGCCTACGCGGCGCGCATCCTGAAAACGCTTGGATTTGGCAAGGTTATCAACGCGGGTGGGCTGTACGACATGCCCAACTACTGAGCGCTGAGTCCGACGCGCAAAAAAAAGGCTGCCCGCACCGCGCGGGCAGCTTTTTTTTTGTGGAGCCACGCGGCATCGCCGCGTGGTGCGCCTCACTCCTTATTTCCCGACTCTAATCGTCTGCCACGCGGCGTTATACTTTTCGAGATCGGCGCCTACGTCCTTCTTGAGCTCGCAGTTCAAGAGATCCTCCGGCCGGTACCAGGACTCGCCCTTCTTGAGCGCGCGAGCGGGCACGTTCACCGTCGAGGGGAATCCGAAGTAATCGCAGAATTCGGCGTAGATGTCGGGGCGCTGGATGAAATCGATAAACTTCAGCGCGAGATCCTTGTTCTTCGAGCCCTTGAGGATCACCATAGAGTCGAGGTAGCTCGGCCCGCCCTCTTTCGGAATGAAGAAGTCGACCGTGTTCCAGTTCGCCTTGTCGACTTCGGCGAAAATGGACTCGGCATAGCCCTGGGCCACCCAGACTTCACCCGCCGCGAAGCTCTTCGCGAAGGCCTCGGCGTCAAACTTGAGGAGGTTGGGTTTCCACACCTTGTTGATGAGGTCGCGCGCCTCGTCGATCTGCTTCTGATCGACCGTGTTGACCGAGTACCCCAGGAACTTGAGCGCGTCGCCCATGACCTCGCGCATGTCGTCCAGCATGATCATGCGGTTCGCGAGATCCTTTCTCGCGAAGATCGACCAGGACTTGTCGTACGACGCGACCTTGGTCTTGTTGACCGCAACGCCCGCCGCTCCTAGATAGTACGGAATCGAGTACTGATTTCCCGGGTCGAAATCGCACTGCTCGAGAACGTGCGGATCGATGTTCGCGAAATTCTTCAGTTTGGATTTATCGATTTTCTCGAGCATGTTCTCTTTGATCATGATCGAGACATAGTCGCCCGAGGGGAAGGTGATGTCGTAGTTCGCGCCGCCAGCCTTGAGCTTCGCGAACATCTCTTCATTGGAGGCGAAGGTGTCGTACACAACTTTGACACCGTACTCTTTTTCGAACTTCTGGATCACTGAATCCGGCGTATAGTAGGTCCAGTTGAAGATGTAGAGCGTTTTTGACTGTCCGCCGCCGCACCCATTGAGCACGAGCACGAGCGACACGAGAAGAAAACCCGACACATCCAGAATCACCTTTCGCAATTTTTCCATTGCGCGCCTCCTTGAAATCCGCAGCCTCAGTGTGCGGCAAAGACTTTGAGAAAATTTCTCATCGGATACACGAGCAGCACCGTTCCCGCGACCATCACCGCGGACAGCGCATTGATGACTGGCGAAACGCCGAAACGGATCATGGAGTAGATGTAGAGCGGCAGTGTCGTTCCTCCAGGCCCGGTCACGAAGAAGGTGATCACGAAATCCTCCAGCGAAAGCGTGACCGCGGTGAGAAACGCGCTCAGGATACCTGGGAGCGCCATGGGCAGAATGATGCGGAAGAGAATCTGAGCCTCATTCGCGCCGAGGTCGCGGGCTGCCTCGACAATGCTCGGATCGGATTCCTCGAGTCGCGCCGAGACGAGCAGGTACACGAAGGGAAGATTGAAGGTCGTGTGGGCGATCCACACCGTGACGAGCCCGAGCCGGAACCCGACCCCGGCGAAGAAAATGAGAAGGGAGACGCCGACGACGATCTCGGGCAGTATCATCGGGATGAAGCTCATCGTCGAAACAAAATTCTTGAGCTTGAAGGAGTAGCGCGCCGTTCCCACCGCGGCGAGCGTGCCGATCGCGGTTGCCATGAGTGCCGAACCGAAGGCGATCGTGATCGAATTGAAGAAGGCGTGCCAGAGCTCGGGCGATTCCATGACGAGCTTCTGGTACCACACTGTTGAGAATCCCTGCCAGGTCGTCTGCCGCCCCGCGTTGAATGAATAGAACAGCAGCACGAACAGCGGAAGAAAGAGGAAGACGATCACCACCCAGTAGATCACATTGGAGAGCGATGATCGAACCGGCATGAATTATTTCGCGGCGGCGCCGCCTCGGCGGAGCATGCGCCTCGTTTTCCAGAGCAGGGCTATGCGCAGGGCGCGCGGCTTACTATGGGCGTGTGCCATGGGCTACCTTTTCCCCGCATGGACAGGCTGGAGCAGCAGCGGATCCGTGTCGAAAACCTGCTTCTGCTCGCGAGGCTTCCTCAGCGCGATGAGGAACACGAGGCCGGTGGTGAGCACGGTGACCGTCATCGAGATCGACGACGCGAGCGGCCAATTCCTCGTCTTGGTGAGCTGGTCTGCGATGATGTTGCCGAGCATGTAGGAGTCTTTGCCGCCCACGAGGAGCGGCACCGCGTAGGCGCCGAAGATGGGCACGAACGTAAAAAGCCCCGCGGTCACGAGCCCGCTCTTGATGTTGGGAAGCAGGACGCGGATGTAGGATTGCAGTTTGGTGGCGCCGAGATCGCGCGCGGCGTCGAGCAGGGTGAAATCGAACTTGTCGATCGTCGAAAAGAGCGGCAGGATCGCGTAGGGAAGATACATATAGACGAGCACGAGGATGACCGCGGTCTGGTTGTAGAGGAACTGGACCCCGTTCGAGGTGAGGTGGAGCGCCTTGAGAATGTCGTTCAAGAAGCCCTCGTTGCCGAGAATGGCGATCCACGCGTAGATCCGCACGAGAAAATTTGTCCAGAATGGCACGATCACCAAGAAGAGGCGTATCGCCTGATTCTTCGAGCGGGCGATGCTGTAGCCGCAGGGCAGCGCGATGAGGAGCGTCAGGGCTGTCGCGATGACCGATATTTTCAAGGTTCGCCAGGTGACGAGCAGAATGTTCGGATTGGCCATCGCGGTGTAGGCATCGAGGCTGAGCTGCGGCTCGACGCCGCCATAGAGCCCTTTCCTTAAAAACGAGTACGCGATGATGATGCACAGCGGCGCGGCGAAGAATACGATGAGCCAGACGATCTGCGGCACCGTGTAGAGAAGCCCTGTCTGCTTTTTCATTGTCCGTGCATCTCCACGATCACCATGTCGGCCGCGCTGAAGGAGAGATAGACATCGTCCTTCCACTCGATATCAGGCACGCCCTCGGACCAGTTCGCGTGCTGCCGGTAGACGGTCGCCAGCATCCCCGAGTCGAGCTGGACCACATACTTCGTCTGGAACCCCGAGTAGATCGGTTCGGCGACAAACCCATGCACCACATTGATGCGCCCGCCATTCGTGTCGGGCTTGTCGGTGGAAATCCTGATTTTCTCGGGCCGGATCGTGGCGAGCACGGTTTCTCCGGTTCGAGCGTCGGTCTCATCCTCGACGTGCATCGGGCCGAGGCCCTCGACTTGTCCGGCGATCTTGGTGCCATCGATCATGTCAATTTTTAGATTGAAGACATTGGTCTCGCCGATAAAGCGCGCCACAAACTCGGTCGCGGGGTTCTCGTAGATCTCTTTCGGAGTGCCGATCTGCAAGACCTCGCCCATGTTCATGACCGCGATCCGGTCTGAAACCGAAAGCGCTTCCTGCTGATCGTGCGTCACATAGATGAAAGTGATGCCCACCTTGTCGTGGATAGCGTCGAGCTCCATGAGCATGTGCTGCCTGAGCTTCGCGTCGAGGGCGGACAGGGGTTCGTCGAGGAGCAGAATCGAGGGCTCGTTGATGAGCGCCCGCGCGATTGCCACGCGCTGCCGCTGGCCGCCCGAGAGCTGCGATGGTTTCTTGTTGGCGTGCGACTCGAGCTGTACGAGCGAGAGGTAGTGCATCACCTTCTCGCGCACGAGCTGTTGCGGTACCTTGCGGATGCGGAGGGGAAACGCGACATTCTCGAAGACGCTGAGATGGGGAAAGAGCGCGTAACTCTGGAACACGGTGTTGCAGTGGCGCTTGTCGGGAGGCAGCCCGATCACATTTTTCCCCTCGATGCCGATGGATCCGCTGTCAGGCTCCTCAAATCCGCCGATCAATCTGAGCACTGTGGTTTTGCCGCAGCCGGACGGGCCGAGCAGCGAGAAAAATTCTCCCTTCGAGATCGAAAGGCTTACGTTTTTAAGCGCTTGAAACGTGCCAAAAAACTTGGACACACCCACGATGTCAACATCAGCGCCTTTCATCCCGCAGGCTCCTTGGAAAATAATAATTCAACGCAAGGTATAGTATGCAAGTCCGCATTGGTCAAGAGATTTTTTGCATAATTATTTACGCTCCGAAACGCCTTCGCGGGGCGTTGGCCACTTCAGCGCGCGAGCGCCGAGTTCACCACCGGATCGAGGGCGGCCACGACATGGTTCGCCTTCGCTTCCAGCGAGGCGCAGGCTGCCTCCGCCCGAGCGATGAATGCCTCGTCTGAAATGCTCTTTATGTTGACCCGCACGTTCATGAGCGCGCTCTTGAGCCCCGCGTGCGCCATGAGACAGCCAGTGGCGGCATCCGTGGTTGAACTCTCAATGCCGCGCCTCGCGGCCTCGAGGCTGAGCTCCATGGCATCGAGACAGAGCTCGGCGGTCTTGAGCGGCACCTCCGCGGCGCGTTTCTCTGCCGCTTCGATCGCGGCAAGGCGAACGAGCTTTTCTTCCTCGTTCGACTTGGGGAGCCGAATCGCGCCCATCACGCCGTTGAAGGCGGCGGTGTCCTCGTCCACAAGCGCGAGCAGCTCGCGCTGATCGGCCTGGGCGCGGATGCTGAGCTCTGACAGGGATTCCGAGAATTCCTCTCGCCCTTTTTTCCCGACGCTCAGATTCGCGTCCATCGCCGCGAGCGACGCGCCCAGCGCGCCCGCGAGGGCGGCGACCGAACCGCCGCCAGGCGCGGGCGAATCCGACGACACCGAGGCCGCGAACGCGCGCAGCTCCATCGATACGAGCTCCCCACGAGGCCCAAACGCCCACTCGATCACCTTTTTGCCGGGATCGAAGGGCTGCACCGATCGCAGTCCAAGCGTCTGAACCGCGAGCTCGACGAGCTCCTCGTCCGGAAGACCAGGGCTCTTGCCCATCTTTACCCTGAAGTGCTGCCCCGCGTCCCGAATCGCTTCGAGAGGAATGAGCCCTATGAGCTCCGATCCCGTGACATGAAGGCCCCGAGCCTCAGCCTCCTCCTTGACCGTCTCGAAAACGCGGTGGAGCGCGGTCGTCCGAAAATCGAGAAGGTTGATGGAAACCTGAGCGCACCGGTACTCTTCGATGTACCAGCCTATCGCGCGCACCGCTTTCAGACGCCCTGGTACTTTTACCGAATTCCCATAGGCGTCCTTGGTCGTCCGCCCCGCCTCCCGCACGCTGAGCGCAATGTCGTTGGCAAGCTTTTTATCCTTCGTGTTGAGATTGACATTGTACGCGATCAAGAATTCCCGCGCGCCTGTCACGGTCGCGCCCCAGCGAGGATCGAAGGTCGCCGGTCCAAAGTCGGGTTCCCAATCCGGGTCTTTCAGCTTCTGCGCGAGCCCCTCGTACTCTCCCGCGCGGATGTCGGCCAGACTCTGCCGCTCGGGGCGGGACGCCGACCGCTCGTAGAGATAGACCGGCACGGCGAACTCCTGGGCGAGCGATCTTCCGAAATGTCTCGCGAGCTCGGCGCAGTCTTCCATGGAGATCCCTGAAACCGGCACAAAGGGGCAGACATCGAGCGCCCCGATTCTGGGGTGCGCACCGCGGTGATTCCGCATGTCGATGAGCTCTCGCGCCTCGCGCGCCGCCGCCATCGCTGCCTCAAGAACGCGTTCCGGCGCTCCGATGAAAGTGTAGACCGTCCGGTTCGTGTCAAAACCAGGATCGACATCGAGCAGCGCCACGTCCTGCACGGAGCGAATCGCGCGCGCGATCGCGTCGATCACCGCGCGATCTCTACCTTCGGAAAAATTGGGCACGCACTCGATGATGGGTTTTGACATAAGGCCTCCAGATCGATGTAACTATACCCGAGCTTTGGACGGGAATCCACGCCTTCTGGCCATTTCCAGGGCTTGGGCGTACGATGCCGGGTCGTTGATATTCTGGAACACCAATTCGGCATCGCAGACTGCGGCGAGCTCCACCGAGGGGAGCGTGACGAAGCGTCGAGTTCGAATAAAATTCCAGAGGGAGAGGCAGGATTGAGAATCGATGTGCGCGGCGAGCGCCTCCGCGAGATCTCGCCGGTAAAACGCTGAAAATGGCTCGTACACGCCATTGAACTCACAGAGAACGATCTCATGGTCGCCCATGGCCGTGAGCTCGAAGAGCCGCCTGATGAGAAGCGGTGATACAAAGGGCATATCCGCCGCGCAGAGCAGAATCCATGGGTGCGTGGCTTGGCGTGCCGCGATGAGGAGGCCCTCAAGCGGACCCCTTCCCTTCAGCGTGTCTTCAAATTGTCCGTCCGCGAGAACGTCGTACATGGGGTGGGGGCGACCTACGACGAGGAGTTCCTCCGCCTCCTCGCGCAGCGTGGACGCGAGCAGCGTACCTATCGCCGTGTCCCCGATACGGAGCGACTGCTTATCGGCCCCGCCATAGCGGCTCGCCCTACCCCCGTTGAGAATCGCCGCCGTGAAGGGTCGCCGCGCGCCGCGAATCTGACCAGGTTCATTGCCCGTCGCATGTGCAATCACAGGTTCACTCCTCAGCCTTGCGTCCGCGGTGAGCAATGCCTTGTACCACGATCGTGTCTGCCATACAGTACCAGCATGCTATCGTTCGCGGAGTTCACCGAAATCCTCGAGTGGTCCGATTGGGACAGCCCGCCGGAACAGATGCGCATTGAAATTCCATTTCAGACGCTCCTCGACCGCGTGCGTGAGCTTCTCAACGGACTGACGGCGGCCCCGTGGCCGCCCGCCTCGGATGACCTAATCGCCGCGGGAGCGCTGCACGATAAAGCCACACAGCTCTACGTATCCGTTCCAGCCATCGTCAATGTCATGCTCAACTATAAAATATGCGTCGAGCACGGACTCCCGCTCCACCCAACGGTGTATTACGAACTCAAAGAGGCGCGCAAGTATCGCATAAGCCACTCGCTCGGCGAAATCCAGCGTGCGAGCGAGCTCTATTGGAAATCAATCGAGGTGGCGCGCGCGTGCTACCGGCTCGAGCCTGGCGCGCAGATCGCGCTCACCGAGTACGCCCAACGCCTTCCGCCCTCGGTGCGGGAATTCATCTACACAGGCATACAGGACCACTATACCTGGCTCGGTTCACGCCCCTCGCTCCTCCGAGAACTCGCAAAAAAAGTGAAAGCCGCCTACGATCCGCAGATCGTGGTCGCGGCCGCGCATGGATCGATCATGCCCGCGCTCATCCTCTCCGAGGTTCTCGATATTCCCCTGTACTTCATCAGATTCTCAATGTTCAAACGCAGCGACGAGGAGCCTATCCTGAGCCTCTCCGACCAGGCATGGCTCTTCGACTACCGCGGCAAGCATGCCTTACTCTACGATGAGGATGTCGCCGGCGGCCGGACACTCGAACTCTTCCTCTCGAGAATGACACCGCTCTTCGGCGAGGTTCGAACCGCCAGTTCCATTCGGCACGCGGGGGCCTCGATCCATCCAGACTTCGCGGGAAGAACCTGGTGGGACTGACCATAGCCCGGAAGCATTTGGCCAGCGCCACCTCTCATTCTGGCTCCCGGGCCCGCTTTGCGCAGGGAACCAGCCGCCGCGCGAGTTCTCTTGGCATGCGATTGCCCTCTTCCTCCCGCACGCGGGAATTTAATAAAAATAACTTTTAAGTTGCATAATTTCTACTTCAATGCTATACTTTCATATAGAAACGCCATTAAATAGAACAAATGGCTTTCGTGTTTCCATGATCATCGGCGCCGAGGTTTACCTGCTTTTCCTCGGCGCCTTTCTTATTTTTTTTCCATCAGCGACAATTGCATATCGCATCAGAATTGCGAGACAAGACCATTCGCAAGAAATTTTCGTTTTTCGCTTGACTTTTATCGATATCTCTGCATACGCTATATATGTAATTTTTCATACAAGGCGCTGCAAGGAGGCTCTATGTCGACGAAAACGAAATTGAGTTACACCCCATCCATTCGAAGACTTCCTTCATATCTTCATATCATACGAGCATTTCAGAGAACATCTGAGCCCTATATTTCAGGCACATGGATCGCCAATGAACTCAACCTGGAACCGATTCAGGTCAGAAAAGACCTCGCCATCACCGGCATTGTAGGCAAGCCCAAGAAGGGCTACCCCGTCGAACAGCTCATCAGCGCCATAGAGCACTATCTCGCTTGGGATGTCGAACAGAAAGCGATCATCGTAGGCGCCGGCAATTTGGGATCGGCCCTCACCGGGTACCAGGAATTCAGAAACCATGGACTCCATATGGTCGCGGCGTTCGACAGCGATCCATCGAAGGCAGCGAAGTCGATTCATCAAGTTCAGATATTCTCCATGGAGAAACTGAAGGAGATCGTCGAGAAGATGAATATCACGCTGGCGATCCTCACCGTGCCCTCGCCGTATGCCCAGTCTAGCTGCGACGCGATCGTGGCGGCCGGCATCCGCGCGATCTGGAATTTCACCAACGTCAAGCTCAAGGTGCCAGAAGATGTGCTCGTGCAGCGAGAGGACCTCTCCTCAGGATACGCGATTCTCTCGGTGATGATGCGCACCAAGGCCAGCAACCTCACCTGACCCGCGCCTACCGCGCCAACCCGCCCCCGATATGCGTCTCCTACTCATCGTAGGCTCGAGAGGCTCCGGCAAGACCAGCCTCTGCGAAAAAATTTGCCGCGCGGCGAGGGCGCGGCAGCTGTTTTGCTGCGGGTGCCTCGAGGTCTCCGAAAGGAGCGAGGACGGCCGCCCCTACCGTGTCGAGCTCGTGGACCTCACGGGTGGAGACGCCCTCCTCGCCGCGCGGCGCCAGATCGCCAGCTCCCAGCCCTTCGAATTCTTCCACGAATCCTTCGCGCTGATACGCCAGCGCTGCGTCATCGCGCTCAGGCACTCCTCGGATACAGCCTTCTTTCGCCGAATCTGCATCCTCGACGAGATAGGCCCGCTGGAATTGAATGACCGGCAAGGACATGCCGAGCTTCTCGAATGCATGCTGCATGAGAGCGCGCTCGACGCGCTGGTGTTGACCGTCCGCCCCAGCCTGGCCATAACCGTGGAGAAACTCATCTTTGCCCATGGAATTACCGCTGAGAGTTATAGAAAACTGTCGATCGACGACGCAACCGATATAAAATCGCACGACGCGATAATTTCAATCCTCGACAGCATTTTCCATTGATGTTGCGCACGCCTCATTCAGATGTTAGTATAGAGTCCAGACGATATAAAAATTGAAAAAGAGGTTTGCACATGAAAATGACAACGCGAGGGCTCTATGCGCTCAAGGCGATCCTGACGCTCGCTGAAGTCTCGGAGTGCCAGAAACCAGTTTCTCTGCAGAAAATAGCCGAAATTGAAGGACTATCGCAGGAATTTCTGCAACAAATCTTTTACAAGCTGCGCAAAGCGGGCATCATCAACGCATCGCGGGGTCCGGGAGGAGGTTTTTCGCTCAACCGAAGCCCCGAAGAGATCAGCGCTTACGATGTCCTTTCTGCGGTCGGGGAAGCGCTCGAGATAGTTCCGTGCGCGTCGCACCGAGGTTCCATGCGATCATGCGAGAAATTCGCGACCTGCGACGCTGGCAATTTCTGGGTCGGAATGCAGGAGCGGATCATCGATTACGCGAAATCGCGGCGCCTGTCGGACCTGCGGGGCCTCGAGCTCGAATCGCTCTGATCGGCCTTACGAATTCTCCGTAAAGGCGAGGAGATCCCTGTATTGCGGCTCGCTGATGTGGCCTCCGGAGAGGAGCACATCGAAGAGTTCACGCACATGTATGAAGGCGTGCAGTCGCACTCCCGCCCTGTCCATGTCCGAGCGCCCCTCGCTGCCTCGCTCGATGAGCACCACGAGATCCTCTACCACGATTCCCTCAGACCGAAGAATATCGATCGCCTCAACCTTGCTCGCGCCTGTCGTGATGAGGTCGTCGAGGAGAAGGGCTCGCGTGCCCGCATGGAATATTCCCTCGACTCTATTGCCGGTGCCATGCTCTTTCACGGGCATTCGGGGCCAAATCATCGGCGCTCCGATCTCGAGCGAAGCCGCTGTGGCAAGAGGCAGGCCGGCGGAGGGAATTCCCGCGATGCTGTCGTAGACGCAGCTTGACGCGAGGCGCGCGTACGCCTGCCCCGCGAGACGCATGGCTTCGGGATCGGCCACCAGTTTTCTCAGATCGATATAGAAGGGGCTCTTTTTACCGCTCTTGAGCACGAATTCTCCGAGCCTGAAGCAGCCGGTTTTCAAGAGCGACTCGACAAAGCGCCTCTTGAGCGGATCGTCCTCGCGCGCTGAAACTGCGCGGGAGGCGGCGCTGAGCGCTCGGCTATTCGTGTGCAGGTCTCTGGCGCTCCGCATCGCGTCGTTCAGTTCGCGCGCAGCGGCTTCTGGGTCCTGGGCATCGGCGACCGCCCTCGCCACCATGACGAGGATCCCCTTTCCGTCATCGCGAGTCCCGGCCGCGAAGGCCTGATCCGCTTGTCCGCCCTGCGCTCCGATGCCTGGGCTCAGGAACCACGCTTGCGGCGCTTCTTGGCGCACGCGCCTGAGCGCCTCGAGATCATTGCCGGCAACCACGAGCCCAACGCCGCGCCCCAGCCCGGCGACCTGGCGTGCCACTTTGAGATAGAGCGGTTTTCCGTGAAAATCGATATCCTGGAGGAAGCCCGCGCCTGGGTTGCTCGTGCGGCACAGGACAAATATCCCTTTGTCTTCCCACTTCAAGAAAGGATCGAGCGTGTCGAGGCCCATATATGCGCTGAGCGTCACCGCATCCGCGCCGAGTTCGCCGAAAATCGCCTGCGCATAGGCCTCAGCCGTATTGGCGATGTCGCCGCGCTTCGCATCGATGATCACCGGCACTTCTCGGGGAATAAGCTCGAGCGTCGCTCTGAGGGCATCCATGCCCGCGGAACCGAGGGCCTCATAGAAGGCGATATTGGGCTTAAAGGCCGCGGTCTGCGACGCGACAGCCTCGACGATGCGCCTGTTGCGGTCGAGCGCGGCTTTCGCGCACGCAGACGCGCCGCGCTCACGGATCTCGCTCCGGCTGAAAGAGGGATCAAGGCCAACGCAGAGGACACTATCCGTCGACTCAACTCGCTTCTCAAGACGTGCAAAAAAATCCATTGTTTTTCTCCTTGCGGCCTGATATTCTACATTGCGACATGCAAACGGCTTGGAAACACAGTATAATGGTTATTATATGAAAAGAAAAAGGAGGCTTGTCGTGAAAAAGGCGCTATTGTTGGTCGCCGCGCTCGCCATCGCGCTGCCGGTATTCGCTCAGGGCGCGCCTGGTCCTGGTTTCAATTTTGCCGCCGGCCTTGGCACAGACCTGTTGCCCAATCCGAGCTCCGGGGCGCTCGAAAGCTGGTCAAAACTCGCCTTCCAGCCAGAGCTCTCGATAGGAAAATTCGGCATCGGCCTCGACCTGATGGTCCGATTCAAGCTCGCGTCCGACGGAACCACCGGGTTCAAGCTCTATGAGCCCGACTGGGTGCCCCAGCCCGGCCAGACGACGATCTTCGATGTCTACCTCCCGAAGATACTCTATGTCCGGTACGGGACCCAGTGGCAGGATCCATTCTATATCAAAATGGGCTCAATTTCCGATTTCACCCTCGGCAACGGGCTCATTATCAACAACTACTCGAATA
>Ga0172369_10003656_pt1 | contig 20058 bp, 19 predicted proteins | sample LakKiv25m_FD_114539 | JGI IMG/M metagenome (GOLD analysis project Ga0172369, IMG submission 114539) | Freshwater microbial communities from Kabuno Bay, South-Kivu, Congo - kab_022012_11.25m | ecosystem: Environmental > Aquatic > Freshwater > Lake | place: Democratic Republic of the Congo...
CTGAAATGAACCACGTCGCCGTCCTGCACGATGTACTCGCGGCCCTCCAGCCGCACGTGGCCGCCTGTCCGGGCGCCGGCCATGCCCCCGGCCGCGACCAGCGCGGCCTGCGGGACGACCTCGGCCCGGATGAACCCACGCTGGATGTCGCTGTGGATCAGGCCGGCCGCAGCATAAGCGGTCGAACCGGCCTTCAGCGTCCAGGCGCGCGTCTCTTTGCCGCCGGTGATTGTGAAGAAGGTCATCAGATCGAGCAGCCGATAGCTGGCGCGAATCAGTTGATGCAGCCCCGGTTCGACCAGCCCGAGGTCGGCGCGATAGGCGGCCGCCTCGGCGGCCTGCCAGGTCGCCAGTTCGGCCTCGCACGCCGCGCAGAGCGCCAGACACGGGACGCGCTCCCGTCGCGCCCGCGCCCACACCGTCGCGGCCAGCGGCCCACCGTCGGGCAGCGCATCTTCCGCCACGTTGATGACGTACAGCTTAGGCTTAGCCGTGAGGAGATCGAAGTCCTGCGTCCAATCGGGATGGTTAGCCGGTTCGGCAAACGCGACGGCCGGTTGCCCGGCATCCAGGTGGTTGCGCAGGCCCGCCAGCCAGTGCAACTGGTCGGCGAAATCGCGGGGACGGGCTTTCGCCTGCCCTTGCACCTTCTCGATGCGCCGGTCGGTGGTTGCCAGGTCGGCCAGGATCAGTTCCAGGTCGAGGGTTTCCAGGTCGCCCAACGGATCCACCCGCTCACCGGCTGCGGGAATGTCGGCATCGGCGAAGGCGCGCAGCACCAGCGCCACCGCATCTACGTTGCGGATATGGCCGAGGAACTGGTTGCCCAGCCCCTCGCCACGGCTGGCCCCTTGCACCAGCCCGGCGATATCCACGAACTCGACTGTCGCCGGCGTTACCTTTTCGGGCTTCACGAGGGCGGCCAGCGCATCCAGTCGCGCATCCGGCACAGCCGCGATGCCCACGTTCGGCTCGATGGTCGTAAACGGATAGGGGGCGGTCGCTGCGCCGGCCAGGGTCAGCGCGTTGAACAGCGTGGACTTGCCCACATTGGGCAGACCGACGATGCCGATTTGCAAGCTCATGGTGCAATCCTCCCGAATTTGGCGTTTCGCACGATCCCTATTATAATACAAACCATTGTCGGGGAGTAGCGCAGCCCGGTTAGCGCGCACGGTTCGGGTCCGTGAGGTCGGAGGTTCGAATCCTCTCTCCCCGACTTTTGTATTTAATGCCCCTCCTCAATCGTACTGTGGCGCATATCCACGCGCCTTGTCGAACAGCTCCCGATCCCGGTGCAAGGTGAATTCGCGGCGCGTCTGAGTAGCCCGCAGGCCCGGCTACTGGCCGCCCGGCATTGCAGGAACGGTTGCGCAAGGCAAGAAAGAAAAGCGTTTAGTCGGTCGCATGTCCACGAAGTGTGGTTCGCACGACAAACAGCACTCCGAACGATACCGCCAGCAGGATCGCCGCCAGGGTCAGGGCTTGATCCATATCTATCTCGAAGCCGAGATAGACGGCCAGCGGCATGGTCTGCGTTCGGCCAGGCAGATTCCCGGCGAAGATGATTGTGGCGCCGAATTCGCCCAGCGCCCGTGCCCAGCACAAAGTCGCGCCGCCGATGATGCTCCGCCACGCCAGCGGCAGCAGCACGTGGCGGAAGGTTTCCCAGAGGGTGGCGCCGTCCAACCCGGCCGCTTGCTCCAGTTCACGGCTTACCCCGCTCAAGCCCACGGTCGCAGTTTTTATGTAGTATGGCGCAGCGACGAAGGTCTGCGCCAGCACCACCGCCAGCGTCGTAAAAGGCAGTTGTATGCCGAGTGCGTCCAGCGCGCCGCCCAACAGGCCGCGCCGTCCGAAAGCCATGAGTAGCGCCAGGCCGGCCACGGCCGGCGGCAGGACGGTCGGGAGGTCAATCACGATTTCGAGGAGGGATGCCAGGCGCAGACGACGCCGGCCAAGCAAATAAGCCACTGGCGTCCCGAAGATCAGCACCAGCAGGGTTGTCGTCGTGCTCGTGCGCAGGCTGAGACTGATCGCCTGGCGCGTGCCTTCATCGGCCAGCGCTTCCCAGATGGTGGCCGGCGCGGTTTTTATGATAATCGCCAGCAGGGGCACGACTAACAGGATCAACAACGGCCCACTGAGGATGAACAGCGGCCAATTCGTGTGGGATGGTTGTCCGTTTTTCGTCTGCGATCTCGACCAAGCGACTGTGGCCATGGGGCCTGGCCTGTTCTGGCGCGCCGGAATGCAAGGGGAGCCGATCGGCGACTTGCGCCGCAACGCGGCGCCGACGCGTGCATGGTGTCTGGTCTGTGCGCCGACCGCTGATTTGGCTGAATTATGTCGCGGCCGCTGGGATCGTCGGGTCGCCGGCGCGTTCCAAGGCCAGGCGGCGCAATTCGTCTAGCGCCGCCAACGCAGCTTCGACTTGGGCCTCCCGAAAGCGGTGAATCACGGCCACGAGGCTATCCTCGTATGCCCGGTCTCGCTCGCGTTCCAACCATCCTGTCAGGTGCGCTTTTTGCGCGTCAACGAGCTGCACCGCCAATGCCGGATCGCGCCGCAACGCCAGGTAGACGCGCGCCAACAGCGCCGTGCGGAGGTTGCGTGGATACTTCTCCGGGGTCGTGAGCCACGCCTCAAGTGCAGCTTGACCGGCCAGCGTCGGCGTGTAGAGCACGCGCCGCGGCCGCGTTCCGCTCTCCGCCTCGGCGTGTTCCGTGATGAAGCCCAGCTTCAGCAGCTTCCGCAGCAGGAAATAGACCTCGCTCAGCTCGATCCGCCAGATCGCGCGCAGCGCGGCCTCAGTTTTAACCACTTGCGCCAGTTCGTAGCCGTGCATCGGTCGCTCACACAGCAACGCCAGCACGATGTTCTCTGCCGGCCAGTCAGCTTGCATGGGCGTGATTCACCGGAAAGGGAATAGCTTATTCAGAGTTTGAATAAGCGATGGGTGTATTGTAGCGGTCTGGGGGGTGGCTGTCAAGAACAGCCGGAACGCGTATTTAATGGGCGATTTGACAGATTTTCCCGGATCGGTTATATTTTACAATATAAATATTTAGATCGTAAATATCATTCTTACCAAAGAGACATGTCGCCAAGGCCCATTGTCTCCTACCATCTGCAAAGGAGCGCACGATGCATTCTCATCTTCTTCGCGTCCTGTCTGTGCTTTTGGTCTTGATCGTCGGGCTGGCGGCCTGCGCCACCCCGACGACGCCCGCGCCGACCAGCGCGCCTGCCGTCGCAGCGGCAAGGCCTGTACTGCCCACCAAAGCGCCGCTGGCCGCGCCGCGGTCACTGACCGTGTTCGCGGCGGCCTCCTTGACCGAGAGCTTCGGTGAATTGGGCCAGCAGTTCGAAGCGGCCCACCCCGGCGTCAAGGTGATCTTTAACTTTGCCGGCTCGCAGCAACTGCGGGCGCAGATGGAACAAGGCGCGCCGGCCGATGTTTTTGCTTCAGCCAACACGAAAGAGCTGGAGGGAGTCATCCAGTCCTCGCTGATCGTCTCCGGCGCACAGAAGACGTTCGCGCGCAACCGCCTTGTTGTCATCTTCCCCAAGGACAATCCCGGCAAAATCGCTGCGTTGGCTGATCTCGCCAAGCCCGGCCACAAACTTGTCGTGGCCGACAAGGCCGTGCCCGTGGGCCAGTACACGCTCGATATGCTGGCGAAAATGAGCAAAGATCCCGCCTACGGCGCGGACTTCGCCGACAAGGTGCAGAAAAACGTGGTCTCACGCGAGAATGATGTGAAAGCCGTTGTCGCCAAGGTCAGCCTGGGCGAGGCCGATGCGGGCGTGGTGTACACCACTGATGCCAGCGCTGCCGCAGCCAAGTTGGGCAGCCTGACGATCCCCGACCAGTTCAACCAGCTCGCGACCTACCCGATTGCTGCGCTGGCTAAGGCGCCGCAGCCAGACCTGGCGCAGCAGTTCGTTGATCTGGTCGTGTCCGATGCCGGGCAGGCGCTCCTGGCGAAGTACGGCTTCATCGGGGCCAAGGCCAGCCAGGCGTCTCAGCCCAACCAGGCGGCAACCACTGCCGGGCCGATCACCGTCACCGATGCGCTCGAGCGCCGGGTGACCCTCCCGCAGCCACCTCAGCGCGTCGTGCTGGCGGGCAAGTCGCTGTTCATGGTAGCGGATGCCATCTACGCCTTCCCGGAAGCCGCGAAACGCGTCGCGGCCATCGGCAGCACTGCGCAAGGCAAGCTCGACTGGATTCCGGTCGCTGACCCGAACTACAAAGACAAAACGATCCTGCAAACCGACGCCGGCCCGGAGCAGATCGCGGCGGTCAAACCCGATGCGGTGATCCTCAAGTCCACCAATGCCGAAAAGCTGGGCAAGCCGCTGGAGACGCTGGGCATCCCGGTGATCTATCTCGACTTCGAGACGCCGGAGCAGTATCAGCGTGACCTGGCGACCCTGGGGCAGCTCTTCGGTAACACGGCGCGCGCCCAGGAGCTGGCGACCTTTTTCAAGACGCAGACCGAAAGGGTCACGCAGGCTACATCCAAGCTGCCGGATGCCAAGAAGCCAAAAGTCCTGCTCATGTACTACACCGACCGCGATGGCGCCGTCGCCTTCAACGTCCCGCCGATGGCCTGGATGCAGACCATGTTGGTGCAGATGGCCGGCGGGCAGCCCGCGTGGAAGGATGCGCAGCTCGGCAACGGCTGGACCAAGGTTAACCTGGAGCAAATCGCCGCCTGGGATGCCGACCAGATTTATATCATCGCTTACTTCAATAATGTCAACGATGTCATCAAGACGCTCAAGGCCGACCCGCAGTGGCAGAAGATGCGCGCGGTCAAGGAAAGCAAGCTCTACGCCTTCCCCGGCGACTACTACAGTTGGGATCAGCCCGATCCTCGTTGGATTCTGGGCCTCACCTGGCTGGCCGGTAAGATCCAGCCGGGCCTGCTCCCCGGCTTGGACATGGACAAGGAAACGCGCATGTTCTACAGCACGCTGTACAATTTGAATGATGCCGGGTACAATCAGCACGTCAAACCCAACCTGGTCGGAGACTTGCCTTGAGGCAGGAGTCAGCCATAACGGGCAGTCAGGGCATATCGAAGGAGCCTGCCCTGAGCTTGCCAAAGGAGCCTGCCTTATCGGCTGTCGGCGCCCCATCCAGCGCGCGCCGCGCGCTGGATGGGATGCGTTCGGGCGGCCTGATCTGGCTGGTCGTGCTGCTGGCCGGCGTGCTCGCGCTCTCGCTTTTCGTGGGCCGCTACCCGGCGCCCCCGCTGCTGACGCCGAGCCAGTTGGCTTCGGATGAGTTGGCGCAACGTTTGGTGTGGAACCTGCGGCTGCCGCGCATCCTGGCCGCGGTGCTGCTCGGCATGTCGCTGGCGGGCGCCGGCGCCGTCCTGCAGATGATCCTGGGCAACCCGCTCGTGGAGCCGGGTTTCCTCGGGGTGTCGCAGGGCGCCGCGTTCGGCGCCTCGCTGAGCATCATCTTCCTGGGCAACGCGGCGTGGCTCGTGCAAAGCTCGGCGGCCTTCTTCGCCTTCGCCGGACTGGGGCTGTCCTATCTCCTGGCGCACCGGCTGCGCTATGGCGGCTGGGTCCTGCGGCTGGTGCTCGCCGGGATCGCGATCTCTGCGCTTTTCTCCGCCGGGGTTGGCATGTTGAAATACATCGCCGACCCGCTGCGCCAGTTGCCCGAGATCACCTTCTGGCTGCTCGGTGGGCTGTGGAGCATCACCTGGACGCAATTGGTCAGCATCCTGCCGGTCACGCTGCTCGCCCTGCTGGTGATGCACTGGATGCGCTGGCGGCTGAACCTGCTGGCGTTGGACGACGCGACCGCTTTTTCGCTGGGGGTTGCGCCCACCCGCGAGCGCGTGCTGGTCCTCACCGCCGCCGTGGCCGCCACGGCCGCCGTTATCTCGGTCAGCGGCATGGTGGGCTGGATTGGCCTGATCATGCCACACCTGGCGCGGCGGCTGTACGGCGCGGACGCGCGGCGCGCGCTGCCGGCCGCGCTGCTGCTGGGCGGGACGTTCAGCCTCCTGTGCGACGATGTCGCCCGCACGCTGTTGGCCGGCGAAATTCCCCTCGGCATCCTCACCTCGCTCATTGGCGCCGTGTTTTTCATGGGCTTGATGACGATGCGCGCACGCCAGGCCGTCACACAAAAGGCCGAACCATGAACGCCGCATCGCTGGCTTTTCAGGATGTCGGCTTCACGTATCCGGCGAACGGCCGGCCGGTCTTTCAGCAGCTCACGCTGGAGATCGCGCCGGGCACGGTCACCGCGATCCTGGGGCCGAACGGCGCGGGCAAGACGACGCTCCTGCACCTGGCGTTGGGCTGGCTGAAGCCGCAGGCGGGGCATGTGGCGCTGCGCGATCGGCCGTTGGCAAGTTACTCGCGCGGCGAGCTGGGCCGCGAGCTGGGGTTGGTCCCGCAGAGCGAACACACCGCGTTCGAGTACTCACTGCTCGAATACGTGCTGCTGGGCCGCGCACCCTACCTTAAGCCGCTGGAGATGCCGGGCGAGGGGGATATCCGCATTGCGCTGGATGCACTTGCCCGCGTGGGATTGGCCGGCTGGGCGGAGCGTTCCATCGCGCGAGTCAGCGGCGGCGAGCGCCAACTCGTGCTGATCGCCCGCGCACTGGCGCAGCAGCCGCGTTTCCTGCTACTCGACGAGCCAACCTCGCACCTGGATCTGGGCAACAAGGCGCGCCTGGTGGCGCTGCTGCGCGATCTCGTCCGCCAGGGGGTTACGATCCTGTTCACCACGCACGAGCCGGAGGTCGCGGCCGGGCTGGCGACGCATCTGGTGCTGATGCGCGGCGGGCGGGTGCTGCAAACCGGGCTGCTGGCCGAGACCTTCACCGCCGAACACTTGAGCGAGACCTACGGTGTACCGGTCGCGGTGGCGCAGGTGCGCGACCGGCAGGTGGTGTTGTGGGGCTAGCCGAACGCGCCGTGACGCCTCCGTTCAATCTCCGCTGGCAACCCGCGCTTCTGCCGCTTGCCGGTTACGGATTACGTATCTTCTCGATAATAGGCGGGGGCGCCGGCGGTCGCAGACCGCCTTGTAGCCAGTTTGGAGGCGGCGCCCGAAACAACGGGGCGTGTGCTATCTACGACCGCCGTTTTCCCGGATTATTGAGATGATGCCGGATCACCAGAACGCAATGGGCCAGGTTGGCGATTTCTGGGCGCGTGACAGTGCGATCTATTCGCTTGCCGCTGCGGTGGCGGCCTCGATGTCGCGCAGGGTCTGGGCGACCGCTTCCCCGAAGTCTTCGTCCCGCACGAGTTCTTGCACCCGCTTGCTGGCAGCTTTGCGCTCATCTCGAGTGAAGACCAGATTGAGCAGCCCGCAGCCGCGCGCCAGACTCAACAAGACGATGCTGCGGCGCTCGGCCTTGGCGCTGGTGAGCACCGCGCTGCGGAGACCCTGTTTGACCCAATACTTGGCCGTGGCGGTTGTTTGTGATGGCTCAGCGCCGCGCGGCATTTCGACATAACGCCGATCGTCTTCTTTCATCACGCCGCCAGCCACTAACCGGCCGGCGATTTGCTTGGGGAGCTTGCGAAACCCCAACGCATTGATCCAATGTTTCACCTTGAGCGGCTTGTCGGCCGCGGCGATGCGCTCTAAGGCCCAATCGAGCAGCTCATCGCCCTCGACCGGCGCGGCGTCGAGCAGCTTGACCCGCCGGTCGGTGATCACGATTTTGCCGCGCAGGGCCAGGTCAGCCAGGAGCGCGGCGGCCAGGCCGTAGCGCAGCGTATCCAACACAGATTCGACGACCCAACCCTCGTCGTCGTCGAGCGCCAGCAGGAAAAGTTCTTCGGCTAGATTGAGCATAGCGCCTCGCAGGTGTCAGGAATCAGGCGGCAGGAGTCAGGCGTCAAGAATCAACGCGTGCATCACCTTTGACGCCTCACATCCTTCAGATATTCAACTCGATCAATTCGCCCGTGACGGTGTAGATCACGCGTTCGGCGACATTGGTGGCGCGGTCGGCGACGCGTTCCAGCTCGTGGGCGATTTGGAGCAGGTGTGTGCCGGCGCTGATCCGGCGGGGGTCCTCGACCATGCCAGCGACGATGGCGTTGAAGACCCGTTTGTATTGCGCGTCGGCCTGGTCGTCGCTGCGGCAGACGGCCTCGGCCTCGGCGACATCCCGCGTCGCAAAGGAGCGCAGAGCGCGATCCAACATCGCCAGCCCCAGCTCGCCCAATGCGGGCAGCTCGCCCAACTCCATCGGCCGGGCATCTTCGCGCATGCGCAGCGCAGTGCGCGCGATCTTCTTGCCGTGGTCGGCGATCCGCTCCAGGTCGCCAACGATGGTCAGCGCGGCCACGATGGCGCGCAGGTCGCTGGCGACTGGCTGTTCGGTTGCCAGCAGCGAGTAGCAGTCGAATTCGATGTCGTAGCGCTGCCGATTGATGTTGACATCCGCGGCGATGACTTCGCGCGCCAGGTCGGCGTCGCCCGTGGTCAGGGCCGTCACGCCATCGGCCACTGCGCGGCGGGCGCGGCTGCCTAATGCCAGGACATCCGCGAAGAGCCGGTTCAACTGCTTGTCGAAATGACCGCGTGGGTTCAGTGCCATCCCCAGCCTCCTTGCGCACAGGTCAAGGCTGAGGTTGAGGCAAAGATGGTTTCCGCCTTAACCTTAGCCTCAACCTTAACCTTAACCTCACAACCTTCCCGTCTGTTTCTGGCGCCAGCTCACCACCAGCCGCGCCAGGATATTTAATCCCAACACAAAGACCATCAGCACGAGCGCCACGGCCCAGGCCTGCTGGACGCGCTCAGGCGCCGGCTGTTGCGCATACTTCCACATGGTGAGCGTCAGCCCGTCCACCGGCTGCTCGAACAGCCGGTCGGCGATCTGGCCGAGCGGTTGCCTGCCGGCGATCCCGCCGCCCACGATCTGGCCGATGGCGAAGCGGTCGTTGCCGAGCACGGTGAAGAGCAGCGGCGCGGTTTCGCCGACCCCGCGCGCGATCGCCAGCATGATCCCCGTTACGACGCCGCTGAGAGCCGCGGGCAGCAGGATGTCGAGCGAGGTCTTCCATTCTGGCGCGCCCAGGCCCAGCGCGGCCTCGCGCAGCGTGCGCGGCACCAGTTTGAGCATCTCCTCGGTCGTGCGGACGATCGTCGGCAGCATGATGATCGCGATCGCCACGCCGCCCGCCAGCGCCGAGTAGTGGCCCTGCGGCTTGACGATCATCGCGTAGCCGAAGAGACCAACCACAATTGAAGGCACGCCGGAGAGCACATCGGTGCCGAAGCGTACGGCCGTGCCGAGCGGTGTGTTGCCGTAGCGGGCGACGTAGAAAGCCGCCAGCACGCCCACCGGCACGGAGAAGAGCGACGCCAGCGCCGTCACCAGGATCGTGCTCTCGATGGCGTTGCGCACGCCGCCGCCGGGCTGCCCCAACGCGGCGGGCAGATTGGCGAACAGGCTCCAGTTCAGATAGGGGCCGCCGGCCTTCAACACGTAAACGATGATCCAGACCAACGGAAGCAGCGCCAACAGCGTGAAAAGGCCCGTAACGCCCAACATGACGACGTTGGCGACCCTTCGCCGCCGGTACAGCGACGAGGTTGAGGTCAAGGCTAAGGTTGAGGCAGTCTCAACCTCAGCCTTAACCTTAACATTAGCCTGCATGCTTGGATTGCCGAGCATTTCAGCGTCCCTCCGTGACCAACGTGCGCGAGACACGCCACACCAGCAGCCGCGCCCCGATGTTGAGCAGCAGCGTCATCCCGAAAAGCACCAGCCCTAGTTCGATCAACGCGCTGGTGTGCAGCTTCGTCACCGCTTCGGCGAACTCGTTGGCGATCACGCTGGCCAGGGTGGCGCCGGGCTTGAGCAACGAGCCGGAGGACTCCACCGTGTTGTTGCCGATCACCATCGTCACCGCCATCGTTTCGCCCAGCGCGCGGCCCAGGCCCAGGATCACCGCGCCCAAGATGCCCGACAGGCCGTAGGGCACGAGCACCTGGCTGATCATCTCCCAGTAGGTCGCGCCGAGCGCCAGCGCGGCCTCGCGTTGGGCGCGCGGGATCGCCAGCAGGACATCGCGCGAGACCGCCGTGATCGTCGGGATAATCATAATGGTCAAGATCAGGCCGGCGCCCAGCCGGCTGATGCCCGACGCCGGAATGGCGCCGGAGAAGATCGGCAGGAAGCCCAGTGTGGCGCCCAGGAATTGGCCGACCGGTTTCACTACGACCGGCAGGAAGACAAAGATGCCCCAGAGGCCATAAACCACACTGGGAATCGCAGCCAGCATCTCGACCATGAAGTTGAGCGGCGAACGCAGCCAGGCGGGACACAGCTCGGCCAGGAAGATGGCGATGAAGACGCTCACCGGCGTCGCCAGGGCGATGGCGACCAGCGCGGTGGTCAGCGTGCCGGTGATGATCGGCCAGGCCGCGAAACGGTCATTGACCGGATCCCAGGCGGAAGACGCCGTGGGCGCGATGAAGCTCCAGCCAAAGGCGCTACGCGCCGCGGCCGATTCACGCCAGACCGACCAGCCGAGCGCGATCATCAAGGCCAGCACAAGCAGCGCCATCCCGACCAAGACCAGCGTCCAGGGCAGGTCGCCGTGGCGCAATATCTGACCGAACCGGCGCAGATTGCCCCGCAAACCGGTCGGCGGAGAAATGGTCAACGAAGATGAGGTCATACGCCGCCTTCTGACGCTACGCAGCACGCGCGCGTTGTAGCGCAATCAGCTTACCACGAAGACGCCAAGACACAAAGGCTGGACATCCTTCGTATCTTGGCGCCTGTGGGGTCATCGAACAGATGGGATCAGGCTACTTGGCCTTGCTGATTTGCGTCTCCAACGGCTTGCCGTCGCAGGTCACCTTCGCCAGGGCGGCGAAGACCTTGCTCCGCACGGTAGCTGGCAGGACGGCGTAGCCCAAGTCGGTGGCGCGTTTGGCCGCGCCCGCATCGGTCAGGGTCCAGTAGACGTAGTCCAGCAACTCTTGCGACTTGGCGCAGCCGACCGTCTTGTCCGCCTTTTGATCCATGTAGACGATCATGTAGGTGTAGGAGGCGATCGGCCACGACTTCTCGCCGCCGCCGTTGCTGATCGAATCCACGGTCAGCTTGGCATCGAACGCGTCGCCGAAGTCCGCCATCGCCGCCTGGAGCGATTCGGCGTTCGCCTTGATCTGCTTGCCGGCCTTGTTCATCATCTGCGCGAACTGGATGTTGTTCGCGACCGCATAGGATAACTCGACATAACCGATGGAGTACGGCGTGTTCTGCACGGCTGCGGCCACGCCCGGGTTGCCCTTGCCGCCGATGCCGTTGCCAGCCTTGTCTACCGGCCATTCGACCGATGAGCCGGCCTTGGGGCCGTTCTTCCAGTCGTCGCTGACGGCCGACAGGAACTTGGTGAACGCCTCCGTCGTGCCGGAACCATCGGAGCGGTGCACCGCCGAGATCGGCTGGTCGGGCAGCTTGGCGTTCGGGTTCAGCTTGACCAGGGCCGGATCGTTCCACTTGGTGATCTTGCCCAGGTAGATGTTCGCCAGGGTCGCGCCGTCCAGCACCAGCGTGCCGGTGACTTCCTTGATATTGAAGATGGGCACAATCGCGCCAGCCAGGGTCGGGAACATCTGGAGAGTCGGGTTGGCGTCATACTCAGCCTTCGACAGCAGCGAGTCGGAGCCGGCGAAGTCAATCGTCTTGTCGGCGATGCCCTTCTTGCCGCCGCCCGAACCGATGCCCTGGTAGTTGATCGTCACGGCTGGCCGGACATACTGGTAGGCGAAGCGCCATTCGGTGTAGACCGGCTCGGGGAAGGTCGCGCCCGCGCCGTTGATGACGATCGAGCCGGCGGGCATGGGCGTGGCAGCCTTCGCGCCGGGCGTGGGAGTCGCGATCACCTGGACGGTTTTCTCCACGGTCTTTTCGACAACCTTCTCGACCGGCTTCTCGACCACTTGCGTCACGATTTTCTCGACAATCTGCGCGGTCGGCGCGGCCGCTGGGGCCGGCGCCGCCGGGGCGCACGCGCTGACGATCAGCGCCAAAACAACGACGACGAACAGAGCCATAGACTTGCGAGACATACGAACCTTGCTCCTCACTTTGTTGATTCTGCCGGCGCCGCGCTCGGTTGCGCGGCCGACAGGTTGATCCTAACAAAATTGTGTTAAGCGTCTTTTGCGGGGCGCTTAAACTCTCGTTATCGGATCGTGAAGTTTCGATAACCTTATCCGAACCGGCCGGTGATGTAGTCCTCGGTGCGCTTGTTGGCCGGCTTGGTAAAGATCTGGCGCGTCGGGCCATACTCCACCAGGCTGCCCGCCCGGTCACTGTCCATCATCAAGAACGCGGTGTAATCGGACGCGCGCGCGGCCTGCTGCATGTTGTGCGTTACGATCAGGATGGTGTAGTTCGCGGCCAGCTCGCGCATCAATTCCTCGATCTTCAGCGTGGCGATCGGGTCGAGCGCCGAGGCTGGCTCGTCCATCAGGATCGTGTCGGGCTTGATCGCGATGGCGCGGGCGATGCAGAGACGCTGCTGCTGCCCGCCGGAGAGCGCCAGGGCGCTCTGGTGCAGCTTGTCCTTCACCTCGTCCCACAGCGCAGCCTGGCGCAGCGACAGCTCCACCAATTCGGCCAGGTTGCCGCGCACGCCGTTGATCCGGGCGCCCCAGGCCACATTCTCGAAGATCGTCTTCGGGAACGGGTTGGGCTTCTGGAAGACCATGCCGATGCGGCGGCGCACCTCCACCGGATCCACGCTGCGGTCGTAGATGTTGGCGCCGTGGTAGCGGATTTCGCCCTGGACGCGGGCATTCGGCACCAGGTCGTTCATCCGGTTGAAGGCGCGCAGCAGGGTGCTTTTGCCGCACCCCGACGGGCCGATGAACGCGGTGATTTTGCGTGGATGCACTTGCAGGCTGACATCCTTGATGGCGCGAAAATTGCCGTAGTAGATGTGCAGGTTGCGCGCCTCGATGGCAAATTCGCTCTCGGTCATACTGGCCGCACCGTTGGCGGTCATCGTGGTGTTTGGTTGCATAGGCTTTCTCTCACCGCTCAAGGGTTGGTAGCGAGCCAGGCTTCGATACGCGCTTTGATCTCATCGCGGACGCGACGGAAGCCGGCCAGGCGCTCCGCTTCACTGCCCTCGGCCGCGGCCGGATCGTCGAAGGGCCAGTGCAGGCGCACGCTGACGCCGGGGAAGATCGGGCAATGCGCTTCGGCGTTGCTGCAGACCGTGATCAGATACCCGAAGTGAACGCGACCCAAGAACTGCGCCACATCCTTCGAGGTCTGGCCGCTGATGTCGAGGCCAGCCTCGGCCAACACCTGCCGCGTGAACGGATGAATCCCTTTCGGCGCCAGGCCGGCGCTGAAGGCGTCAAAGCGGTCGCCCGCGAGTTGGCGCAAGAACGCCTCCGCCATCTGGCTGCGGGCCGAATTGCCGGTGCATAGGAAAAGCACCTTCGTCTTGTTCATCTACACCCTCACTTCCGATCAGTCAGGCTGATATTACGTTCGCCAAGAAATTGCCGCAGGGCCGGCTCATCCGGCACCGTGAGTACCTGCACGCGGCCGCCGCGCCACAGGATCGCCTGGCAATACCAGCGGCCGTTGGGCTGCGCGGGTATCTGGACACGCTCCACGGGCGGATCAAGCACCCAGCCTTCGGTAAGCGCGTCCCGTAATTCGGCCAGCGTGACCGCCAATTGTGCTCTGTTGTAACGTTTCCCCGGCATCCGGTCTCACCCCTCGAACCGATAGCCGATCCCGCGCACTGTCACGATACGTGTGGGGTTCGCCGGATCGGCTTCGATCTTCTCGCGCAGCCAGCGGATGTGGACATCCACGGTGCGCGTGTCGCCGTAGAAATCCGCGCCCCAAATACGGTTGAGCAGGAAATCACGCGTGAGCACCGCGCCGCGCTGGCGCATCAGCTCGGCCAGCAGGCTGAACTCGCGCGGGCTGAGCAGCAGCTCGTGGTCGCCCAGATGCGCGCGGCGGCTGACCAGGTTGAGGGTCAACCCTTGTCCGGCGCCGGCCGTCGGGTCGCTGGAGTGCAGTTCATCGCCGCTGGCGTGACGGCCCGCGCGGCGCAGCAACGCCCGGATGCGCGCCTGCAGCTCGCCCAGGCTGAACGGCTTGGTCAGATAGTCATCGGCGCCGCTCTCCAGGCCCACGATCTTGTCCAGCTCGCCGGTGCGCGCTGTCAGCATCAGGATCGGCACATCGGAGGACTGGCGCAGGTTGCGACAGACGCTCAGGCCATCCAGCTCAGGCAACATCAAATCGAGAACGACCAGGTCGGGCTGCTCGGCCTGGGCCTGCTCCAACGCCGCGCCGCCGCTGGCCGCAGTCACAACCCGATAGCCGACATTGCGCAGGTTGAACGCCAGCGTCTCGACGAGGGTCGTGTCGTCATCCACCAGGAGGATCTTTTCGGTCACGCGTCGTGCTCCACTTCAATTCCAACGAGATAGATCGAATGATAGTGCGCGCTCGTTAACTCGACTTTATTGATGGATTAACTTAACGCAAAGGTGATGTTAAGGATTGCTAATGAGGCGTGGATACGTCTCGATTTGACACCCTGCGGCGCATGTGGCATACTGGGGCAGTGAAAATTGATAGTAACTATCAATACGCATCCAGCAACTGCACTGCGGATGACCTGTTGGCGGCCATCGTGCAGGCGGGGCATTCCAACACGCGGGCGCGGCGCGCGGTGCTGGCTGCGCTGTGTGAGGCGAACGGCCAGGCGACGCCAGCGCAGTTGTTGGCGTTGGGCCGCGTGCATCAGCCAAACCTGGGCCTGATCACGGTGTACCGGACGCTGGAGATCCTGAGCGCCCTGGGTCTGGTGCGCAAGTTACACCTGGATGAAGGGTGCAGCACCTATGCCCTCAGCCCGGCCGGTGTCCTGCACACCGACGGTGACATTGCGCCGTCGGACGCGCACAGCCATCACGTGATCTGCCAGCGTTGCCGCCGCGCGACAGAGTTTGCGGGCTGCGACATCGAAGTGGTCGTGGCGGCCGTCGAGGCGCAGACCGGCTATCGCGTGCAGGAGCACTGGCTGGAGCTGTTCGGGCTTTGCCCGGAGTGCTTGGCCGCAACCTGAGGCCCCATTCGCATATCGCTCGCACGCGCGAGCCGCGATTGATGTGCAAAAATTGATATGGTTTACCAGTTTTTGGAGAACAGATCCTATGTCTCGCATCACACCCCTATGTGTGTTGGCTTTGGCGGCGGTGATCGGACTGGCGGCCTGTACGCCGCCAGCGCCGGCGGCGCGACCGGCCGCAGCGCCGACCTCGCTTAATGTGCTGGCCGTTGAGACGTTTCTGGCGGACATCGCGCAAAATGTGGCGGGCGACCGCACCCAGGTCGCCGCGCTGATGCCGGGCGGCCTGGATCCGCACGCCTTCGAGCCGACCCCGCAGGATGTGGTCAAGATCAGTCAGAGCCAGGTTTTGATCGCCAACGGCGCGGGATTCGAGGGGTGGCTGGATAAGGTCTTACAGCAAGCGGGCGGCACGCGCACGTTCGTCGCGGCCGCGGCCGGGCTGACCATGCGTGAGCCTGCGGCCGGCGCCGCTTCGGTTGACGAGCACGCCAGCAACCAGCATGAGGGCGACCCGCACTTCTGGCTCGATCCCGTGCTGACGATCAAGTACGTGGAGAACATCCGCGATGGCCTGAGCCAGGCCGATCCGGCTGGCAAAGAGACGTACGCGGCCAATGCGACGGCCTACATCGCCCAGCTCAAGGAATTGGATGGCTGGATCGAGGCGCAGGTGCAGACCGTGCCGGCCGAGCGTCGCCTGCTTGTGACCAACCACGAGTCGTTCGGTTATTTCGCCGACCGCTATGGTTTCACGGTCGTTGGCGCCGTGATCCCCAGCGTCAGCACTGGCGCTTCACCCTCGGCGCAGGAAATGGCCGCGCTGATCGAGCACATCAAAGGGCGCGGCGCGCCGGCTATCTTCCTGGAGGCGGGCGCTAACCCGCAACTTGCCAGGCAGATCGGCCAGGAAACCGGCGTCAAGGTGGTGACCGGGTTGTTCACCCATTCGATCACCGATGCAAAAGGCCCCGCGCCGACCTATATCGAGATGATGAAATATAACGTCAGGACGATCGTAGACGCGCTCAAATAGGGACGGGTCGGTGTTTTGACAGTTCGTTCCCCGTCGGTTAGAATGAATCTAATGCGCAAACGTTTGCTCATCGGGAGTAGTTAATGCCTACCGTCTCGATCGTAGACATCGCTCGCCTCGCCGAGGTCTCCCCCTCGACGGTCTCGCGCGCCTTGCAAGATCATCCGCGCATCAGCCCGGAGCGCCGCGCGGAGATCCAGCGCCTGGCGGAGTCGCTCGGCTATCGGCCGAACCAGATGGCGCGCGGGCTGGTGACGGGGCGGTCGCACATGCTCGGCGCGGTCGTCACCGATGTGACCGACCCGTTCGTGGCCGAAGTGCTGAAGGGCGCGGCGGCTGCGGCGCGCGACGCCGGATATGGCCTCCTGTTCGCCATGTCCAACCGGAACCCCGGCCAAGAACTGGCGGCGGCCGAGACATTGCTCGATCACGATGTGGACGGCCTGATCGTGATCTCTAGCCGCGTCCCCAGTCGCTACGCCGACCTGGCGCGGGGCGGTGACCGTGAGACAGGGGATCAGGCGCCGGTCGTGTTGGTCAATAACGAGTTGGCCGGCGCGCGCATTTTCAGTGTGCGAATGGACAATGTCGGCGGCGCGGCCGCGGCGGTGGCCTATCTCAGGCAGCTCGGCCACCGGCGCATCGCGTTCGTGGCCGGCCCAGAAGGCGGCCGCAGCAACCGTGAGCGGCTGACGGGCTATCTGCAAGGCATCGCGGCGAACGGGCCTGGCCCCGCAGCGGAGCTGATCGTGAACGGCGGCGGATTGCTCGAGGATGGCCCGCGGGCGTTGGCCGCGTTGACCCAATCTGAGGTCGTGGCCGACCGGCCGACCGCGGTGCTGTGCTACAACGACCTGGCGGCCATCGGGCTGCTGGCCGCGGCCGCCCGTGCCGGCCTCCGCGTTCCTGGCGACCTATCGGTGGTCGGCTTCGACAACATCCCGCTGAGCGCCTACGCCACGCCGCCGCTGACGACGTTCGAACAGCCGACCGGCGCGCTGGGCCGCGCGGCCGTGGAGAGTTGCTTGCGGGCGCTGGCTGGCGTCCCCGCGCCCGAGGTGGTGCTCAAGGGCCGCCTCGTCGTGCGGGAGAGCGCCGGTCCGCCCTGATCGTTGCGCACGTTGGGCGGTTTCCGTAAGCCGCCCAACGTGTAACCATACTGTTTGTTCAATCGGTATTGCGCAAACGTTTGCATAATACCGGTCATCCAAATTCCAATCAAGGAGATGTCGTTCCGATGAAGCAAAAAGTTCGTGTTGCGATCGCAGGCGTCGGCAACTGCGCCAGCAGCCTGATCCAGGGCGTGACCTATTACGCCGAAGCCAGGCCGGAAGACAAAGTGCCCGGCCTGATGCATGTAGATTTGGGCGGCTATCACGTCAGCGACCTGGAATTCGTCGCCGCCTTCGACGTGGACGCCGACAAGGTCGGCAAGGACCTGGGTGCGGCGATCTTCCGCGGGCAGAACAATACTTATCGTTTCGCGGCCGTGCCCGACCTGGGCGTGACCGTGCAGCGCGGGCCAACGCTGGATGGCCTCGGTAAGTACCTGCGCCGGGTTATCGCCGAGTCGGACGCCGCGCCGGTGGACGTGGCCCAGGCGTTGCGCGATGCGCGCGCCGATGTGCTGATCAACTATCTGCCGGTGGGCAGCGAGGAGGGCGCGCGTTTCTACGCCGAGCAAGCCCTGGCTGCAGGGGTCGGTTTCGTCAACTGTATCCCGGTCTTCATCGCCAAGGACCCGGCCTGGCGGGCGCGCTTCGAGGCCGCGAAACTGCCGATCGTCGGCGATGACATCAAGAGCCAGGTGGGCGCCACGATCACCCATCGCGTGCTCACGCGGCTGTTCGAGGATCGCGGGGTGCGCGTGGATCGCACCTACCAGCTCAACTTCGGCGGCAACACCGACTTCATGGGGATGCTGGAGCGCGAGCGGCTGGAGAGCAAGAAGATCTCCAAGACCAACGCCGTGACCTCGCAACTCACCGAGGCGTTAGGTGACGAGAATGTGCATGTCGGCCCCAGCGACTACGTGCCCTGGCTGACCGATCGCAAGTTTTGCGAAATCCGCATCGAGGGGACGACCTTCGGCGATGTGCCGCTGCTCGTGACGGCGCATCTGGAGGTGTGGGACAGCCCGAACAGTGCGGGCGTGGTGATTGATGCGGTGCGCTGCGCCAAGCTGGCGCTCGATCGCGGCATCGGCGGCGCGCTGCTCGGCCCGTCGAGCTACTTCATGAAAAGCCCGCCGGAGCAGTATACCGATGACGTGTGCAAGCGCAAGGTGGAAGCATTCATCGCTGGAAACGGCCAGTAATTCCCTTGTGGCCGTCGTGCAGATACGCACGGCGCTGGCGGCATAGGGTGAGACGAACGCGTCAGGCGTTTTCGAACGCGCCTGACGCGTTTGAATATTAAGACGCGGTGGGTGTTGGTGTGAATTTGGCGCCGGATGACAAAAATCAAATTCGGGGGCTTGACAAGGGGATCCCTTTGTGATATATATGGTATACCACATATGACATACCTGATTCGGTAACTAGGATCGTCTTATGATACCCGATGTAGCGTCCACGGCAGTCGCACCCCCGACGTTCGAGCTTGTGAAACTCGAACGCACCCTTTTGGGCGACCAGATTTTGGACATTCTCCGCGAGCAAATCATCAGCGGCCGGATTCTTCCGGGTACGCCGCTCGTCGAGCGTGAGCTTGCCGAGCAACTCGGCGTCAGCCGCATCCCCGTGCGTGACGCGTTAATGCAGCTTGAAACCGAGGGCCTGGTCATCAGCAGGTCGAATGGCCGCTGTGTCATCGAACTAACGGAGCGCGATATCCGCGAGCTTTACCAGGTCCGCTTGGCCTTAGAAAAGCTGGCCGTGCGTTTGGCGGCGCAGAATGCCAGCGCGACCGACCGGGTCGCGTTATGCGACAAGGGACGCGAGATGGCGCGCGCCATCGCTGATAACGATCGCCATGCTTACCGTCGCAACGACCTGGACACGCATCGCCTGATCTGGCAAATGTCCGGCAACACCCACCTGGTGCGTGCCCTTCAGGCGATGCTTGGCCCGATTTTCATGCTGGTTTCCCGCCACGCCGATCATTTCGACTGGTCTGAGACCCGCTCTCTGCACGAGGAGTTGATCGGCTGCATCTGCGCCGGAGATGCGACCGGCGCCGAAGCCAATATCGAACGCCATATCGAGAACGCCCGCCAGCGGTCGTTGAAGTTGTTTGCCGGAGGGTTGTTGTAAAGAGGCATGCCGGGGTTGCCCGGTTGTTTCCCGGAGCCTCACGAAGGAGGTGCAAGCTGCCGATCCAGAAACGCGAAGGTGTCTGTTCCGCATGACGGCTGCAACTGTGCAGCCAGGATATCTGAAAGACTCGCTTCATCAAGGAGGATACACACATGGCTAAGCGTATCACACGACGCACATTCCTGAGCATGTCGGCATTGGCGATGGGCAGCACGCTCGCGGCCTGCGCTCAGCCGGCCGCGCCCGCACCCGCGCCCACGGCGGCGCCGGCGAAGGCGGCCGAGCCTACCAAAGCGCCTGAACCGACGAAAGCGCCCGAACCGACTAAGGCGCCAGCGCCTGCGCCGACCAAAGCCCCCGAAGCCACCAAGGCGCCTGAGCCTACCAAGGCGGCCGCCGCGCCAGCCAGCGCCTTCAAGGAAGCGCCTACGTTGGCCGACATGGTCAAGGCTGGCAAGCTCCCGCCGGTTGATCAACGTCTGCCCAAGGAACCTCAGGTCGTCAAGACCTTCAAGGACGCTGGCCAGTACGGCGGCACGCTTCGCTTCGGCCAGCCTGATAGCGGCTTGTGGAGCTTCACCTGTCTCCGTTGTACGGGGTTGTTCGAGTATGATTTTGCCAATA
>Ga0172369_10003658_pt1 | contig 20056 bp, 8 predicted proteins | sample LakKiv25m_FD_114539 | JGI IMG/M metagenome (GOLD analysis project Ga0172369, IMG submission 114539) | Freshwater microbial communities from Kabuno Bay, South-Kivu, Congo - kab_022012_11.25m | ecosystem: Environmental > Aquatic > Freshwater > Lake | place: Democratic Republic of the Congo...
TACTCTTTCGTTTGCACTATCTAATAGTGAGCAGATTTTATCTGAATTTAATGTTAGAAATTTTCTTTCATTCATATTTTTCTCAACTCAGTTATACTAGTATTAATTTTTTAATCCTTAATCATTTTCCTCTCCAAACATTTCCTCTTGCAAATATTTAATCATTCTATAATCATTTAGCTTTTCGCTTAAAATAAACAACAGGTTTACCATATTCTCCATCACTAACAGACTTAAGTGAATGTTCTACATCTTCCGATGGCCCGAGTTTGCTTGTCCATTTACCATTTGAAAGTTGACGAGCAGCATGAGTAGGATTACCTTCTTCATCTGCAAATAATACTAACTTTACATAATTATCGTCATAATCCGGATAGTCACATAATTCATATCCCATGCTAGAATATAAATCGATAAAAGCTTCTATTGTTTCTTCTTTCTTTATGTCATCTGGCCAATAAGCATCTTTGTGGGGCCACCACCACTTCGAATCATCATCAACCGACCAAGCAATACAATTGTAAGCAAATGATGGTTCACTAGTCTTAATAAAAGGATCAACTTCCGAATATGGAAATGACCTAAGAGAAAATTTAACTCCTTTGTTCATACCAGTTAATCCAGTCTTTTGACATTAATTCAACATTACCCTTATTTTTTTCTTCGACTGGATCAGTACCTGTCAATCGTCTTAATGCTTCAAACCAAAAGTCCGGTTCGTTCTTTAGGTCATCTATAATTAAAGGAAGAACTTTTTCACCCAATTCTAAAATCTTATTATAGCTTTCAAGGCTCTGAATTTTACTTGGAGATGAAATTAGTTTTTTTTCTTCCTTCCAAACCGACTTAAAATAGTTGAACTTCAACGTTAACAATTGTGGGCTACTTAATGACTCAGGTGAAACTAAATAAAGAAGTTTTTCAATGTCATCAATTAAATTATCGTACCTTATAACTACAATATTTTTTCCCAACCCTTTAAGTTTATCTCTCTTTTCTGCGTCATCCTTAATTATATAGTCTTTATCATGGTCTGGTCCATCAATAAAGACACATAAACGCGGTTTATAAAAAAGATCGGCTTCAGCTATCAAAATACCTTCATGAGAAATAACCTCATGTATGCTCTCAGGCGGTTGAATCTTAAGTTCTTTAAGTATAGATAAAACTTCTTTTTCTAAGCTTGACTTGCATTGGCGAATAAATTCATCATATACGAAATCATAATCTTGTAATTGAATATGTTCAATAGTGTCCAGTTCTGCTAATCTAAAGAAGAATTCTTTAACTAAATTCCTGTCAAATTGAGTGTGATAGAATTGATTGTAAAATGAGCAGATGCAATTATAGCAAGCTTTTATACAGGCATCATTACTATCTGTTTTGTCTTTTTTAATATGAAGTATCTCAAGAGACTTTTCAGCTATTCTTCTTAGAAGAACGGAGTCTTTTAGAATTGCTGACAAAGTTCCAGTTCCACCTTCTGAAACTTCGAAAATAATGATTCGGCTAGGTTGGTCGGGCATTAGTTGAATGAATCCGTTGAGTTCTGCATCATCAAGATTTAATGTGTATGATATAGACTGAAGTAAAGTATAAAGCAATGTTCGTGCGAATGATTCCTCATTTTCACCATGGAATATTCCATCTCGAAAAGCCACTATGTCATTTTCTGATTTAACAAAAAGAGCAAGATTTCTAATCACATTTCTTGCATTTGCTGGATTATTTTGGAAGTGCTCTTGTAAGTTTCCAACTAAAAGCCATTTATTTGTGTGTGGATCTATTATAAAACCTCTATCTTTTTCTGATCTAAAACCTAAATTAAAATGAAACATCGTTGCAGATCTCTCAAAGGACAAATTTGCGAACGTATTTTCAGCGGCAATTAAATTGAAATGCTTCGTATTGGTAGAAAGTCGATAACTATGTTCCGTCAAATAACCCTGCTTTATTCTCTCCTCTTCATCACTTGTAATCCTCATACGCTTTCTTGCGCGCATTCGAGGCATATTGAGAGCCTTAATTGAATGAACATTTTCTAAAGTTGAACCACAAGAAATACAATTTGTTGGTCTAGTTTGGTTGGTTTTTAATTTGTCTGCAAATCCGCAAAATTCACATATCAAAAATTCTTCTTGGTTATTTAAATCAGTTTCGCCGGTTATATGCTCAACTAAAAATTTCTGTCCTTCATAATAAAGTGTATTGTGTGGAGCAAATTCTGTTAATGCTATAACCTGTTCCCGATTTATACTTTCTTCTGCTTTTTCATATAGGAATCTTATTTGTTTCGTAATTGTCGGGAAAGCGTAGTTTGGTAGAAATCCTACCTGACTAAGGTATCGATAAACATAAAATTCCCCTTCGCCATCTTTTATATCCTGATTTCTTTTTTCAAGGGCAGTCCTTCTTACATGGAAAATTGAATTATCCGCCTGATTTTCTCTTCTTATTTTATCATCGAGGTTTGTAAATTCTTTTAGTGATTCCAGGAAATCTTCTCTTAAATTGTCGAATGCGGAATCAAGATTTTCTACAAAATTATTTATCTGGTTTTCAATAAGAATCCAATTTAATTCTCCATCAGAATTTTCTATTTCTATTCCGAATGCTTTTTTAATCCCATCAATAATATTTTGTTTCGACTTGTTAACTGAGTTATTAAGATCCCTTTTATAATCTGGAAACATAGGAATCTTGTTAAGAATATCATTGTAATTTAGAATTTTTGATGAATTTTTATATAGTTTATTATCTATTGTCTGAAGTATTAATGAGTTCACATGGGCTAAAAATAATTTAACGTTATCAAGATTAAACCTTGGCATTGAGATTTTTCCTGAAACCATCTCCATAGGACGATTGTAAAAGTATTGATCGTGTGATCCTCTACCTGGGCCAGAACCACAGAAAGTAGTTATTAATGAACCCTGACCACTTCGACCCGCTCTACCAGCTCTTTGAACATAATTACTTGGATTAGGTGGGACATTTCGCATATAAATAGATGATAATGTTCCAATATCAATGCCTAATTCCATAGTAGGGGTCGATACTAATAGATTTAACTTGCCAGCCTTAAAATCATTTTCTCTTTGTTTCCTCAAATCACCTTTTACTTGTGCTGAGTGGTCTGCAGCTCTAACAATAATATCGCTATTTGGAATTAAAGAGTATTGATGATAATAATAATTATGTGAGTCACTATAATCTTGGAGAGGATCAGTACATTTTAACTGAACACAGTAGTTCATTTTCTTCCAATTATATTTGGCATCACATCTCGGACATTTAGCTTTAAATCCAGCTGATGGAAGTTTTAATAAGATCAAGTCACTCGTTAAAAGAATAACTTCCTGGTGGTTTTCAGTATTCTTTATCAAGTAACCAGATGATGATGATCCTAGAAAATCTAACGTCTCTTTTAATATCGAATCATCATCTTGTGGTCCAAATGCTTTTTCAATCCAAGAAGAAAATCTGCGTGAAGTACTTAATGCGTGAGGATTGTACATATATTTAATTTTATCATGTATACCATCAGAGAATCCACCCGGTTTTGTGTTTTCTATAGCTTCGAATAATCGATATTCAGGATGCTCAGATTCTAAATATGAAATAACTTCCTGTCTGAATGGTTCTTTATTTATAAGATCATTATGATTAATAGCAACTTCCAATCGGAAAATATCCATAAACCCAGTTAGGTAATCATACAGCAGATCCTTATCAACTTTCTTAAGCAAATCATATTCCTTGAGAGCTGCAGGATTATGGATCCAATCCCATAGTTCTTCATAATTAACTTCGAGTAGACCAACATCTTCTAAATTTTGCGAAGCAAATTTCTTTGTGCCTCTGATTTCAACAAATAAATATGTCTCCAGATATCTTAGCAGATGTCTTTGAAATCTTCGGAACATTGGATTCCTGGGCATACTGCTTGGGACTAGTTTTTCAAAAAGTTTACTTGGAATATCTTTTACATTTATACCTTCTTGATTCTCACTTAATACTTGATGTAATGCCTGTCTAAAGAATATCTGGTTATACCAATCGTTAAAATGGCCTGCTTGGAAAGCAGAATCCTGCCGGTTATCCGAAAAAGCAATTACTTTTTTCTCATTGCCTGAAGTTGCATTAATAGAAGCTGCGGTTAATACATTTGTACCAGTTGCTCTTCCAATGGAGTTTAATAGAAAAAGCTTAGTATATTCTCTAACCTGACCACCGTGTTCAGTTTTACAGTTAATACACATTCGCATTGGATTTGGAATAAATATTCCTTTAAGTTCATCTTCATTATAGTAGGTTGCATATTTATTTTTGGTTGTATCTAATGATATTTGTCTCGGGACTAAATCTTTGTATTTACTTTTTATTTCACGTTTTACTGGGGTTAACCAGCTGTCGGGATAATCATCTGGAATAGTAAAATCAACATTATTTGAATAATATCCTGTAACTTCGGGGCTTTCAAAATCATATATTGACCACGGAACTATTTTGTTATCCTTTAACAACCCAACACCAAAATACTCCTGACCGCAAATACGACAAAAGTGAAGTGGAAGAAGCGTAACTGTTCCTCGTCCTTCTTCCTTACATTTAGGACAGGTGATTTCCCCAGATGAACTTATATAGCCACACTCATCAATAATACATTTTCTAAGCTCTTTACCCTGATTAAAAAATGTATGCAACTTGGTAATAAATCTTGGAACGACATTTCCTGTATCAGTTGTAATTTGACCTGACATACCCAAATAAAAACCAGCTAATAGTTCTAATGCGGCCTGCTGCTTTGAAAAAGTTGAACGCACTTCAATATGATATTTGTCAGCAAGTTCATTAAATCCATAAATGTGCTCACTCAATTTTGTTTCAATGAAGAATAGAGTTTTGGAAGATTTTAATTTTTCGCCCAGTTCCTCAAAGCTGAAATCGGTTTTGATATCCGAGCCCATAAGAGACTTGTAAAGAGCAGCTATTGAAGTAGTATTACTTTCATTAAAATTATTTATTAAATCTTCAGTTACTTCAATACTAGGATTTAGAATTTCGCCTTTGAAATAAAGAGTTTCATCTTCTGTTTCCTTTACAACATTTTCCGGTAAGAATTTTTCACCAAAAAACTTCGTAGCAAATTCTGCTACGACTTCATCTGAATTAACACCTTCTTTCTCACTTACCATCGTAGCTGATGTTCCAATGCATATCAGGTTCCCAGAAGTATTCGTTCTTTGTTTTAATCTTCTGATCAGAAAGGCAACATCCGTTGCTTTTTTACCACGATAAGTGTGTAATTCATCAATTACTAAAAATTTCAAATTTTCTCTGTAACCTTCAGGGAATAGTCCTCTATCTTCCAATCTTGTTAAAAGTAATTCTAACTGAACATAGTTTGTTATCAGAATATCGGGGGGATTAAGTTGCATCTCGAGTCTGGATATAATTTCTGAGTCATTCGGTTGAGCATCTTGACCAAATATGTCTCTATATGATTGAAGTGCCGTATCCTTGTCTGCTTTTGTATCCCCAGTGTAGATTCCAATCTTAAGTCCAGTACCATTTAATTTTTTTGCCAATTCGTAGTATTGTGAATTTGCAAGAGCATTCATTGGATAAATAATTATAGCTTTAATTCCCCTTTGTCCTTCAACCTTTTTATTCAAGCAATAATTAATGATGGGTATTTCAAAGCAAAGAGATTTTCCTGAAGCTGTTCCTGTAGTTACAATAAGATTTTGCTGTTTCTTTACCGCAATTTCGATTGATTGCTGTTGATGAAAGTATGGGTGAATAACATTATCACCAATTTTAAAAATGTTTAAACACTGTTTATCGAGAATGCCCACTTCAACAAGATCTGTAAGCTTTTTACCTTGCTTAAACTTTTTAGTAATCTGTAACAGCGGTTCTCTCCAAAGCAGATTACCATGTTCGCTTTGTGTCCTTACGAACTCCTCAATCTCTTTATTCTTAAATTTTTGAAAAGTTTTAATGTAAGATTGATATTGAAATTTTATCTCATCAAATACTTTAAATGGATTCATATTAATACTTAAATAAATTTTTAATGATTGTAGACCTCAGTTTAAATCTCTTCTAACATCAATATTCATTGGGTTAGAAATTCCACAATGTGGGCACTTTATATCAAATGGGCTTAGTGGACTTGTATCGTGATAAGTCCAAAAACTTCCTAACTTCCATAGCCTATTATAACAATTACGGCAGTAATTTATTATAAATTCAAAGCCGCATTTTTTATTATTACACAAAATGAAATACTCTCGACCATTATTATTCTTGCCTGTTTTGTCCCGCTGATTTTTTGTTACTGCCGAAGAACAAATCGGGCAATAAAGTTCTTTAATAGTCCGGGGATAAGGATCAAATTTGATTTCAGGATTATTTGCATCTTCGATTGCACATTTCGTTTCTTCTTCTAAACCATATTGAAAAAACATTATTAAGAGTCTTTGCAAATTACTTTCTTCGCTTGGCCGAAGTAGAACAGATCCGAATTTATGATCCGGCTGCGTTTGATTTTGTATTAATAACGAATCACCACCGTAATAAGAAGAAATACTCCAATTTTGTGTAGTAGTGGGTGAGGTTATTTTATTTAATGATGGATGTAATACAAAAACATAATTATTCATTTCCGATGAAAGGAAATCTCTTTCTCCATAATCTTTTATATTCGTTAACAAGTTTATTTCATCTAATACTTCACTCTGGTCTTTATAATCCTTAAACTTTGCATCAATAATCAAGGAAGCCAACCTATCGCTAAAGATATTTGATGAAGCATTTTCAAAATTATAAAGATCAATACGGTAATCAGGAGTTTTATGGTTAAACAAAACAGGTTGATAAAATAACTTTAGGTTAAGACCAATTGCACTTGAAGTAAATTCAAATTCCGTAGTTTTATTAGATTGAGGTTTTACTGATTTAATTAGATTATTTTTCCAACTATCACCAGCAAATTTATAGACATTTGTAAGCATCTCGATGATTTTGATCAAGCACCACTTTTCATAAACCTGAGGCAGGTCAACAATTTCATAATCATCAATGGTTAAAAGAGATTCAAAAGTGTTTTCTTCTATATTGGATTCTTTCATCATTTTATCAAATGATGATTTCACTTTACTATAATCGGGATTGTAAATAAAAATTACAGACTGAGGAAATCTATATGCGGGCTTAATTTTTAATTTGTTAAATGAGGCGACTAAATTGTTAACTTTTTTTGAAAGTGGATTCATTTCAGAAATTGTTTGCTCCCATCGTTGCTGTTCTGTAATAAAATACTTCTTTTGAGCTTTCAAGTTTGTGATTTCTTTTTCCTGGAGTTTTTTCTCTTTTGACGATAGTACTCTTTCCCAATTGTTGTTTTCTAAGTCCTTTCTCCATTTTTCAAATTGCTGACTTCTTTGATGCTCATTTGAATCAATCAACTCCATCAATTCTATGTTTTCAATTTCCCTTTTCTCGTATCTTTTTCCTTTTGATTCGAAATGCTGCTTTTGTGGTTTATCCACCTTCATTCTAAAACAATCATATCGTTTAAAAATATCTACAAATTGATGTGAAAACTCCAATAGGTATTTAAGATCGCTTTGTGGTGTAGAATTGTATTCATATATATCTGTAAAAAAAGAACAGTTATAATTTGAGCTCCTAGGTTCACTTGTTATTTTAAACTTCAATTCTATAATATTTGGTTTACCTACAAAAAAAGTTTGCCGATTATTTCTGACAATATCATTTATTAATTTTTGTTTCTCTTCAATTTTTTTTCTTTCACGTTCAATTGTAAAATCCAGAGTGGCAGGATTCACTTTAAATTTATCAGAGTAACTGTTTATCCTTTTTTCAATTTCTTTAATTTTGAATTTAATCCTTTTCGAAAACCCAATTGAAATTCTTTCCTGGTGGTATAATAACAACGATAGCTTTTTTGCAAGTCCGGCTATATATCTATTTTCGGGTGTATTAAATGATGTTTCATAACCTCTGCTTGAGAGAGTTTTAGGTTTTCCCTTAACCGCAAGTTCCATAAAAGTCCGTGGGATGGGTCGAACTCTTTCTGGCTTTAATAAAATTTGTTTTTCACGCAGTTCATTATGCGGCATTCTTAAAATATTCTTCGAAGCTCTAATGAATTCAGTTAAGTGTTGATAGAATTTTTCTGAAAAGACACCAGTTTTAGAATAGTCCTCAACTGTAACACCGCTATTCACATCAAGTATTAGTTCCCAGCAAGTGTTTTTAAAGTCATTTAATATTTCATCATATTCATCAGCTGAGAATTTTGGAATGCTAATGTTTATTAGACAGGCCTGGTCACCAATTCGGATGTTTAATTTACCAGCTCGTCTATGAGAAGGAGCGTCCATATACCAAAATTTGTATCCATTAGAAGATTTAATTGATTTCCAATCTCCATTCTCTATCCAATATATTTCTTTCGTAATTGGATCTTGAACTTTTAAGAGTTGTTCGGTTGAACCATCGGAATGAGCTAATTCAGGTGCGATTTTATTATCAAAACATTTGACAGAAATTTGAGCAGTTGTCTTCTCATCAATTTTTGGGTAGGAGAAAGCGTCAGCGGAAAAACCCAATTCAGGATCATAATCCATCTCTAATGGAGCCAAGGCTTTTTTGATTGCTCCAATTTTGTCCTTTGCAATCCAATTAATACTGATTAACCTTATTTCAAATTTGGGCTCCATAAAAAAATATTATACCCAATAATTATAGACTAGGTCCGAGTTTTCTGCTTTTTTGATCATCCGCTCTAATTCTATTGAAGCATTATTTGAATCAGGTATTGATTCTCCATCTAATTGTGAGGAAACATCTGCGTGAAATTTTTTAATAATATCGTGCATACTTTCTTCAGTGCTACCAACTTTTTTATTGCCATCGATTGACAATCTTGGCAGCAGCTTATGTCTTAATATATTATTTAAGATTTGCTTTTCACTCACATCTAATTCAGAAAGTAAGTTACGGTAAAGAAGTGATTGCCTGATGGTTCTTAATCCTAAATCAACACCAACTTTTTCAAAGTGATCATTTGCCCAGCTCTTTAAAGTATTTACTAAAGAATCACTTAAATCATAATCGGGATATTTGTTTCTAAGCGGTAGGAATTCTGATGGATTCACATAAACTTTTTTCGGTTCAATTTTATATGCAGTAATCTGTTCAGATATTTCTTTCAGATTATATCTTAATGGGCTATCAAATTTTATAATATGAGCCCTATCCAAAACTTTGGGTGAAAGATAGTGTGTGGTTTCATCTATATTTATTGCACCTATGATTCGAACATTGCCAGGAAATTTCAATTTACTTGGAACATTCAGTATTCCATTTAACATCCTTCTTAATCTGGAATGTAAACTAACAAACGTCTCGTTATCATTTATTCCAATCATATTTCTCAATTTTTCATTGATATCTTTGTTGGATAAGAAATGACCAAAGTCATTTATAGATTCCTCAGGGATTTCACCTCTCGCTTCATCAAGTATTTTTATTACCGCTTTGAACTCAGAAAATACGTGTTCAGCTTCATCTGAAGAGTATAAGACAATTTCAGGCTGAACATCGCGGTTTTCCAACGCAGATAGAAAATCTGCAAAATAGTATTCGACTCTTGCCAAATTCATTTCATCAAGACAAATTATATGCAACCTCGATGGATCTCTTTCAGCTTCAATAAGTGCATCTAAAAATGGTGCTGTCAGATATGATCTTTGAAGAGGATTGTAAAAACCAAGTAGATCTTCTGAGCTTGTCCAATTTGGTTTTACAGGAATTACTTTTGCAACACCGCTCATAGCTTCAGCAAAGGATTTTACAATTTGTGTTTTTCCTGATCCCGACAATCCACTAAGTATAATAAAATCATTTGTTCGAAGTAGAGTTAAAAAATCTTCAATTAGAAAACGAGGATAGACGATCCCTTTATTGAACGTGTATGAATGAATGTATGAGACGAGATCAGAAAAATTATTATTGATCGCATTAAATGCGATGGTTTCTTTATCAGGTTGAAAATCCGAGTTTGATTCCAACTTAAATGATTCATAAACCTCATCGGTTATTAAATCCAGTTTATGAAGCCAATCTGCTCTTTCTTTAATAAAATCCTTAAGTGTATTAATTCTCATAATTAAATTCTCTTCCTCTATTGTGAGTTTTTGAATTTTCGCACTTTGCTTTACAATGCTGCTTGATATTTCTTCGGATTGGTACTGAAGGCTTGAAATTAAATCACTTTTTTGAGTGAATGTTGTGTTTAGTTTTTCAAGCTCTGAGGTTTTATTATTAAGCTTGTTTTCCTCTTCACTTAGCAAGTTCTTTTTTTCTTTAATTGCTTCGTCAATTTCTTTTTCTGCTTTTTTAATATTCTTTTTTATGTGATAGGAAATTGCTGTTTGCGGCAGAAGGATATAATCACCATCAGTTACCAATTCTTCTTTCGGTAATCTTTCAAGAACTTTAATTGAAGATTGATCACAATTAATTAAAAATGGATTCCACCATTTTTCCCTTTCATTTTTGTTACTAAGCCGAAAATGAATCTGGACATAATTATCCCTGTACTCTTCCCTTACTCCCTTACCAATATATGCACCTAGCTTATATAATGATTCTTTTACTCTCCAATCATAAAATGGATATTCAAGAACCTCACCCTTTTGATTTTTTATATCCTTCAACCAGGCAAGTTTTTTATCCAATCCTAAAACTCTTACATAGCCTGTAATAATTGGTGCCTCAAGATGCCAATAGTTTAACAAGTAGTTTAATAATTCTTCATCGGAAAGTTTCTTTGCCTGCTCAATAGATTCAAGTGGAGTAAAATTGCTATTATTTTGTTCTGAATTTTTAGACATAATTAACTAATATCTAGTTCATCATAATATTTAAGGATTGTTTCTTTAGTTCGATAATACCCATAAATATTAATTTCTCTCTTTTTCAAACCTGGGAAAGTTTCAAAAATGTAATTCATTTCATCTTTAGTGATTCCATAAAGTTGGAAATAAATTGCATCCAACATACACTGATTTTCTAATCTCTTTTTTGTATCCCAGGTAAATGGTTCACCAGAATAGTCCAAATAATTTGCATAGTCCTTTAAATCATAAGCTGTGTAAGTTAGTTCTAACAATAACTTTTTAATTAAAGATATTTGTTTATCATTGTATTTATCAGGTGGAATAATGGGAAGTTGTTTAAGAATATAATTATTCAAATGATTTCCACCAATTTTCTGTCTAGAAACAAAGTCTAATACCATAGAATTTAAATTGGTGTAGATTAGATAATCATTTTTTAAAAAAGAGATCAACAATGGTAAGTTGTTTCCATAAGCAACACTTGGTACAATCGAAAATATGCAAGTTCTCTCACTTCCTGAACTTGTAACATCTCTAAAAGCTAATAACCCCTTAAAACGTCGATTGTCAACAATATTTTTCAATAATTCTAGGATATCTTCCTTGGACATTATCATTTTTATTTCATCGACAGCAAGAGGAAATATTTTCCCCATCATTAAGTAATCCGGACTGTCAAGGTTTATATCTAAATCATTGTTTAGAAGTTTATTCTGAAGCACAAAACTTAAATATTCTTCGTTTGATTGTGTCCTTAAATAGCTTGCTAACCAGAGATACAGAGCTTGTTTGATGATTGGAATGTTATCAGAATAATATTGATCAATTATAATATCAGGAACTCTTGAGAGGATAGGGATATTATTTTGATTGACCCAAAACCTTGGTTGCACAACATAATTAGGATTCCTCAATAATTTTTCTGCAGTTTCCACATTATCGTGCCTACCTTGAACAACATCTTGCACAGATTCTATCGAGCTGTATCTGTGATTATATTGATCAATCATTTTCCCTTCATAAAGAGGCAAATAAATTTCATCAGCTGATTTAAAGACATTTCCTTTTATGACAAATCCAAGATTTTCTAATTCGCTTTTTGTTTTGAATAATCCAGAATCATTAGACATATGAAACATTGTATAGTACTTGACCTGCCAAGGATTCCCATTCTCTGAAACGTTATCATTTACCAATACCGGATATCTACTATAGATTTTTTTTACGATATCGGCATCCGTTTTATTGCTAAACACCGGACAATTACCAGTATTAGGATTAATTGCAAATAATTCTTCTGAAGTAAGAGAAAAGTGTCTAATTTCATTATTCAAATGCTCGGGATTAGTAGCATTGAACAAAAAATCAATTGGACTATCATTGCTCCCACCACTAGTAGTTAACAAGCAAAACTTTGTATTCCTATGAACGTCGTGAAATATTCCTTCGATATTTTCAAAATCAAATAATGATATCAGATTTTTATTTGAGACTATATCAGAAAAGAAAAACTTCGTAGTGTCTTGAGTGGCAACTCCAGAGGGGACAATTATTCCCACCCGACCCAATGAGCTAATTACATCTTTTGCTAATTCTGTAAATACCATATAAGTATTTACATCGCCTCTACCCATTAATGGATACTTTTTTGAATCAACCAAAAATTTAGACTCATTTTCTATAACAGATTTTTCAGTAGAATACTTTTTATACAGTGCGGAATCTTCTTCTTTTAACTCTTCTATTAGCGCTAATCTTTTATTCTTTGTAGCATTTGCAATATCTGGTCTGATTGATTTAAAAAATTCTCTATCCTGAAGCTTCACTTTTTCCCAGGGAGGATTACCAAGTATGCAATTAAATCCACCTTTTTCAAACACTTCAGGAAATTCTAAATGCCAATGAAAGAATTTATAATCCTCAGCAAGTTCAGATATTTCCTTTTCAAGATCTTTATCGAGCGAATGACCAGATTCTATTAAATAAAGAAGTTCATTTGTGGGATATTTTTTCTTCAATGAATCTTTCTTAATGAAGAAAGCGCAAGTCCAGGTATCAGCCAATTTCCATTGAATATTTTCGTGAAATTTCTGATATGAAATGGAATAAGCATCCTCAATTTCCTTAATCTCTTTATTAGTTAACTGTGGTGATCGTATAACTTTAAGATATTCAAGTGCCCTTTTTTCATCTTCAATTATATTAACATCAAACGGTAGTGTAAATTCCAGGGTTCCTCTTGATATCTGATCCAATTCTTTTCGTATTACTTTCTTCAGTTCAGCACATACCTCTTTATCATCAAGAGTAACTTCATTAAAAGCTTCAGGAGGAATTCCCTTTTTAATTAAATCGGGAGTTGCACCAATTAAGGAGTTGCCACATTTTATTTTGTGGTCGAGAAAAACAAGGGGAAGGTTAGGCATTGAGGCAGTAACCCAAAGCGAGAATTTACATAGTTCAACAGCCATCGGGTTTAAATCAACACCATATATACAATTAAGTACAACCAATCTTTTAGCTTCACGAAGCTGTTCATCTGTCGGCAGCTCTTCTTCCCCCTTTTTAATAATTGCAAGCTCATTGCCAAGAGTTTCTAAAGCCGCAATTAGGAACGCTCCGCTACCGCAAGCCATATCACAAACATTCAAATCAAGAATAGTTTTTTCTTTTTCCTCTTGTGAGGATTTATTTTCCAATGCTTTTGCTATTACGGGTTTCAAGGCAGAATCAATCAACAAGGCTACCAACCTTGGATCAGTGAAATACGAACCTGTTGTCTTTCTGCTGAATGATGTGTCATCAAGAAAAAATGATCCGGCAGGATATACTTTATTATCTTTTTCAATTGTATCAGTAAGAATCTTTGGCTCATAATCCAGGAGGCTTTCATAAACTGAGCCTAAGGCATTGATATCGAGAGTAGTATAGTTTATTCGATTAATGATTTTTTCGTTTTCAAAATAACACAACTCATAAATTGCTTTTAACAGGAATTTGTTCTTTAGCGGAAGGTCTTTAATCAGATTGATTTTTTTATCAGAAAATAACTGACCTCCAAAGGCATTTACTTCATCCCCATTTGGAAACTTGTAACCGATTGTTACCAGCTTAAACGTGATCTTTAATCCTTCCCAGAGATCAATGTAGATATCTTCCGAATAGTCGCCTTTTTCAACAAGGTTTCTTAATGCATTAATACTGTAAGTGTTAGCATAAACATAATTCTTAATTGGCAGCCATCCTTTTTGTTCAGCAAACAGCAAGAAAAGAATTCTGTATATAATATTCAGGATTTCATTATATAATTCTTTGGCAATTTTTTCTTTATCATTTTCTTCGCGTAGATGCTCTACAAAACCATTACCTAATATTTCAATAGCATTACGAACCTGGTTGCGGAGTTTCTTACCAATCTCTACTCCAGTATTTCTTGAAAGTTCATAAAATTTTTCGAGTAAACATCCTCTGGCAATATCTTCTAACTCAACTTCATACTTTTGTCCAGTAAACCTTGATTTATGCGCTAATCGAAACAGTGCGCGAAATTGTTCTGAGTTACCAGTTTCGAAAATACCTTCTAAATCAAATTCAATAAATCCCTTTGTAATAGAATGATGGAAATCTCTTAGTATCCTGAACTTTAGACCATTAGTAAGAATAGCCCATTTGTGATCAGAATGATTAAGGAAATTCTGAAGCATATCGTGAGGACTTTTATTCTTATGTGTTTTATTTGATGAGTCTTTTTTGTCGAGATCCTGTTTTAAGGAAACTATATGGACAACCGGAGCATCATTATCACTCCAACCTAAATTGGATAAATTAAATTTTTCACCAATGCCGTTTTCCAGATAAGCTTTATTATAAACAAGATTAAAATCCAGAGATGTAAAAAATGGTTTTAACCATTTATCACGTAATTGAGCATTATCTATTGTTCCATCTAAAATCTGAGAACGGAGATTTTCCCATCTATCTCTAAGTGCTTCAAAAGTTAATGCGATATGATCATTGACCTTAGTAATACCAAAACTATTATCACTAACATAATTAGCACGATTTTCCGCTGCTAACTGAATACAAAAATCTTCAGAGATTATGTTTCCACTTGATTTTATAAAGCTGAGATTCATTTACTCTTTTGGTATTACGACTGTGATTGATAAAACGTCTAAACTAGCTAATTCAATTTGCTGTAGTTCTTTCACCCACTTTGCTTCATCATCAGAAGCAGTTTCACGTATAATTTTGTGAGCAAGCTCCTGGCGTTCTTGAATTAGTTTAAGTTTTTTATCCTCAATTGATTTATTCATTATTGAAGTATAAAAATCTTCTTTCAGTCCAGCTTTAAGTAAATCTTTAAAATGCTGCTCATCCAACTTCTCAGTTGTTTGTGCAGGTGCTATCTGGTTCAAATGCTCATTGTTAATTTGATTTTTGGATAAGTAATCTATTCCAAATGTTATGAGTTCCTCTATAACTCGTTTTTTAGTAACACCCACAGTAAATCGAATGAGCACGTTATATAAAAAGATTACTGACTTTACATTTTCAGAGTAATAGTAGGCAGTGCGACCATAGGCGCCTTCTTTTTCAAAAAATTCTGCTTTAACAAGATTGATTAGTCTTTTAACAAAAGGATGCCCAACTTCAAGGATTATGGAATCAGGATGAGTAAGCCCAACTTCAGGATCGAAACTTACTGGTTCAAGGGTGTTACCATATTTAGAAACAATCAGACGTGGATCATTCAAAACAAATTTATAAAATGAAGAACCAATAGATTCTATATTGCAATTAAAATTTTTAAGTGCTGAGATTACAAATTTTTCAACCTCTTCTTTTGATCCAACAATGTTTTGAGTTTCTTTAATTCGTTTATCAATTTCTGGTAATGAAATGTCTATCTCACCATAAAAACTCTCCTGCCGAATTCTATCAAGAACTTCTTTTTCAAATGGATTAAAACTTTTTGCTATACCTTTTTTTACTGAGTCTTCGTCAAATTGTTCTAAAAAGGTTAATTGGTTCGGATCAAACTTGGGTTTTCTTCTTTTATAGCTTCTCCTCTTTGCTTTGAGAATCATATCGCTAAGAGAATTTTCATCTCCAAAGTAAGCACCACTGTATTCTCTATCCTCACGAATGGTCTGAGCTTTTCTTATAAGAAGATCCAGAATATCTACATCCAGACTATCTTCAATAATCATAGTTCTTACTTGAACAACTTCCTTTTGCTGTCCTATCCTATCAATTCTACCATTTCTTTGCTCAAGTCTGTTTGGATTCCACGGAAGTTCGTAATGCACAATATTGGAGGATTGTCTTTGCAGATTTAATCCTTCAGAAATTACATCAGTCGCAACCAGAATAGCTTTGGAGGATTTTTCAAATTGAAGTAAAATTTCTCTACGTTTCTTAAAACTAAGGTCACCGTGAAGATCAAATAGCTGGTAATCTCTGGAGTTCAGATTTTTAACCAGGTAATCTAAAGTATCTTTATACTTAGTGAAGATTATGATCTTATTATCATAACTGAATAAATCTGGAATTACTTCTGATAATAACTTTTGAAATTTTTTATCATCTTTAACTTTAATTAGAGAAGCATACTTAATAAGTTCTTCAACTTTAGTTATTTCCTCAGGAACAATTGCAGATTCATCAAGTTTTTCAGATAATTGTTCTTCAGTAGATCTTTCATCAACATCAAAATCTTTTATATTCAATGAAAGAATGTCTGCACTTTCATCATTCTCATCCTCAACAGCTGCTTTGACTTTTTCGAGTCTATGTAATAAAGACCTTTGTAATGCAATAGGAGAACTGATGGCTCTTTTCTGCAAGTGAAGCGCAACCCATACTGATACTTCCTTTCCTTTTCTACTCTTATTACTATCGATTAAGAAATTGCCATAGTCCTCTACCTGATCTAAAAGAATTTTTAGTTTGTCTTCACTTTCTAATTTAATGTTAACTTCAATCTGATTTCTCAAAGGAAATGGTGACTTCAGATTCTGAGATTTATACCAATCCTCTAGACTTTTTCTGTTTCTCTGACATACATTGTAACGTCCTTCGCTTTTATTGAAAATCACATCCTGGTTTTTGTAAGTAACAATATCTTCATTCAAAAGTTCGAGTAAACTTGCAAAAGAATCAGAGTAGCCATTATGTGGAGTAGCTGTTAAGAAAAGAATGTTAGGCGCAACATCACAAATTTCCTTTGTCAGCTCATATCGTTGCATCTGCCTTGTATTATTATTTCTTATATGAGGTCTTGCGCAGGTATGAACTTCATCTATTAAAACCAGATCCCATTGTTGTTCCAAAATTGAGTGTTTTATTTCAGGAGTCTTTGCATAGTCAAGCGAAGCGATGCAGAAATTAAAATATTGCCAGGGATTTGCACCAGCAGGTAATTCTTTTTCATATTCTTTTCTTGAAAATGAAGAAATAATTTTTGCGTCAATATGAAAAAAATATTCAAGTGCCTCTTGCCATTGTTCTTTTAAACTTGCGGGAGTTAAGAAAAGAACTCTTTTAATATATCCACGTTGGAGTAACTCAGAAATTATTAATCCAGCCTCAATTGTTTTGCCTAAACCAACATCATCACCGATTAAAATTCTTGTCTGAGGTTTCTCAAGAGACATCATTAACGGGACTAATTGGTAATTGTAAGGTATGACAGAAGATTTCTGTAAACTCAAGAAGGGTGCGGAACCATGAAGCAGATCGAATTTATAAGCTCTTAAAAGAAGTTGTTGGAAAGCATAATTACCAACCTTCTTCTCATTAATGATTTCTAAATTTGCCGCTTTGATATTTTCAAGTTCAACAAGAAATGTTTTTTTGTGAAATTCGCTGGAATCAATCGGGCTTGCCTGGAGCTCTACACCGTTATACTCATCAATTCGCCATAGGCGATTTCTAAGATTAATTATTTGGCCTGGTTTGAGTAACAAATCTTTCTCTCTTAGATTAATTTCTTAGTGCCTTACCCACCAACTCGGCGCTTAGGAAGGATTCTTTGCAGGACTTGCTCATAGTGTCAGCAACTTTCCAATCATTACTGTTAAAATAAAAAATAACCTGCTGATGTCTAAGGTTTTAGATTAAAAAAATTAGTTTTCTTTTAACATCTGAAGAATAATTTTTCCTCCCTTGCTACCTAAACCCAAGGATGCACTTCTCGCCTCATTATTGTCATATCGGATAATATTTTTGTGTTTCGGTAAATCCCAGTATTTCGCTTTTCGAGTTATGATTATTACTGCTTTGTTATGCTTCGCTTTTGTGAGCAAATCATTTTGGACAAAATCCTTCATCAATGAAACGCTTCTAAGATTATTCATTTTTGTTTTGCTAAGACCAAATGATTTTGAATGATAAGGGACCAACTCTATGACTGCAATATTTTTTGAGAGAAACTGAAGTACATCAACATAACTGATTTCTCTCAGGTCCATTATTTTTTTTATGATTGGATTTAACTTTTTAGTCCAATATTCATATCCACCAGTCCAGGCAAATTCAGGATTGAGCGAAAGCCAAGGAAAATTTTTTTCTGAGCTAATATCTTTCAATCTCTGTTTCCGCTTGTTAATTATTTTTTTAGAGTGTGACTCCTCATAATAATCTCGAATACTAAAGCCAGGATTTAGTGCTAAGATAAAAATCTTAGCTTTTAAGATATTCCCACTATATGGCACTGGAAGTAAACCAGTGTGGAATTTAGTTGAATCTATATCACCAAAATTTTTATCTCTGATAAATGTTTGATAATTTTTATACTTATGAGTGTGTCCATTGATTACTTCATCTCCATCCAATATATACGGAGGTTTGGAAGTATTTAGAGTTTTCCAGGCTTCGAGTAAATTCTTTGTAGCATTATGCATTTTTATCTCCTCGATTAAAAAACGATGAACAAAAATAGGTATAAGAATAGTAATACTAACTAATTAGGAGTGTTACTATGTCGTTCACCATTGGCTGCGATCCAGAGTTGATCTGTCATCGCAATGGACAATTTGTCCCTGCTCATAATTACTTCAAATCAAATTCAAGCTTTGGACTAGATGGCTGCGAGAGCACAGCAGAAATCCGTCCAGGTTTTTCAGAATCACCTGTTGATCTGACATCAAAGATCTACCAGATATTAGATTACGGTCACGACAAAGCACCTGATCTTGAATTCTATGCTGGACATTATGTTTCAGATTATTCTATCGGAGGCCACACACATTTCTCAATCGATCCCCTTCCTGAAGTCATTGACGGATTAGATATTGTTTTAGGTTCTTTAAGTAATTGTATTGATGATAAAATGCAGAGACAAAAAAGAGAACGAAGTGGTTACGGTAAGAAAGGTGCTTACAGAAGAAAGTCTTACGGCTTTGAATATCGTACACCTGGATCATTTCTTCTTTCGCCTTCGGTTACTTTGGTTCATTTCACTTTATCAAAGCTCACTGTTGTTGGAGTTCTGGAAGACAAAGTTGATTTCAATGAACTTAAGAACAGACAGCATTCGTGCACATTTCTAAAATCACTCAAACATTCACTTCATACAATTCCTGATGATTGCAAGGAAGGTCTAAAGGAACTAGACACTCTTCTCGCAAAGAGATTAAACTGGAGTGTCGATATACTTCCAAATTGGGGATTAAGGAGGGCTGCCTGATGCACTGTCATAATTGTGACGATCCAATCAACGATGATCAAGCAAGATGGGCGTTCGAGGAGCCCTACTGTGAAGATTGCTTTGATAATATGTTCAATTATTGCTGCAGGTGTGATGGAGTCATCTATAGAGAATCTGCTCACTACAATGATGAGGGCGATCCATACTGCAATGATTGCTACGAGGATAACTATGATGATGATTGCCCCGATAATCCGGATGTATCTGATTCTGATCGTGAACTTGTTGTTAAACTTTCGAGAAGCTGGCTTCAAGGTAAGATTGAAACACGAAGACCTCTGTTCATAAACGATAAGGATATTCTTCTTCGTACTATCAAAGACAAAGTAGGACTGGTTGATAATCCGATTTATGTATTTGGTCTGATTGACAGAGATGAATATCAACTAAGTGTTTCATCGGA